>Ga0206850_10251_pt1 | contig 14204 bp, 11 predicted proteins | sample Alteio_BWOrgCont_16_FD_152885 | JGI IMG/M metagenome (GOLD analysis project Ga0206850, IMG submission 152885) | Enriched cells from forest soil in Barre Woods Harvard Forest LTER site, Petersham, Massachusetts, United States -... | ecosystem: Environmental > Terrestrial > Soil > Temperate forest >...
AAAGGCCGCAAGGAATCCGCTCAGGCCGCTGCCTAATCCGGGTGCCGGTGGGTGGACTCCCTGCCCACCGGCTTCACTTCAACCATCACATCAATGGAGTTTTTTTATGTCTTACATTCAATGCACACCTACTCAACCACAACTCATCGCGGTCGCCAAGCTGGAGAAATCCACGCTCAATGCCCGTAGGACTACCCGTTCCGACGGCATCGGCGAGTTGAAGGCGTCCATCCTGTCGCACGGATTGATGCAAAATCTCGTCGTCACTGACTCAGGCGATGGCACGTACCGCGTCATTGCCGGTAGCCGCCGTCTGGAAGCGATTCAAACGCTTCAGGCCGAGGGCAAGTTGCCGCAGGATTTCGCGGTGCCCTGCCAGATTGTGACCGAGGAACACGCTCTCGAAATGAGCCTTGCCGAGAACACGGTAAGGCTGGCGATGCACCCGGCTGACCAGTTCGAGGCGTTCGCCGCACTGATCGACCAGGGCGAGAGCGCCGCCGATGTCGCAACCCGCTTCGGGGTCGAGGAAAGCCTCGTGTATAAGCGGATGAAGCTGGCTCAGGTCTCTCCGCAACTGCTAACCGAATACCGCAGCGACGGTATGACGCTCGAATGCCTGATGGCCTACACCGTCACCGACGACCATCGCCGGCAACTCAAGGTGTTCAAGTCACTGCAAGACTGGCAGAAGGAAGACCCCAGTGCTATCCGGGCGGCCCTCACGGAGAAGATGGTCGAGGCCAGCGATAAGCTGGCCCTTTTCGTCGGACTGGACGCTTACCGGGCGGCTGGCGGTTCTACCCGCGCCGACCTGTTCGGCGACGAGGTTTATCTCGAAAAGCCCGCGCTCCTGAACAAGCTGGCGGAGAAGAAACTCGACGGCATCCGCAAAGAACTGGAAGCCGAAGGCTGGGGCTGGATCGAGATCAATCCCGACCGCAACTACGAAGCCATCCACAGTTGCAGCCGGATACAGCCGCGGCTGATAAATCCGCCAGCCGAGTTGCTCGATCTCAAGTCGCAGTTGGATGCCAGACTGGAAGAAGCTGCACTACTGCTCGCTGAGGCTTATTCGGCTGAGCTGGATGATAAGCACGATTCCATCAGCGACCAGATTGACGAGGTGGAGCGGAAGCTTGCCGCTTTCGTCGGTTTCGATGCCGGACACAAGGCGATTGCGGGATGCTTTCTGTCAATCGGCCAGGACGGCACGCCTTTCGTCGATAAGGGGCTGGTAAAGCCTGAGCATCGCAGGCTTCTGGCAAAGCTGCTCGGTGAAGACGGTGGCAACGGCAAGCTGGGCACGGTGAAGTCCAAACACGCCATGCCGGAATCGCTTCGCCGCGACCTTGCCGCTGATCGGTTGCAGGTAGCTCAGCTCGAACTCGCCAAGCAACCCACCATCGCCATCGACTTGCTGACGTTCCAAGCGGCAAGCGAACTGCTCGGCGATCATTTCTGTTCGGACGGTCCCGATGTGGCGTTTTCCCGAAGCCGTGCGAGGAAGGGTAACGAGCAGCCGGTGACAGCCGCCGCGAATGCTTTGGCCGAGTATGAGAAGCTACTGCCGACTGGATGGCTCAAGGAAACATCCGAACCGGCCCGGTTCGATGCGTTCCGTTCGCTTTCGCTGGCAGACAGACTCGATCTGCTGGCCTATTGCACGGCGGTGACGCTGCAACCCAGGCTCGGTCATACAGTCGGTGAGGAGTCAACCGCTTACGATGCCGCACTGGCTATGACCGGCTCCAACGCGGCCGATTACTGGCGGCCAACCAAGGACAACTTCCTGGGGCGCCGCAATCGTGACCAGTTGCTCGTCATAGGCCGCGATGTCCTGGGCGAACAATGGGCTCAATCGCACTTCACTGACAAGAAGGCGCTCTTGGTCGATCAACTCGACCGGGCATTCTCCAATCCCGGAAAGTCAGGCCGGACACCTGATCAGATCGAGAAGCTGAAAACCTGGCTTCCCGAGGGCATGGGGTTTGATGCCGTCGTCAAAGCGAAACCCGCCAAAGGCAAGAAAGCCGGTAAGGCTGCGTAATCAACTCATGGGCGGGTGGCAACACCCGCCCATTCTTTGGAAAGGAATCGCTCCATGACAAACAACTCAATCGAAATGACCGAAGACGAATTCAATGACCAGTATCCGTTGCAAAAGAACCATCTCAATCCGAACGCGAGTTGGGCAACGGACAACGGTCCTGGCTGCCTGTTCGAGACATTCGGCGAGGAACTCGAATTCGTGCAGCGCCAAGATCCGGCCACGGTCTGGACCGTTGTCGATGGCGAAGATGGCGACCTGTACATCGTCAACGGTTTTCTCTTCGTGAATCGCGTCGGTTACCTGGTCAGTACCGTCGCGATAACGCAAGGAATAGGCGTCGAGGTTCACATTCCCATGCAAACGGAACCTGACGACGAACCCAGTTTGCAGAAGGCCGTTCGCTTCCCGCTCGGCCAATTGGTCATCACCGCGAACGCTGGCATGCGGCTTTCGACCGAGGAGGCTCTGACCGCCCTACGCCGCCACGCCAATGGCGACTGGGGAGACCTCTGCCCCGAAGACACGCTGGCGAACGACAGCGCCCTGCAACAGGGCGGCAGGTTGTTTTCGGCCTACGGTCAGGGCGCAGTCCGCTTCTGGGTTATCACGGAGGCCGATCGTTCGGTCACAACCGTGTTAATGCCGCAGGATTACTGACCGTGTTGTCCCGTCTTGTCATTGCCTCCAGCCTCTCGGCTTCCGGCACAGGGGGGAGAATCCCCCGCGTGAGTCAAGGATTCCCTTCGGCTCCGGCGCGGCCCCTCCCTAGCTTCCGCGCTCGCCAAGCCTCGCTTGTGCAGCCAGGGAGACCCTCCGCGCCTCCGTCCTTGACCACGCTCCCCCCTTTCAATCTTTCCCTCCGTTCCGGTGATCGCGCGCGATCAGACCGGACAGATTCCATTCCCAAACGGAGGACTTTTCGATGACTGCCCAGACCACTCGCCCGGACGTTTACACTCGCATCACCGCCGACATCGTGGCCCAGCTTGAGGCCGGCGTGCGGCCCTGGCACCAGCCGTGGAATGCATGGATACAGTGCCTCCATTTCCGATGGGGTGTTCCGACTCAGAGAGAAACGCCAACCGGATTGCGGGCTGAGATCCAACGTAGACGCTCATGCCCCGCTCGTCGTCAAGTCACAGCTGAATGGGCAGCCTTGCAAAGCGGACGAATGACTTGAGCAGAGCAGGAGACTCCTTAAGCCGGTCGAGTTCCTCTGTCACTTTGCCCCGCAACTCACCCATATCATAGGGCGTGTAATTCGGCAACCGGCCGTACTTGATATATCGCCAGATCCCGTCGGCCGGGTTGAGTTCCGGGGCGTATGGTGGGAATGGCTCGGCGACTACGTCGGGGTGAGCTGCTAGGAATGCTGTTACTTGGACGCACTCGTGAATCGGAATCTGATCCCAGAGGACTGTCATGGGTCCACCAAGTTCCGACCACACGTCCTGGAGGAACTGAACGACCGAGGGGCCCCGGAAGTTGACCTGATCGGTCAGCAGGGCGTACCACAGGCGGATGCGATCGCGCCCCGGGCTGATCGCAATGGCCCCGGCTCCCGAGATCCGCCCGTGCGGATCACCGGTGCGGTGGACGGGAGTCTGACCCCGAGGGGCGTAGGTGCGGCGGACAGTCGGCACGAGCATGAACCCTGTTTCGTCGATGAAGACTATCCATGCCCCCCGCGCTGCCGCGTCGGATGCAATGATCGGGAAGTTTTCCACCACCCACCGAGCGATCACCTTATCGTCGCGGCCCTTGTAATGCTGCTCCGGCTTCTGGCACGTCCAGTTCAAGCGGGCCTGTAATATCCTGGAGATGTGCGATGGGTGATACTTGATCGCGAACCGCTTCTCGATGACATGCCCCACCCGGGCCGCTGTCCACAAGTCGTTCACCCAACCGTGCGCCACGGCACCCTTCAACAACAACGTTTCCAACTCACGACAGTCGTCATCCGAGAGACGATTCGATGGGCCTGCGTGTGGTTTGGCCTTCAGAGCCCCGGCCCTGGCCAGCCTCTTCCACCGCGACAAGGTTCCAGGACGGACGCCGAAAATCCGGGCAACCAGTTGGCGTGGCTCACCCCGTTCCAGTAACCCGACTGCGTGCAGGCGGCGGCGTTCCAACTCGTCAGCACTTCCTTTGGGCCTCATCATCGCCTCCTTCGTGTCAGTTGTCGACTCCGGCCATCAGCCTACTTAACTGAGGCCAGCGGCTCAGCAAGATTCTCCACATGACCGGAATCACCGATTCCTGAGGAGTTGTGGACCATTCCACCGGCAGCAAGCCGGCCAACGTGGATGAGACGGAGTGAAGCCGGGCAGGAGGTCGGCCTTGGCTGTGGATAGCAGTCACCACCTGGGTGGCCGTCTTCTTGATCCGGCTCGCCTGTTGAGATCCTAACCACTGATCGGTATCGAACTCCTATCGCGGGCCATTCGCCCTCTTCTTCGGTGTGATCAGTTCCGGTGGGTGAGCACTGACACCAGGCTTCGAGTGCGTCCGCAACCGACGCAACCGCTTGAGTTCGTCTGCATCCGCCCAGATGATACAGAGCTTGGACCTCGGTGTTAGACGACCGTGAACCCAACCCTTCCTAAACCACTCTCGCAACTTCTCCCGTCCGATCCCCAGCGTCGAAGATAGCTTCCCAACCAGCCATTCTCCCGGACCCAAACGGACCACATCGCGTTTTGACGTTAGACCGTACAGTTCGAGCAAATGCTCGACTTGGTGCTTCGTGAACGGCCGATTCGCGCGACGGGATGAAAACCCGTCTGCGTTCAGTTGCTCGGCGATGGCCGACGCGCTGGATCCGCCGGTCCTCAGTTCCACGACGCGGGTCCGGAGCCGACCTGCATCGGCCAACTGCGAGAATGACGCGACCGAGCGCACCGCGTCATGATGACTGACACTGCCGCCTTGCCAGTGAATGGCAACCGCCACCCGCTCACTGGGTTGGTGAACGGTCACCGCAATCCTGTCTACCAGGCAACGGACGATCTCCTTCCGATCGGCCGCCGATGTTCCCTCGGCGTCCCACAGGCTCGGGATGTCACGCGACAACGCCATGATCCGTTGCCTCTCCTCTTCCGACACCTGGAGCGGTTGAGAGCGAGTGAAGCGATCGTACTCGTCTTGAAGCTGTCGGCATGTCGCCAGGGACTCTTCCCACTTCCGCTCCAAGGTCCGGGCCACCAACCGGTTCTCGGGCTCGACGGCCTGATATTGCCGTTCCGCGCGATTGGCCTCGTACCGAGCCCGTTCGAGCCGCTTGGCCCAATGGGACTCCAGGCGTTCTCGCTCCCGCTGGTGGTCTTCGAGGACCTGGAGGTGAAGGGTCAGAGCGGCCGGTTCCAAGACCCGTTGCACCTGCCCTGCTAACAGGGCATCAATGCCCGCGGCATCCAGGCCGCCACAGGTTCGCTCGGTCGCTTGTTCCAGGTGGCGTTCGCAGCGGTAGTACGGTCGGTCGGGATGGCGGTACCTCACATTCATTCGGCGCCCGCACACCCCGCAATACAGGATGCCGGCCAGTAATGCGGGGCCGTTGCGGGCCACGCCCGACGATGCGAGGCGGGATCGGTTCTTGCAGAGTCGCTCTTGGTTGGCAACGTAACGATCCCACGAGATGTACGCCGGCACGCGGTCGCGGAGGAAGACCTTCCACTCGTCCTCGGGCTGTCCGGAGCGTCGGTAGGATTCTGTCGATGCCTTGGGTTGGGTCCGAGGTCGCTTGCGACCAAAGACGTAGGCACCGGCATACACTGGGTGATGGAGGAGCTTGAACAGGGTGGAGCGGCAGGGGCGTCGCCACTCGATCTCTCCCGGCCCCGACCTCTGCTGAGAACGCACCCCCAAGCGGATGTTATTGCGGACCAAGTACCCCATTAGGCCGTAGACCGATCCGATCTCGTCGAACTTGTCAAAGATCAATTTCACGGTCTCCCGGACCTGTTCGTCCGGGTCCAGCACCAGTTCGCCGGTCGGGAGCTTGGCATAACCGAACGGAACCGCGATGAACAGCTCACCCCGCTCGGCTTTGTGCAGGATGCCCCGTTGCAAGCGGTTTCGCATGGTACACAACTCGAACTCGCTCATCGTGCCCTTCAACCCCAGCAAGAGGCGGTCGTTGGTATCCGACGGATCGTACACCCCGTCTTGATCACCTAACAGCGTCCCGAACACGGCGCACAACTCGAGCAGGTGATGCCAGTCCTTGGAGGACCTCGCCAGGCGGCTCATCTCCAATCCCAGGATTAGGCCCACTCGCTCCAGTGTCACCTCGGTCAGGAGCCGCTGGAAGCCCAGTCGTTGTTCGGCACTCTGCCCGCTTAACCCTTGGTCTTCGTCGATCACGATGACTTGCTGGGCGGGCCAGCCCAACGCTTGCGCGTGGTGAGCCAGTTCGTATTGCCGGGCGCGGGACTCGGGATGCTCCCACATCTGGTGGGGCGTGGATTGCCGAACATAGACGACGGCCTGTTGGTCGAGGTGCCGCGGTTGGATCTTTGGTGAACGTATGCTCCGAATCAGCGGCTCGGCATTCTCTTGCTGGCAAATTGGGCGTGAGCCTATCAGTGGAGTGTTTGTCATAGGTCACCTCCTGTTCTTTTTGACGCGGCGGCCTGCTGCCGGACGATGCGGCTGAGCACTTGCCGGAGGTGCTGTTGCGTCGGTGTCGGCAGATTCAACCACTGTGGAGATGCTGGCGTGAGCTTTGGGCGCGGGGGGGACCGATCCGTGTCGCTTGCGCATGACCTGACTCCTGGTGAAATGCAGTGCAAACGCCGGCCAGACCAGTCAGCCAGTCTGAGAAGTGCCGGCACCGCAATTATGGGCAGCGCATCGGGAGGAACGCAATCCCCGGAAACCGGGGCATTGTGTTTACGGGTTCTGGAACGCCACACATGTAGCGGGTGAAATCAGCCGACCGCTGCGAAACAACGGCCAGCCTTACCAGGGGATCAACGTCCTTGTTCTCTGGCTCAGAGCGTTTCAAAGCGGTTATAGCTGTCCGATTTGGCTGACCTTCAACCAGGCGAAGGAGGCAGGCGGATTCGTAAAGAAAGGCGAGCATGGTGCCACTGTCGTCTATGCCAACAGCTTCGAGAAAACCGGGACCGATGCTGAGACAGGGGAGGAGACTACCGAGCGTATTCCGTTCCTCAAAGCCTACACGGTTTTTAACGCTCAGCAGATTGATGGCCTTCCGAGCCAGTATTACGCCCTGGCGGAGTCGCCGCGGAATCTGGCCGAGCGGCTGGAGCATGCCGAGGCGTTCTTCGCTGCCACCAGGATCGAGACTCGGCACGGAGGTAATAAAGCGTTCTATTCCCCCTCCCAGGATTTTATCCAGCTTCCACCGTTTGAGAGTTTCGAGAACCGTGAGGCATACTACAGTACCCGCGGACATGAGTCGATTCATGCAACCATGCACAAAAGCCGGTTGGACCGATCGTTCGACTCCAAGCGGTTCGGAGACGAAGGCTATAGCGTCGAGGAGTTGGTCGCGGAGCTTGGGGCAGCGTTCCTCTGTGCCGACCTCGGTATTACGCCGGAAGTGCAGCCCGGCCATGCGGCCTATCTCACCTGTTGGCTAAAAGTCTTGATGGCGTAGACATAAAACCTCCGATGTAAGGGGCGTGATCCAAGCAAAAGCAGTGGACTTTCCTGCCGTATCCCGTCAGTTAAACCCGCGATTCGGTTTCATGATTAAGGTCCACCTTCTCTATTGGCTTTGGTCGGTACTGTCGAGGGAATCCCTTCGGGTAGACCTCCAGACGAACTGGTCTATGCTCTCTTCGGCCCAACTCGCTAAATGCAGCGATGTCTTTCTGTCCTGAGAGGAGAAACTTCAGAAAGCCGCACCCTCGGTACTTACAGGTCTGATAGACACTCAACAGTACGAGGTAGTCGGAGACTCCTTCAGCTTTCATTTTTCCATCGGCGATCTGCCGATAGTATGCGAAGGCCTTAACTGCGTGCTCGGCGTTGTTATTGTTCCACGGCACACCGTTGTGGTCGAGGAATGTGAAGAGCTTACCCCAGCACTTAATAAGACGAGTGCGGTAACTTTCTGCCAACTCGGAGCGGTAAACGCGAGATTCAAGAGCACAGCCGACATGGGCAACCTCAGTCTTGTGCTTGTGTAAATAGTGTTTTTTCAACCCATATCGGTCGACGGTAGCAATGATGGATTTCATCAGCTTACCAAACTCACTGGCCAAGCTCTTGAACTCCTCGTCAAAGGGGTTAGCCGTCAGGTCCCCGTTAAAGTCTCGGATGAGGTGGACAAGGCACTTCTGCTGCTCACATAGGAGCGAGTCATAACCGGAGTAGAAGTCGGAGACGAGTACGCCTTTGAACTCACGCAGGAGATCCTGGAGGAAGTCCGCCTCCCGGCTCGATCGGTATGTATACACCACATCCTCCATGTTCGTGAACACCCAGACATAACCTTTGCCCTTCTGCAGGTTGATGTGGGTTTCATCGACATGGATTAACTTGTTTCGCTTGATTCGGCTGAGGACTAGCTGGCAGGTCGGACGATAGCGACGTGCAAGGAGAGATTTAAATCGGTGCAGTTGTTGGAGACAGACACGTAAACCAAAGCAATCGTCAAACATCTGCTCCAGGTGTTGGAGGCTAACCCGATGGACGACGTGCTGGTACATAGCCCAACTCTTCAGACCGTGAAGGTGGATATCCAGCCGCTTGTACTTTTTGGGCAAAAATGTCCGCGCACATGCATTACACCAGTGGCGTGCGGCGAAGCAACAGATCACCTGACGGCGAATACCACCTGTTGTGAACTTGAGATCATACACCAACTTTGAGTGCGTGCTTTTGGTGAGCCGTTTGATTTGGGTTCCCTTACAGAAGGGACATTTGTTACTCTTGATCTCAACCTTCTTGTTCGCCGGTAACTTCGCTCGCTTCTTTCGCGTAGGGCATTTCTGGCAGGCACGCTTGAGGGTCTTGTTCGTACGCAGGAAAACCTTTTCTCTCTGGTAGTCGAACCATGCACAGCGATTAACATAATCGAAATCTTCGACAACAAACTTCTTGCGCCCCCACTCGCGGCGGCTCGTGTGCGTGACGACCTCATCTGCCCAGGCGACTGGAGGAGAGGCTGAGGAATAGGCTTCACCTTGGTCGCGGTGCAGTGCAGCTTCGCCAATTGCCTGGACACACTCTTTGACTCTTTTCAGGGCGGCACAGTCCTCGGCGTTATAAGTAACCAGTAACTCCTTCCAAGCTGGATCAGCAGTCTGTTCCCATCGTGTCCGCCATACCAGACTCTGGATGCCGGAACAGTTTGCTTGTATCCAGGTGCAGCCGAGGTACCGACCGATTTCCTTCAACCCATTGGTGAAGGTGGGAAAGTACACACTGGCGTGGATGACAGACAGGACATTCACGGCATTGGTAAGTGCCCGATCAACGACTCTCTTCCGCTTCACGACAACTTTCATTCGCTGCAACAACGTCTTCTCGTAGCTGCCATAGTGGAAAAGGGTGAAGTCCTCGTGGCTGGCCAGCAGGTCTAAAAAAGCGTCGAATACCTCGATCTCCTGTTCAGGGCAGTCCGCCCAGAATGAATGGTGAGTCTGTATCTCGTTCTCGACAACGATAGCACCCAAGAGGTACACGAAACTACTATCTTCGTTTCCCTCGACGTCAAGGAACACCTGGACGGCTTTTCGAGGGATACTCGGTGTGCCTAACACGTAGATCTTCTTCTCGCGGAGGGCCAGAGCCTGCAAAGATCTGTACCGGATACTGCCTGGACGCTTCACCCGCTTGCCCTTCTTTCGTGGGCGAAAGGTGCAAGACAACTGCGTGAGGGTGAACATACCTTTGCGGTGGAACTTCTGCAACTCCTTAACACCAACCCCGCCGAGGAGACTGATGTCGTCGGCCTTCTCGGCCTGAGCGCGACACTGGGACTGGAACTCGCAGTGGGGGCAGTGCGTGTTGAGCGTCAGGCGTGGCGGCTCACTTCCCTCCTGGAGTCTCCTCAACTCGTCCAAGAAATTCTCGGCTTGTCGATAAACTTTTGCGTCGAGCCGAATCTTCCCCAGTCGTGCCGATTCACAGAAGAGGATCAGTCCAACTGCTGGGCGTAGCCCTTGCACGCGGGCGAGTGCTAGTCCATATACGGCCAGCAAAACTTTCTGTAGCCGATCTGCCTTCCCCACCTTGGGATGCAGAACAGGCAGGTAGTGATAATCCCCCAACAGCGATGGCTCTTCGGCACGCTTCAGACCATCGAAGTGCAGCGAAAGGCCTCCGTCTTCAAAATCGGCGTCCACCAAAAGCAGTATCCCTCGCTTCAGTATGGTCGGGGTGATCCTCGAGCCTCGGTCGACATTTTGTTCCCCAAAGCGATCGACAAGTTGGACAAGGGCGTTGGTTCGATCTGTCTGTCTCTTTGCTGCGAGTATCACGCCATACTCGGATTGTGGCCCTCGATCTCCGACGAGTTGGAGATGTCCCTTGTACTTACAGTTCAGATAGGACTCGATGATGTCCCGAGTGATCGTCGCCGACATAGTGGTTATCTCGAAAGTGTTATTGATCAGCCTCCCTGCCTCGGAATAGGACGGGGTCAAACCGACCCTGGAGTTCAGTCTTCATCTCGGTTTGCGATTCGGTGTCGTCAGCTCGGGTGGATAGCTGCTGGCACCGTGTACCGAGACGGCTGCAAGGCGGCGAAGTCGGTCAAGTTCATCGGCGTCCGCCCAGGCGATCCACAATTTCTGGTGTGGCGTTTGTCGGCCGTGGACCCATCCCTTTCTGACCCAATCTCGTAGCCGTAGCAGAGGGACTTTCAGCTCGCTTGCCAGCTTGGAAAGCCACCATTCGTCCTGGTTGAGCGTCTCCACATCTCGCTTCCGCGTCAGGCCGAACCTGACCAGTAGCTGCCACACTTGTTCCTTACTGAATGGGTTGCACCGGCGGGGCGGAGTAAAACCCTCCCGCGTCAGGGTACGAGCGATCTCGGCTGCCGTCGTGCCCTTACCCTGAAGTTCAACGACTCGTGCCCGCAATCGATCATTGTCCCGCAGTTGTTTGTAGGTTGCCACCGGCCGGAGAATCTCATGCTGGCTCGTGAAGCCCCCCTGCCAGTGGATCGTTGCGTCCACGGCTTCGCTGTCCGCGTGGACTTGTATGACCACCCGCTCGACCAATCCGCGAATAATCTCCTTGCGATCTGCATTCGTCGCTCCGACTGCATTCCACAAGGCCGGGATATCGGTGGATAACGCGACGATCCGCTCTCGCTCGTTAGCGGGCAATTCCGGCGGGGTTTGTCGCACGAACCGGTCGTACTCTTCCTCCACCTGCCTGGTTGCTTTCAGAGCTTCTTCCCACCGCTGCTCCAGGGTGCGTGCCACCAATCTGTTCTCCGGCTCAACGGCTGCGTATTGCCGCTCGGCCCGGCCAGCATCGTACCTTGCTCGTTCCACTCGCTTCCGCCAGTGGGTATCCAACTGCTCACGCTCTCGCCGCCCGTCCTCGATCACGCGTAAGCTCAACTCAATAGCTGCTGGCTCTAACGCCGTCATCACCTGCCGGACAACCAGCTCATCGAGTGGAACTCCCGCTACCCCACGGCAGACCTGCTCGCGGGCCTGCTCCAGGTGCCGAACGCAAAAGTAGAATGGGCGATGTGTGTGCCGGTAATGGGTCTGCATTCGTCGGCCACAAGTCCCACAGACCAAGATGCCTGACAGTAAAGCCGAGCCGGAGCGTGCCACCCCAGTCTTGTCCGCTCGGCACTGGTTCTGGAGGAGGCGGTTCTGATTCGCCTCGTATTGCTCCCAGGTGATGTATGCCGGCACCTGTTCACGGATCAAGACTGCCCACTCGCTTCGTGGCACCCTCCGTGACACGGAGCGGCCGTTCGCATCTCGGGGCCGCTTGCGGTCTACTGTCTGCCGACCGTATACATATGCCCCAGCGTACATAGGGTGGTGCAACACACGGAATAAGGTCGAGAGATTCGGACGCCGCCATTGAAGTTCGCCAAGACGTGTACCGTGCGAGGCTCGAATACCGAGGGTAACGCCGTTACGAACGAGGGTGTGGAGAGTCCCGTAGACGCTGCCCTTTTCGGCGAACGTGTAAAAAATCAAACGAACTGCGGTCTGTACCTGTTCATCCGGGTCCAACATCACTCGTCCGTCGGCGGCACGAACGTACCCATGCGGAACGGCGATGAACAGCTCTCCCCTCTGGGCTTTATTCCACTTCCCTCGATCGAGTCGGTTACGCATTGTGACCGCCTCGAATTCGCTCATGGTTCCCTTCAACCCCAAGAGAAGGCGATCATTGGTATCCGTAGGGCTGTACACTCCGTCCTGGTCGCCAAGTAGAGTGCCGAACACGGCGCACAACTCCAGCAAGTGATGCCAGTCCTTTGATGACCGTGCCAACCGACTCATCTCCAGGCCGAGAACCAACCCAACGTGGTCCATTGTCACTTCAGCGAGTAGCCGCTTAAAACCGGCACGGTGATCTGCGGATTGTCCGCTAGAACCTTGGTCCTCGTCGATCACCACGACCCGGTCTGCAGCCCAACCGAGCGCGACGGCATGGGCAGCCAAGTCGTATTGCCGTATTCGCGATTCAGTTCGTTCCTGCACTTGCTGCGGTGTTGACTGACGTACGTAGACAATAGCCAGTCGTTCCCGATGCCGATCTTGGATCTTCGACGACCGCATACCTTTTGCGAGAGGCTCTTGTACTCGTTCGGAAGCTGACGGGCCGCATGTACGTCTCTGTGGCAACGTTGTGTTGGTGGGACTATTCATGCGCCACCTCCGCCGGTAGCGGTGATGGCGGCTGCTGACGAGTAATCCGGCTGAGTGTGCGAAGGAGTTGTTCCCGCACCTGTTTGGGGAGTTGTGTCCAGAGGTCGCTCAGCGGGACACGAACCGTCTGGTCCGTTGGGCGCGGGGGGGAATGGGATCTTGTCGTTGCATGAAGGACATCCTTGTCGGTTACATACCCGGCGTTGGTGGACCCAGTCGGCCAACCAGAGTAACGCCGGGAGTCCGATTATGGGCGATCCTGCGACTGGACAACAACCCCTTATGACAGGGGCATATCGCTTCTTGCGTGTTAAAGGCCGATCGGCGGGCAATTTTTACCGCCGCCTCCCATGCCAGCCGAGCCGCCGAGTATCTGCATGGGCTCCAGCCCAGGCAGGCGGAATGATCCTCCCTCCCCCCTGAAGCAGCCGCTACCCAACCGGAAGCGGCTTGCTCATCCAGACCCAAGATTCCAGCCCCGGCATTGACCGGGGCTGGCTGCATTATCCCCTCGCTTTACACCCTCCAGCTTTAGTCCTTGCTTATTCTCTCATCGCTGTTATAGTCGCCACCCATTATTGGTTCCCAGCATCCCTGCTAACTTATGTTGGCTGCTTTGCACCCAGGCACCAAACCGCGGTTTTTGCTGTCTTGCTTACATTCTTTGTGTACAGGCATCTTCCCTATGCGTTGCATAGGCCGAATGGAACGGTTCCATTCGGTGGGCAGCGGCCTGGAGCAGCTCGCCCAAAGATGCAAAACCATCGTTGATTTCGTCCGGAAATCCTATCTACAATCACCAAAAGTCCCAGGCGAAATTGTGTGAATAGTGATAGGCCCATGATCTGACAGGCTATGTGGCAATACGAGCTGCAATCCGATCTCGCAGTGACCACCGGCAAACACCAGTTTCACCAAACTGAATACATGGCATAATTCAACAAGCAACTCATCCCATTCGTGTCAACGAATCAATCCGGCCAACATGAGGATGAACATGTCCACCGCCCATCCGAACGCCAACCCCTCTTCCTGTGTGGTCCTGGTTCCGATCGGTGGAGCAGTCGATCCCGGCTGCGATGATGGCCTTCGCGAATTGGAGAGACGGGGTTACAGGGTGTGGCGGGTGCGAGGATACTCGGCAATTGATGCCGCCCGTAACCAGATGGCCACCGATGCTATTGCCCAAGGGTTCGCCGAACTCATGTGGATCGACTCTGATGTTGCTTTCGATCCCAACGACGTTGACCGGCTTCGTACTCATAACCTCCCAATCACCTGCGGAATCCACCCGAAGAAAGGACCGCGGCAGTTTGCCTGTG
>Ga0206850_10252_pt1 | contig 14191 bp, 21 predicted proteins | sample Alteio_BWOrgCont_16_FD_152885 | JGI IMG/M metagenome (GOLD analysis project Ga0206850, IMG submission 152885) | Enriched cells from forest soil in Barre Woods Harvard Forest LTER site, Petersham, Massachusetts, United States -... | ecosystem: Environmental > Terrestrial > Soil > Temperate forest >...
TTCCTCAGTTTGTTGTGTTGCTGGTTCACAAACTTGGGCGACCCCATCTACCATCTCTTGGGGACAGAGTCCAATCGCGTAGACGGCCTCACTTCTTCCCCCTCTTTGTCTTTAACCTCTTCTCCGGTTCAGGCGTGGTCACAGGTGGTAGTGGTGGTGGGGCTGGCTCCGGTTCAGGCAGCGGTGGTGGGTTATCCATGTGACGACGCATTGACAATTCAAGATGCTTCCGAACCGTCTCACCTCTCGACTCGCAGAATTCTTTGAACTCATCCAATAGGGCGGCACTGACTTCCACTCCAAGTTGCTTAGTACCCTTCGTTCTCGCCATTTGGCTCACCTCGTATGTTGGTCGCTCCCACATTCTACACTGCAATTCGTGGTTGCCTAGTGAATCTCTTGAGAAATTCTCTAGGTAATGTCTTGACAGTTCTCTAGGTAATCTCTATACTCCCCTTGTCGGGTTGAACAATGTACCGAATGGGAGGGTTGAACCATGCTGACTGTCCTACTCATCCTCGCGGCAATCGTCCTGGTACTCGGGCTAATCGGTGTGTGCTGCCAGATCGCTGGTGGTGGCTTCTGGGGACTGTTTCACGTCCTCAACAACTCCCTTGGGGTTCTCCTCGAAGCCTTGGGCTCGATCCTGGCGAGCCTGTTCGGTCAGGATTGATTCACTGGCCAGTGAGCCCATCGTGAACGGGCATAGCTCACGGGGATGGGACTGACCTAACAGTCATCCGGAACGGCGCTCCTCAACTCCGACCTGACCAGCCCGGGAAAGCAGCGGGCACTTTCTTCACCTGAGACAGTCATGTCAACGACCTTCACCGAAGTTCTTCCACCCCAAGCATCGAGCCCACACAACGCAATGACCTGGGTTCCTGGTAAGCAAGCCGGAACCGGTCTCCTCACGGTCCACACGCTCCGGGCCTCGGTGAGCTACCTCGTGGTCGAGTTCCCCACCTCGTGGGACGGAAGAGCGTTCCACTTGGCGAAGACGGATGGGGGCAGCGATCCCGAGAGCGAGAGTTACGACGTGTTCTGCGGACGCAACCCACGGGACTGCCAGTGCAGTTGCAAGGGGTTCGCTTACGGCCGAGGGCGGCCGTGCAAGCACATCGCCGCGGTTTCCGCGTTACTGGAGAACGAGCAACTTTGGGGAAGGCAAGAACTGGTCAACCCAGAGCAGGATACGTCATCGACCGAATGCCCATTCTGAACGCGGACAAACGGAGAAATCGGATTTCCGATATCTGCTTCCACCACCCACAGGGTGACCCACATGCTGACGACAAGCCAAAGTTGTTCCTGGTGCCACGCGATGAACGCCCTCACTCCCGGTCACCCGACCTTCTGCTGCCGGTGCGAACACCGCGCGGACTTGTGCCGCATGGAGTGTGACTGCCCGAGGTGTAGACGGTTCGAGTCCCCTCGCGATGCGGCCGGGCTTGGAATCGCTCCTGGTGATTTGGTCGAGTTCCGTGAACCCTACCACGGGTTCACGGGCGGTAGCGTGATGGCGTTCATTCGCGGCATCTCTGGCCCGATTGCTCTGGTTGAAGTCGAGCCGGGCCGGAAGGTCGATGTGCTTTGCCGTCAGTTGAGAAAGGTGTGAAGTAAGACCACCAGTGATCGGCACTGGTTGCTGTGTTCGATTCCTTTTTAACACTGAGACATGGAGCAAGTCACATGAAGCGTTTCTTGCGAGTCTTTACGTTCGTCCCGGTTGCAGCGCTCCTATTTGCAGTGGCAGGGCTGCCGTGGGTGCTGTTGGCTCAAGTGGAACTATGGTGGTCGCCAGTGGTGGGGTTTGTCTTGCTGGCGTTGACGAAGTGTGGGGCGGGCGGGTCATTCGCCCTTCTTTGGCTTACCCTTTGGTCGCTCGTCGCCTTCAACGTCGAATGCTGCGACCGTTACATTTAAGGCGCGAGCCAACTTTACAACCGTACTCCATGATGGATCACGGCTGCCCTTTTCGAGCATGGAGATGGCTTGAGCCGTGACCCCGGATTGTTTTGCAAGCGCGTATTGAGTCAACCCCGCTTCTTCGCGGAGTTTCGTCAACTGCCTTCCAAAACTAGGGTTTGCGGCCACAAACATGAACCCGTTCCTCCCGTGGGCGAATTCAGAATATCTCTTCGCCTTCACCGGGGGCAAGAGACGATATCGGCATTTACATGAAACCAAATTAAAGCAAATGGAATTATCATCAACTGTGGTTGACTAATCAACTGCGGTTGATTATGTTTGTTGCGGAACAGGGAGGAAGGAACGAAGAAGGATTGAAGGGCCGTCATCTCCTTCAACCCGGCATCTCCGCACTACCACTACTACTGAGGAGACCTTTGTGAGTATGTCAAATCAAAGCCCCGCCCGCAAGGATGGTGGCGACGAGCCCGCGCGCCCCAAAGACCCGTTCGAGAACCGTTTTACCAACCCCATGTTCATTCGTCGCCGCGAGGTGATCCACGAATCCGACATGCATGCCGACGCGGTCGCTATCTGCCTGCTTGCTCGAAAACTGAAAAGACTGGTTGATGACTTCGCAAGCGATTACACCCCTGATGAGGCGTTCCATTGTTTCATCCAGGCTCGATGCACCATCTCATCGGACATTTCTGAGGACGAGTTCGACACGAATCTCTTCTGGTCGAAATGGGTTTACGATGACGCAATGGGCTTTCGCTGGGTTTTGGGGATGTTCCTGAGTACCCTCAGCAGCAACGTCTGCCTCCCCGACGAGAACGACGACACCGACGATGACGGCACGGGGGGCGAAGAACCGCCCGAAGACGATGACGCCTCGATGGTGGTCGTATGCGGCGAGAGGGGTGCGCTGTGACGACTCGCACCAGACGGGCAACTCGCGAGATGAATCGCGAACAAGATCGGCGGCAGTTACACACCGCCCTTTCCACGGTGGCGGACCTACTCGAAGGGATCGCGGATGAAATCGCCGATGGAAGGTTTACCGAAAGCCTCGATACCGAGGAAAGGGACCGTTACCGCCGATCCATTCTGATGTCATCCGACAGCTTGCGATTCGACTTACCGGGGCTACTCCCCAATGTCCTGGACGACATTCCCGATTGCCTCACCAAACTGTCCAGTTTACTCGAACTCGATGAAGGGGGTGCATGATGGCGACGCCAGCAACAGCCACGGACACCAGAACTCCCGTCGCGCCCAGGCTTCCACCCATCGCGAGCGACCCCGCGACAATCGAGTTGGGACGACTCTTTCGGTCACTGGAACGGCTCACCGATCGATTCAGTCGTTTCGTTCAGGACCATCCCCAGACGGGACGCTCACCCTGCCGTTGTTCCTTCTGCCGGTACATCACAAGGCACGATGATTCGTGGCCCGGGTTCTGGGAACAACTCATCACGTTGTGGGTCAAGATGAGCCCTCACGGCGACCTCGCCGGCAATGACCGGCCGCACAGCGTTCAGGACTACAGGGAGATTACGCGGAGGGCAACTGCTGACTACATGAAAACGCGAAACGGTTAACCGTGCCATCCCCGAGGTGGGTTCAGTTTGAGCCAACTTCCTTTCGCACGCATCGCCTACGCGGCTGGATTCACGCCGCTGGGCGATGGTAGATGGGCGCTGTCTGCTGTTGGGGCGGCAAGGAACTGGTGCATGGGGAAGAAGGAGAAGTTGTAACGCCCCCATCGCGATAGTTGCGCGTGGCTTTTCTCTCAATTCGCTCGTGCGGATGGTCGAAACGGTTTGAGGACCACAGCCACTTCTGCAATTACAAGGCATGCAACAGGGCAAAAATGCAATGACTGCATCGCACTACCTCATCTACGAAGCGCATCCCCTGGCGGCTCGATACCCAACCCACTCCTTGAGGGCGCGGAGTATGAGGAGTTCAAAGCCAGCATCCAGAGGCACGGCCAGCGACTCGATATCATCTTGTTCGAGGAACAGATACTCGATGGCCGCAACCGCTACCGTGCTTGCCGGGAACTCGATATCCCGCCCCGGTTCGATGTCTTCGACGGTACAGCGGAAGAAGCTGCGGTGCTGGCGGACGTACTCAACCTCGATCGCCGCCACCTCACTCGTGAACAGAAGCGGGCAGTGATCGCCTATAAGGTGAAGCAGAACCCAGAACGGTCGGATCGTGACATTGCGGCAGAGGTGCGGGTTGATCACAAAACGGTTGCCGCCGTCCGGAAGAAGGCAGTTGGGGAATTTCCCCAACTGGAACCGGCAAAGCGAAAGGGTCGAGACGGAAAGAGCTATAAGGCGACGAAGTCCAAAAGGGTGACCACACCAGCCCCGGAGCCCCAGCCCGTGGAAGAGGTGGCTCGGGCCGAAACTCATCCGGAACTCGGATCGCCCGTCTCCCTGCCCCCAGTGGTGCAGCCACCTGTTAAACCTGAAGACATTATCCGTGGCCAGATCAATGCCCGCTGCTGTCACTGCGGGCAGGAGCTAAACCCGGTGCCTCCGAGAATGAGGGCAAGTACATACCATGTGTATCTTGTTGTCCAGTTGTTGCGAGAGGCCGGGAAAGGAATCGTCCGTCGCCGCCACGTCCTGGCAAAACTCGAAGAGATAACCGGAGATCCGGAAAGTATACACACGACCGCCCACGCACTTAATGCTCTGGTGAAGGATGGGTGGATCGAGGTGCGACCCCGCACTGGCTACCACATATCAGCTCGATGTTCGCAACGTGAAGCGGCAGCACTAGGATGGGGTCCGGTCGTACTGTCTCCGTGAACCAACGCGGTGTCCACACCAGCACAATTGGTCTACCTTCCAGCAATTGTCTGGACGATGATACACTCGGTGGAACCGGCAGCGGCCTAATTAACCGCTGACAGCCGGGGACGTGATGACGGGAAGTGTTGCCCCCATCGCACGTCCCCGGCCTCCGGTCTGCCAAGTTTGAGGGCAACACGCCATGTCTGATTCGACGTCCGAATTGCCAGAGACGATCCGGAAGAAACTCCACGCCAGACAAGCCACCGAAGAGGAACGCCAACGCGAGATGCAACAGCGTGAAGCGGACGAGGCACCTCGTAGGCGACTCCGAAAAGCCGCTGAAGAGTTTCACGGTCGATGGGGTGTGCTGCAAAGCCGACTTGGGAAACTTTCCACCACTGAGGAGGAGGATCTAGCATACTTCGCGGAACTGGCACAAGAACTCCGCGCTGCGGTCGCTGATGGTGGGTATGCCGACTATTGGGAGCGGCTCAAGTTGGCCATACCTGCGAATCGGGGAGAGGAAGTTTGCTTCTGGCTACAACAGCCGGAAGGCAAATTGAGACTTTATATCAGCACCCCGGATGGGGGAAAAAGCTGGGGCGATAGCCAACCATACCTTAGCCTCCAAGTTGGCGAATTCACGCGCGAGTACTTAAACATTGCCCCACGATTCTGAATTAGAAACCGAAACGACGCCACCTCTCGAAATCCCACTACCCACTACGCTGGTGATAGACGAGCCTGATGATCCTAAAAAACCGACGAGTTCCATGATGTCGGTCGATGATATTACTGCTGCTCTACACCTTCCGCCAAAGAAGCGGAATGCTGTTGATAGCGCTTTGCGGCGGCTCGTCAACACAAATCCCGGCTGCCGCGATGAGGTGGGTACTCCCCGTAGGGGAGAGCCACAGTATCTATATCGCGTCAATCAGGTTTGGCCCTACCTACTGGAGCGGCTACCCAATTGGCGTGGATCGTCGGCGACGACGTAGCGACGATCCACCGAGTTTTCGCGTTATCATTTCCCAGGAAATCCCGTTCATTTCAGGATCGTCGCGTGACGATGGTCCGACGATCCACCGACGCCTGATGTGCCATGAGGCATTATCTGGGCATGAGTACATCCGACACATCACCTGAGCGACTGGCCGACATGCCATTGTGGAGACTCCTCGTACTTCTCGCCGATGTCGAGCGAGAGATCGGGGCGTCCTCCTCGACTGCCCGCGTAATTGCACGTCTCGTCAACGAAAAGTTGCGCGGCGCACCCCAGAAACCAGCGACCGTCAAGCGGACGGAGGTCGTCTGTGCCTGAGACGCTCCGTGGGTACACCGTTGACGACCTGGCCTCTCGCTATCGGGTCTCACCCGACAAGGTTCGTTTGTGGATTAAGCGAGGCTATCTAAAAGGTATTAATACGTCAGATGTGATGTGCGCCCGACCGCGATACATTGTGTTGCCAGAGTCGTTGGCGGAATTCGAGACAGCCCGGGCTGTCGCGGAGCCGCCCAAGCCAAAACCGCCTCGACGAAAGAGGCAGTCCCAGGCGATTGACTTCTTTCCGTTACCTAATCCACGCTCGGTTCAAACCACACAACACGCACCAGATTTCGGAGGAGCACAACATGTCAGAGAGTAGACCACACAATACAGACGCAACCGAATCGTCTGTGGAGTGCCCAATCACCCTCGTTAAAGCCATCCTGTCGCAAGTTGAGGAGTCGCGAGCAAGAAAACAAGAGCACAGGAGGTGGGTTCAAGATCGCGGGCGAGAACTGGAAGTATTGCTCAAACACTTTCATGATATGGTGGCTGTTGGTATGTATCAGGCTAGTGGTGGACAGGCACTTGATATGGCGTCGTGGGGTCCACATCTCGTGGATATCGCCGCGAGGCTAAAGGGACACGGCTTTGAGAGTGCCGTCTGTGGGCAACTCAGCCGTCCCGAACCTTGCGTGCGGTTCGGATATGGACTTTTGGAGGCAGCAGTTCGCGGCGCAAAGGTAACAGATTTCCAAAGCATTCTCAAAGGAAAACAACCGCCTGATGGTTTCTCGTGGGGGTTGTTCATCAGCGAATTGGGTGATCGGATTAGCAAGTTGCAAACCCAAGCAGAGCGAGAAGTGTTTCCGTACCTGGCCTCGACCTGAGGAAACGAACAAGGGAGAGCGGGCGCTCTCCCTTGTTCTAGCACAACGCACCTTGAAGCCCCCACCGCCGACGCCAATCAGTAGTAGGTTCAACGATATTATGACACACAAATCGCCCCCCGCCAGTCAGAAGAGCGATCCCGTAGCCGGAAGTTCACTAACCGACCCCGGCACGTCTGCAACATGCGGCATACCGGACGCAAATCACCCGGCCGATACTTCGCACGACGAAGGTACTCCAAATCTCACCAGGGGGCTAAAGTCCTGGGTTGCGAGTCGGTCGCTCGCCCCGAGCGGGCCACCGTCCCTACATGTCGGGACGGCCCCTCAGATGGGAACCATCCATATCAGCGGCGTGATCGAGTACGTCCCGCTCGAAGACTTAAAGCCCGCCACGATTAACGATGTGATCTATAAACCAGTTTCGCTCGATGACCAAACCATCATCTCTCTGGGAAAGGATGTGGAGTCGAAGGGGCTGCTTGAGCCAATTGTCATAACGCTCGACAAAACGATTGTCTCGGGCCATCGGCGGTGTGGTGCGTGCATGGTTGCCGGACTGGATGTAGTCCCGGTGCGTTACATCAATATCTGGTCAGATGATCCGAGGTTCGCCGGGTACCTCACCTCTTTCAACCGCCAGCGATTGAAAACACCCGCTGAGTCGATCCGTGAGGAAGTCGCTCGTACAAGCCCCGAAGATGCCCACAACAAATTGCTCTCTCTACGCCAAATCGAAACAGCCAAAGAGTTCAAGCGGATACGAGACTCTGGCTTGCGGATTCTCAAGACGAAATCGGCGGCGCGGCGATCAGCGATAACATCTGCCAAGCAGCCCATGCTCGATGCAGCGGTTGCCGTTATTAACAAATACAAGGGGTACTGGCCGCTTACACTTCGGCAGATCCATTATCGACTGCTTGGAAAACTGGTCGTTCGGAATGATGACCTTGGCACCTTCTACGAAAACACCACACTTTGCTACCAGGATCTTTCGGACTTGCTCACCAGGGCAAGGTTGGCCAATCTCGTCCCATGGGAATCAATGCACGACCCGACCAGGCCGCGAACAAGTTGGCAACAATGGGACAATGTTGCTCCCTACGTGCATGAGCAATTGGAAGAGTTCTTGGCGGACTACAAACGAGACTTGCTCCAAACTCAGCCAGCGTATGTCGAACTCGTCGTTGAGAAACTGACCGTCCATGACATTGCCAAGCGGGCTGCGAGTTATTACCACGTTCCGGTTGGCGTAGGCCGTGGGTACACATCCACCACATCCCTGGAGGAGACAGCGGAACGGATTATGCGTTCTGGAAAAGACAGGGCGGTTCTTCTTATCGCTGGCGACCTTGACCCCGAAGGCGAAGACATTACCAGCACCTGGGGAGGGTGTTTACGTGATGAGCATGGAGTCTGTAACCTTACGCTCGTGAAAGTAGGAGTTAATCTCGATCAAGTCGAGAAATACAAACTTGCTCCGGTTCCGGTCAAGGCAACCTCCAGTCGAGCCGCCAACTTCAAGGCCGCGTATGGCAACAGCGCATACGAGCTTGAGGCATTCGAGCCCAATCAACTTCAGACAATCATCCGCGAAGCGATCCAGAGTGTTCTCAATTTGAAACTGTTTGCGGAGGAGCAGAAGAAAGAGTCGGAGGATGCGCGGGAACTGATGGCTTATCGGAGCCAGGTACTCGAAATCATGCAGAGTTGTCGCCCCGACGAAAACGGAAAGCGAGGAGCTGCGTGATTACCACAATTCTGTCGCCGCACCCATCGCTCTCGCCTGCCAAATCCGAGTTGGCAACGCCGCGAACAAAAAACGCATGGCACAACAACGCCGAACGTCTGGCTGATTGGCTGATGGGCCGCGTGTTCGTCCGCAGGGATTCTTTTGGAGGCTACTACCGTAAGGATGGCCAGACCCAAAAAACGAAGCGGCCCAACAAAGGAAGCGTGGAACCCCTTTCCCGTGAGTTGCTCATCCGACATGCCCGGGCAACTCTTCCCGAGCATGTGCTCGGAGGGTATGGAGTCACACCGGGGGTTGGTGGCGTCGGTCGCTGGGTCGCTGCGGACATCGACGCGCACGACGATACAGACGACCCCGAACAGAACTTGCGGTACGCGATTCACCTTTACCACAAGTTGGTGTCGCTGGGTTTCACGCCGCTACTGGTGACCTGGGGATCTGGTGGTTATCACTTGTGGGTTCTCTTCCGGGAAGACGTTCTCGGATTGACGCTCTACGAGTTTGGACTCTGGCTTGTCGCTGACGCTAAGCAGTTCGGTTTCAAGAAGGCGATTGAGACATTCCCCAAACAAGGCGAAGTGCCCACCGGGAAGTTTGGCAACTGGCTCCGCGCACCCGGACGGCACCACACACGGGATGTGTTCGCATCAGTGTACAACGGCTCAGAATGGGTTGAGGATGAGGCCGCAGTCGAACGCATCCTCTCGATCGCTGGAGACGACCCTGGATTGATTCCGGCTTTACCAAAGGCAACAACAGCCGACGAGTCGCGAACGGCGGGTAGTGCCAGTTGGAGTGGTAAACCGGTGGGCTATACGCGCCCTGGTGGCACTGACGGCCGGGCGGACGTGTTCGCCGAGTACAACCGATCTGTCACGCTTGATGAAGTTGTCGAGTGGCACAAGGCACGAAGACACTGCGTTATCGGTCGCAGTGTGGATCGGGTGGACTTTGCACGCGCGGGGAAGAAAGAAGCAACCGAGTCGTTCAATGTGAAGTTGATTGACGGGGTGCCCATCACATGGTGCTTCTCGAATAATGCCGGGCTTCCAGACAGCCGCGGCCTGAACCCATCGCAGATGCGATGCTTTTACCAATATGGACGGTTCGACACATCCGCGATGCGGGACTTTGCTGTGGTGCTTCGCCGGGAACTCGGATGGGATGAACGGCCAGCAGTAAAGAGTACCTCTCCCAGTGATGGCGTCCACGAATCGCGACCTGTTGCGCAAGCTGCAAACGAACCATCACAGGCGGCTGACGCCACCACTGCGGCTGGGATCATCACACAGTATTTCATTCAACGATATCGCCCCGACTTCAGACGAGGCAACTCGATCCACACGGGGGATGGAGAGATCGTGCCAATGGGGGTGGCATGCGAAGTACCGACCTCGAAACTGATCGAGCAATTGGCTGGAGCATGTGACGCACCGAGGTTTGCCAATGGGTCGGTTAAGCGCGACTCACTCCCAGGCCTGTTCAGGAAATGGGGAAAGGTGGCATGGGGCGATTTGTTGGAGTTGCTCCCGGATGAGGATACGGCGAGTCTTGCCACTACGTCTCTGGCTGCTGATGAGTTCCGCCGCCTAGTCCGGGAAGCCATGCTCTCTGAAATCGTCGTCGGTGACACTATCGGCCGGCAGGACGTTGTTACCAGGACCGAGAGGAGAAGCCTAATTGATTGGTGTGTGAAGTGGGCAAAGACTGGACCGTGGCGGACGATCCGGAGTAAGAAGTGTTGGTGCAAGGTCGAAGAACTCGGGGCTGGTGAGATCCGCCTGAAGGTGGCTATCAGACACGAACTGTTTGCCCAAATCAAAGCCGACCGCAGAATCATTGAGATGGGGGCAAACACCTTCACCAGGAGAGCGGCAAAGTATGAAGTTGGGACATGCCCCTGCGATGACCGACCGCACGGCCAACGCGCTGTGATTCTTACCGACGATTTCGTCAGCGATCTCACCGAAGGGTTAGGTGTTGACGACGAGGAAGATGGCGTCGAAGAATTTGACCACCTTGGAAATGGTCAAGCCGCTGCTTAATTGTGGTCAAATTCCGAGGGTAGAGGTTTTGTATCCAATCTCTCTCCCTCGCTGAACTTAGAAGAATTTGACCATTTGCCCTCGCGCACACGGGAGTGTTTCCGTACGCGGGCGCATAATTCTATCTCCCTGGCAGCGGGTATCTCCAACCGAAAGGACAGTTTCATGAACCCAGAAGCACTCACCGAGTTGGCCGCCACGCAACCAGTCGGTTTCTACGTGTACTATCGCCCTCGTCGGGGAGTCGCCTGGGAACCGATTGGTCGAGTGCCTACCCAGTTGGACGCACTGCGGGTGATGGACATCGGCAAGAATCGTGGTGGTGATTGGGTCGTCACCACCCAGCAAAAGCGACCCTCTCGCAAGCGGACGGTGACCAGGACAACCAAGGCCTCAACCCCCGAAACACCCACCCCGAGCGGGCCACCGTTCCGACATGTCGGAACGGTGGCCGACCAACCCCAATGAGGAGAACGCATGGCAACGAACAATGCAGAACTACCCGTTGAGATTGCCAACAGCATGGGCAAACTGGTCTCCGCAATTGAGGAACTGCTAAAGGACGTGTTGAGCAGACCAGCGAGTGAGAGCGAGCGCGCGGAAATCGTACTGGCGATGAACAAGATGAGCCAGAAGTTCCGGTTCGCGACTTCACCTCGTCGCAAACGTGCGAAAGCATCTATTCCCAGTGCGGTTGGCTTACTGGGGTCGATACTTCATCCACAACGGCAACTGAAGCCAAAGGCGAAAAAGAACTCCAAGCACGGACCAGCCCAGGGGAAAGGTGTGGAAAAGTGTGCCCCTGCATCCAAGGGCCAAGCCTGAGCGAAAGGCACAAAAAAACCGTGCCGCCTTTTGCTCCCTTTTTCTGCCTTTTGCTGCGTGGCCTTTTGGTGCCTTTTGGTGCCTTTTGTGACCCGGGGTCACTGCGCCTTTTGTGGCCTTTTGTGGCCCGAGCAACCGCGGGGGGTATCGTGCGGCGCTCCTGCGATCGAACGATTCCGAACGGGTTTGGCGTTGCACGCGGCACCGCTGGGGCCGGACGCTTTCGGACGGTTCGTGACGCTGCTTTTACGGTCTCTTTTAGCAACGCAATAACTGCAAAAACTCCACAGAGGGCTTGTGATGAGCGACCAGGTAGATGATGAGGAAGAACTGGATCCTGAGTTGCAAAAGATCATTCGAGAGGCGGTTTTACGGGGATACCGCAAGGGCCGCAAGATCGAGCAGCGAAAAGCATTCGTTCGGGGAATGGTGCTGGGATACCAAGTCGGCCAGATGGGACTGGATCTCGGCATCCACATACCCGATGGCATGGATGGGGACCAGCAGGTGACTGAGTGATGTGGAGACAGCCTGAACACGGGCGGTTAGCAAGTCGATATCAATAGTATACGTGACAAACCATCAGAATAGGCTTTTGACTTAAGTTCAAGAGCCGTGTTGTCGATCATTATTGTGAGACATATTCAATCTTTTAATCGGCCCATTATCATCTTGACACACAGCCCTAAGACGCTATTATTCGTTGGCGGGAAGCGTGTAGCATCCCGAAGAATCCCAACGAACCGTTGACGCTCTGTGAGGATCTGACAATGCGCCGAACTGAAAAGGATATCTGCTGAAAGAGGCGTCTCACTGGTGTTGCTTGTGGACTATTAAAGGGCAGCCTGTCGAGCGACAGGCTGCCCTTCTTCATTACGGCGGTGCGGGCGGCTCGGTCGTGGGAACAGTGGGGTATTTCGCAAGTAATTCCTTGAACCAATCAGCATCTCTTATCAAATTGAGATCTGTATCAGTGCGGGCGAGTTCAACTAAATCTGAGTCAAGGGGAAACGCCTCTTTCAAATCATCACCTACTTGCTCCCGTGCGATGAATGCCGTGCGGCCAGTTGCATCCATGTCATTGCTGAGCAGAGTATTGTAGCATGCGCGATTATATCGAAGAGTTCCATACCCCACGTCGCGCTGACCAGCAGCTTGAAGAGCGTCGATTGTTGCAGTTAGCACCCGAATTGCTCTCTTCAAGTCATTATATCCCCAACGGCACAACCTGCCCAAGATCAACGCCGACCGAGCTCGTGTCTTGTCCTTCTCCAATACTCCCTCAAGTTTTCCAGCAGCTATCGTGACTTGCTTCTTATCACTCGGATTATTCAGTGCGAGTAGTCCTGCAGAAACCGCATCTAGCTCTTCGGCATTAATCTTCATCCTGCTCTCGAAATCGGCTTCCATATTTTTCATAACCGCATTCGCTTTCTCCTGAACCAACTGATTAGCATTTTTTGCCAAGAGAAACTTGAGGGCATCCCTCGACATGCGGTCCGCGATTGAGAATACAAAAGAGAGGTAGATCCGCGTCGGTAGGTACCCGATAAAAAACCCGACCACGCTGAACCAAACAATTAGCGCGCTCGCGAGAGCGAGTGACCAAGTTTCTCCGAGGCAGCGTGCGAGCATCGCCGACATTGAGTTCAGGTGATCGGGGATCCTCCGCAGTTCTACCAACCCCAACCCGACGATGATCTTTGTCAACCAGTCGGAAATCTCCTCCAGATTTGTGTTCACCCGTTGGTTGTAATCACTCTCGAACATGGATGTATTGTCGTCTTTAGAAGGGACAGCCGCCTGTAACCCGCCGGCACTGGCAGTAACCTGCTCAAGGTCAGCGTCGGAGCCAGAATCGGCGGTGGGCTGTCTCGAACCTGCTCCTTGCGATCTTGTCAGTCCGGTCAAGTGCTGCTTTCCCTGACCGACACGTGGAATACCGAACAGAAAGCCCACTCCCAGTCCACTAGCGAGACACGCGAACGCCCAGAAAAGCGCTGTTACAAGGTGCCGGATGTTGAACTCATTATCTAATAACGAAACCAATACAAGAAGTAATAGGCTTAATCCAATCGCGATGCCGAGCCAGATTAGATGGTCTCGACCCAAGCGGGTGGGGTCTGGCGTCGTTGGTAGGTTGCCGCTTGTTTCGCGTCCGTCAATGGACTCGTCCCGAGTGCCAGTGACAACCGAAGTAGTTTTCGACGTATCGCTCTTCCGGAGAGAAGACATAGGCAACTCCAAGAAGAGGAACAAACAGAGCTTGGTATTAATAATGTTAAATTAGGAGAATTAGGAAAGCAAGGGGTTTCAGAACGCTTGAAAAAGTATCGTTCCCCGCTTCTCAAGTTCATCGTTCCCGGGGCATGTTTTCCACATGCCCCCACCCCACAGCCATCGCCTCGAAGCCCTGACTTGGATCGACTCTTTCGCTCAGTCCAAGGGCAAGTCGCCACCTGTTTCAAACGATGCCGAGACGTTGGCAACACTGAACAGTCTCTTCAGCGACGCACTCACCAACCGCAATTTCGCCCTTGCCCACCAACTTCAGTCGTTGCCGAAGAAGCCCGGCCTCATGCGGGTGTTCGGTCAACTCGTGCGTGAAACCCAGGATCCGAGACAGAGGACACTTCGGAAGGCGGATAGGAAGAAACCAGCGCCCCCATCGCCAGCACCAGCGA
>Ga0206850_10253_pt1 | contig 14186 bp, 12 predicted proteins | sample Alteio_BWOrgCont_16_FD_152885 | JGI IMG/M metagenome (GOLD analysis project Ga0206850, IMG submission 152885) | Enriched cells from forest soil in Barre Woods Harvard Forest LTER site, Petersham, Massachusetts, United States -... | ecosystem: Environmental > Terrestrial > Soil > Temperate forest >...
GGCGCCGGTCTTGGAGGGGCCATCTTTGTTGAAAATGGGGGAACGCTAACTATTCAAGATGGATCGTTCTCATCAAATGAAGTAGCTGGAGGCACGGGAGGAGACGGCGGTATGATAGGAAATGGAGGGGCATTTGGCAAAGACATTTTCCTTCAATCTGGGAGTTCCTCGAACTTAACTTTTGATGTTTCTAGTTCCTTAACTATCCCAAACCCCATTGAAAGTGATGGACTGTTAGTCGGAGGCACTTTAACAAAAACAGGCCCCGGAATATTAACCCTTTCCGGCACCAACACATATACATCTGACACAATAATAGAAGCGGGTACATTGTCGCTCGCTTCAGGCAGCTCCATTAGTACATCCCCTTCAGTAACAATCAACCCCGCAGGAACCTTAGCGGGTAATGGAACTGTCAGTTCTCTAACTAACAATGGAATTGTAGCTCCGGGAAATAGCCCCGGAACCATAACTGTTGAGACCACGTATACACAAAACACTATGGGAGGCTATCAAGACGAGATCAACGCTGCAGGGGAAACAGATCTGATTCAAGTGATGGGCACAGCAAATCTAGCTGGAGAGCTTAATGTCATTCCGATACCCGGAGGAACATATGTTAAAGGCACTACCTATACTATTTTGACAGCTACAAGTATAACTGGAACCTTTAATAGCCCCATAACAATAACAAGCTCCACACTAAATGTAAGCGAATTTGGCATTCAATATCTTCCTGGTTCCGTTATTTTAACGTATAAAGGAATTCCCGACGGCGGCGGCGGAGGAGGAAGCACCGGACTGAATTTTGCGGCCCCAGTCAATCATCATAATCCCCAGCAAGTCCTCAGGTATTTACTAGATGCCAACTTTGCTTCTGATCCTGATCTTTTGAGCGTAGGGAGAACCCTTGCAACCTTAAGCGATCCTACAAGCGCTCTAGATCAATTGCATCCCGCCATTTTTGGGGCGTTTGAGTTGTTAAATGTCAATACAAGCAGCTTTGTAGCAAAGATCTTTACCCACCGCCTTTCTCGCATACCTAAACATTGTCTCGTTAGTATCGATGATTCTTGCAATTTTGATCAAAAAGACGAGGACAGTTTTGTCCCTCAGCGCGAGCACAGAGACCACATCAATACCATCAACGATATCTTTGCAGATTTTTTCTCGCCAAATAGTCCTCCTCCGCCCCCGCCTCCACCTTCGCCCACACCCGCGTCGCCTGTTTATAAATCTTATAATCAGCTCAGCGTTTGGCTTGCGCCCTTTGGATATTGGATCGATCAAGATAAAGTGGGAGAACAAATAGGTTTCCATGCAGATTCTATAGGGATCTTGGGTGGCTTTGATTACCTTTTTAAAACTGGTCTTCTGTTAGGAATTGGAGGAGGCTATGATAACGAGCATATCCATTGGAAAGAGCATCGAGGTAGAGGCTCAGTCAATAGCGGTCATTTGGGTATTTATGCTGATTGGGTACAAACTCATTATTATTTGGAAGCGGCAGCAGTCTTTGGCATGAACTTTTACGATGCCTCTCGCTACATCAACTTTTCCACCATCGATCGCACGGCTAAGCACCATTCAAAGGGGTATGATTGTACAGGTCATTTAGCCGGTGGATACAATTTCAAACATTGCAAATATGAGTTTGGTCCTTTTGCAAGTGTCGATTATTTGTATTTGCATCAGAATGAGTTTAAAGAAAAAGGAGCCCTTAGCTTAAATTTAGATGTTCACAGAAAAAATTCTCAAATGCTCCGCAGCGAAGCCGGTTTGAGTTTATCCCTAGCTAGAAAAAAAACAATTGTTCCCACCATTTGGGTGAGCTGTGTCAACGAATCCTATTTAAACACCTCCCATTACAAATCCTCTTTCGTGGGTCAGGCTGGAAACTTCGCAGTCAGAACCTGGAACAAGTCTATCACCATGGTCTCCCCCGGAGCCGAGCTAGATGTATTCCTAAGCGACAACCTCTCTTTCGGAGCGCGCTACAGCGCAGAACTCAACGGTCAGGTCGCCACCCAAAAAGGTGACCTCCGCCTAGAATACAACTTCTAGTAAATTGCTTTACGTAAAAAGTCTGTTCAGGGATAAGAGGTCTAATGAGAAAAAACATTGTTGAGTTTAAGAGAGGGGGGTTCAAGCGGGTGCTTGGCGTTACCGATCTTTTTGCGATAGGCTATGGGGATCTTGGCTCGTCGATTTATTATGCTTTGGGGATCACCGCTCTGTATGCTTTGGGAGCGACCCCTATTGCGCTCGCTCTTGCGGGGTTTGTCTTTATTTGTACGGCGCTCACTTATGCTGAAATGTCATCCACCTTTCACGAGTCTGGCGGCTCTGCAAGTTATACCCGTTATGCCTTTAATGATTTAATATCTTTTATCGCAGGCTGGGGGCTTTTACTAGATTATATTGTAACTATTGCCATTTCTGCTTTTGCCGTTCCTCCTTATCTTGCCTATTTTTTCCCAGATTTAAAATTGATGGGAGTGCAGATGGGTTTCAGTGTGGGACTGATTATAATATTGTTTGTTATTAACATTCTTGGAGTGCGCCAGTCTACGAGAATTAGCTTTGTTCTTGCTGGATTTGCGATCATGACCCAGGCCCTCATTATTTTAATAGGAGCCGTTTTTTTATTAAATCTCCCCTATATTTTCGAACATTTGCAAATTAATCTCAAGGGGGTAGATTGGTCTCCTACATGGACCGAGTTTTGGAAGGGGACTGCTATGGCTATGGTGGCCTATACAGGAATTGAGTCGATTGTTCAACTCGGCTCAGAAGCTAAAACTCCTGCAAAAACTCTGCCGAAGTCGATCATCATCACGATGGTAGTTCTCATTGCCGTTTATATTGGGATCTCACTTACCGCATTATCTGCTATGACCCCACAGCAACTCGGAAAAGACTATGTTGACGACCCCATAGCGGGCATTGTCGCCGCGCTTCCCTTTGCTTCAAGCATTTTAAAACCTTGGATTGGGATTTTAGGAGCAGTCATTCTAACGGTTGCTGCAAATGCGGGGCTTGTAGGTGCATCTAGGCTTTCTTACAATATGGGGGAATACTACCAGCTTCCCAATATGTTTAAAAAACTTCTTCCCGTAGCAAAAACCCCCGTTATTGCACTTTCATATTTTGCTGTTCTCGCATCGCTTGTGGTTCTTTGGAGCAGAGGCAAACTCGCTTTTTTGGCCGACCTTTATAACTTTGGTGCCATGATAGCCTTTTTCTTTGCACACCTTTCTTTGCTGGTACTCAGGATCAAACAGCCTCATCTCAAACGCCCCTTTAAGATCCCATTTAATATTCATTTTGGAAAGTTTTCTCTCCCCCTATCAGCTATTATCGGTCTTTTTGCAACTGCGGGCGTTTGGGTTCTTATTGTTATGACAAAGCCTGAAGGACGGTATTTAGGATTTGTCTGGATGATATTAGGTCTGGCCCTCTACTTTAGCTATCGTTATAAAAAACGGTTGTCCATGTCACAGGTGACTATAGAAAAGATCAAACTTCCTAAATTTAAACCTCTTACTATAAACAAAATTCTCATATTAACCCAAGACAGCTCAAATCTGGAGGCCCTTCAAGCCGCCTGCGAAATTGCCAAATTACATGATGCAGAAATTTCAGGATTTAACCTGATAGAAGTTCCCCCTTCCATGCCGCTAGATGCAGATTTTCCCCTCAGAATTAAAATTGCCGAGGTTGCACTTAAAAATGCGAAAGCCATCGCCGAAGAGCTCAACGTTGATGCTAGTTTTGGCTTCCTAAGAACTCGTTCTTTTTCTGCGACAGCCATAGCTCTTGCAAAAGAGGGAAAATACGATTTGATGATTTTAGGCCTAGGACCAAAATCAAAAGAAAATTACGAAAAAATTATTACCCGCTCCCCCTGTCACGTCTGGGTGTGCAGCTGAGGGGAAAGAGAAACGCAAAACGCAAAACAGAAGAAATCTAAGAATTCTTAATGTCTCTTTATCGCTACCGCGATAAAGAGACATATTTCTTCTGTTTTGCGTTTTTTGTTTTGCGATTTGCGTTTCTTCTTATTAGTGCTGCCAGGTAAAATTCCTGTCTCTGACACCACCCCAAGCCACTTCTAAATATTGGAAATGGAGGTGATGAGTAGGCTCAAGCTTTCCTATGAATGTTTGTAAAGCTACACGTCCGGCTTGGCTACCGCCAATTTTTTTCGCTTCATCAAAAATTTCTTGCCCCATGCGCTTACATTCATTTTCACAAGAACCGAGGATTTCTTGGTGTTTAAAACGTTTGATTTGTTCCAAATATTGTCGTTGTAAGGGAGTATCGATATAAGGAACAGAAGGAGAGAGATAACCTGATGGTATTTTAATTAAATTAAATCTAAGCTCCTCTGCTTGCGCTCTAGCTATATTGTCTGGAGCAGAAGTGAAAGCAAATGTAAGTGGCATTGCAGTGGTTTTGGCTGCGGCAGCGGCAGCTGGCCCATGATCTGCAGCAGCAGAGGCATCAGTGTTTACATCGGTTATTTGTAGTTTTTTGCACTCAGATTTATGCGTTTTCCAGTCTGCTGTTTGGTGTTCTCTTCCACAATAGAATACTAATTTACATCCGACACATCTTTTCTCTGCTAACTTGTCTCCATGATGTTTACTATACATGCATCTGTGGGCAGCTGCGCGCTCGGCGCGGGCAGGTGTTGTAAAGCTTTCTGTTGGGGCTAATGCGCTTGCCATAATTCTTTCTCCTGTATTTAGGTTTTTTACTGAGTGGAACTATTATGGCATTTTTAATATTTTTATGAAATCTTTAAAAAATTCATGTTTTCTTTTATCGCCATCGCCAGTACCAACAGCCTTTGCTTCTAGCTATATCAGATGAAGAAAAAGTGAAGCTCTTTGGAGATCTTTTTACAGCAGTTTTGACCGCAGCAGCGGCTGCTGGCCCATGATCTGCAGAGGTAGCTCCAGCGTTTACTCTGTTTACTTGCTGTAGTTTTTTGCACTCGGTTTTATGCGTTGCCCAGTCTGCTATTTGGTGTTTTTTTCCACAATAAAATACCTTCTTGCAGCTGTGGCATCTTTGCGTCGCTGCTTCGTTTCCTTGATGGTTTTCATACACGCATCTGTAGGCGGTTGCACGCTGTGCGCGGTACGCTGTTGCAAAGCTTTCTTTTGGGGCTAATGCGCTTGCCATATTTTCTCCAATGTTGTATAACTTATGTAAGAGATTAACTCATGGAGGAATAAAAATGAATCAAACAACTATTGCAGGGCATTTGGGAGCAGATCCTGAAGTCCGTTTTACATCAACAGGACAAAAAGTGACAACTCTTCGTGTTGCGGCGCGCGTGAGAAGAGGGGCTAAAGATAAAGATGAAACAATCTGGTGGAGAGTTTCTCTTTGGGGTGATCAATTTGATAAAATGATTTCCTATTTGAAAAAGGGAAGTCCAGTGATCGCTGTTGGAGAAATTAACAAGCCTGAGATATTTACAGATAGAGAAGGAAAACCTCAGATCTCAATGAGCATGACAGGTTGTCAGCTCTATTTTAGCCCGTTTGGTAAGCCTGAATCCTCTGAGGGTACTCATTCATCCCAGCCGGCTCAGCAGGCTCATGAAACCCCTGCAGCTATGGCAGAAACAGCGTTCGGACAGGGCAAAGCTACGCAGGTATTTAGCGATGACGAAATTCCTTTCTGATCTCCTTATTTTGCCTTTTTGGCAGGGAAAAAAAGCTGAAATGGCATGCCCTGCAAAAGAGTTTGGAGCTTTAATTAAAGCGCCCCTTGATTCTGGGGACTTTTTAGGGAAAGAAGGGGAAACCCTTCTTTTGTATCCGGGTAAGGGAAAAGAAGAAAGGGTGGTCCTTCTTGGACTTGGTAAGAAGGATGACTCTACCCCTGAAAAACTCAGACGCGCTTATTCTGCTGCTGTAAAGCTGGGATTAAAGAAGAAATGCACGACTCTGAGTGTTTTCTCTCCTGATGGGGATATTAAGCCCATTGCAGAGGGGGTTTATTTAAGCAATTACGCATTTAATGAACTTAGGACAGAAAAGGCTCCCGTCTTTACCAAGATATCCTTCATGGGTCTTTCAAAAGAAGATCTGGCAGTTTGCAAAAAAATCGAAAATATCGCTTTTTGTGTTAATTTTGCAAGGGACCTCGTCAATGGGAATGCAGATGATATCACCCCACAGGCCCTTAGCCATGTAGCTAAGGAGCTTGCTAAAGAATATCCCAAGATCAACACGACTGTCTTTGACAAGAAGCGGATTAGCCAAGAGAAGATGGGGCTCCTTTTAGCTGTCAATCAAGGCTCCCACAGAGAGCCAGCGTTTATCATTTTAGAATATGCAGGAAATCCTGGTTCTAAAGAAAAAACAGCCATAGTGGGCAAAGGGATCACTTTTGATACAGGCGGCCTAAATCTTAAGCCGACCGGCGGCATGGAAACGATGAAGTGTGACATGTCAGGCGCTGCAGCCGTACTCGGAACAGTTCATGCCGCTGCAAAAATTGGCCTGAAAGTCAATATTGTAGGGGTGATAGCTTCTACAGAAAACGCAATCGGCCCAAATAGCTACAAGCCCGGCGATGTGTTTAAAAGTTATGAAGGGACGACCATTGAGATCACCAATACCGATGCAGAAGGAAGGCTGGTCCTTGCAGATGCTTTAAGCTATGTGCAAAAGAATTATTCTCCCAAACGGATGATCGATTTGGCTACTTTAACAGGTTCGATTGTCGTTGCTTTAGGAGAAGAGATCACCGGTCTTTTTTCGAATAACGATAAACTTGCAAAAGAACTCATTAGAGCAGGAGAAACGTCCGGCGAAAAAGTCTGGCGGATGCCCCTTGAGCAAGATTACAAAGAAAAACTCAAATCTCCTATTGCTGACATGCAAAATGCTCCCGGAAGATCCGCGGGTGCGATCACAGCAGCCTTGTTTTTAGAACATTTCGTCAAAGATGTCGCTTGGGCTCACCTGGATATTGCAGGGACAGCCCACACAACAGATGCTAAACATTATAACACCACCAAAGCTACGGGCATAGGAGTGCGTCTTCTCATTGAGTTCCTATCTCAATGAAGCTTCTGGAGTATTTACGAGACAAGTATAAAGGGAAATACTCGGTAAAGCAGCTTAAAAAGATCATAGATGCTAAAGGGTGCTCCATCGGCGGGAAGATTGTCACAATCTCCACCCGCCTTATCGACGCCTCAGAGAAAATCCAAATCGACCCCACAGTATTAAAACGATCCCCAAATGAGATTCTCTATGAAGACAAAGAGCTCGTAGTCTGCAATAAAAGCGCCGGCATCACTTGCGATGCACACACATTCACCCCATTAATTCTCGTCCATCGCCTTGATAAAGAAACTTCAGGCGTTCTGATCCTAGCCAAAACCTTAAATGCCAAAAAAAAGATGGTGGCCCTTTTCAAGCGAAAAGCCGTAAAAAAATCCTACCTCGCCATTGTCGATGGAATCCCCAAAAAAGAAGTGGGCCTCGTTAATACTCCCATAGACAATCAAGAAGCTCTCACCCACTGGAAGCTCTTAAAAAAAGGGAAAAACGCCTCCCTCCTCCTCTGTGAACCCATCACAGGCCGCACCCACCAAATAAGGATTCATCTCGCCAGCATAGGCCACCCCATCCTCGGCGACCTCGTCTACGGAAAAAATTTTCGCTCCCCCTTCCCCGCCCAAAGACACCTCCTCCACGCCTATTCCATCTCCTTCGAAACCCACAAAATCACGGCGCCCCTGCCCAAGGACTTTCTCCACGCAATGAAGCAACTTATGAACGCTGAATGATGAACCCGAAAGAGGTCTATTCTTCGTCATCACTGTCCACTTCGCCGATGAAGACGCGGGAGCAGTAATCAGGGCCCACGCGAATTGGGTTTTCTATCCACTCAGTAGAGAAGCCCGCGTAGGGCCCTTCTGTAGTGAGCACCTGTATGGGTTCTCCGAGAGGCTGGCGCGTCATCAATCTATGAATACGATCTAAGACCTGTGCTTCTTTGGTGGCTCTTGGTGCGCTGCAAAGAAGAACGTTGGCTGAGACACCCGCACATTCGGGTGAAGAAGTCCACTGTTGAAAACTTTGCGATCCATTACTGTATCTGGCAAAAACGACCTCAAGAGTCCAGTATCTATCAAAACGACTCTCATTATGGTCTTCGAAAAGGGTAGAGGGAAGGGGAGATTTATAGACAAAAATAAGAAATGGCTTATTTCCGTATTTTCCTTTGCACACGGGATGTTCAAGATCTTTTTGTTGAACAAAATCGATATATCTCTGATCGGGTTTATACTTTTCACAAGTTGTCAAATCAAAATCGGGAATTTCGGCAAAAGCCCAAAGACCTCCTACAGCCGCGATAAGCCCTGCGGGGACCGGTCCACCACGGTAATCCCTTAGAGTTGCTACACAGCGTCCATACAAATTTCGTTGGTATTTATTTACGGATGCATATCTCGTGATTTCTTTGTTGTTTCCTTCTAAATAAGACCCGATTAGTCTATTTAAATCTCCGCTAAAACCAAAAAATACTAGATCTACAGCGCTCATAATTAACTCCAAAATTAATAAATATTACCATTATTATATTATAGTATAAACATCTATTCAACTAAAATGATTTTTATATTATTTACTTATCTAGCTAATTATCAGGTAGATACGTTATTAGTATAAATGTTAAGTTAATGTTTGATTGATTTATATTATAATAATAAGTATAATAAAATAATATATATAATACATTAATAAAGTATTTAAATTTAATAACAGGAGAAAATAATATGGCAAACCCCATCGCAACATTAGCTCTTCGGGCGGCTAATCCAGGTGAACAATGTGGTATTTGCTTAAATGATCATGAAGTGGGCTCTAATGTACTAGCTCATGAAAAAACGCACGGATTTTGTCCAGACTGTATTCGACCTTGGGTAGGTCGGGGAGGAAGACAGGCTTCTTGTCCGTGTTGTAGAGTCCATGTTATTATTGCGGGAGACCCTCAAGATCCAGCGGCCGGGGCAGTTCAGGCAGCTGCTGATCCTGTACTAAGGGCGGGCAGAATGCGTGACATTTATCCCGATGATTCTCGCCAGCCTGAATGGCAAAACCCTAATGTCGCTCGCAATCCCTATATGGATGTACAAGAAGGGGATCATGTGAATGGGTACCAATACTCAAGCCCTGCAGCGATGTACCGTTGCGATCAAGCAAAAAGGCGTGCAGATACTCCTTCAGGAAGACTTTGGGTACTCCAAAGGGAGAACGAGCGCTTTGAAAGAATTCAAGCAGCTGAACAAAGGCAGCGAGAAGCAGAACTTCAGCAAATCAGAGAGCAGAGAGAGGCCCGTGAAGAGGGGAATGCTCGATTCCAAGAAGAAGTTCGGGCTCGGCAAGCAGAGGCAAAAGCTAGACAAATTGATCGACAAGACTCCCAAACTTCTGACCAGGCCTCCGCAATAAAAGATCCAGAAGCTCTAAAACAGTTCATCTCAACACATCCCTTGACTCCAGACAGTCTTATAATATTATTGAGGAAGTACGTGGCTAATGAGCTCTACGGAGTAGACCCCTCAGTAAACAGAGGTGATCCGGCGCGCTTTAAGTTGATTTTGGAAAATTGGAAAACACATTCTCCTGATGGTTTCAAGAATCCCACTGAAGAAGAGTGGAAGAAAGCTCTAGAGCTTTTATTAGGAATCATGCCGACCAAGCCTTTTTCTGAGAATCCAAATTGCTATAGACCTGATGATCTAAAAGTACATCAGAGAAATGCCAAAGCATTCTTTTCACAGCTTACACCTGAAATGACAGGAGAGTTTGTTTGTATTGCAGCAGGTAAATACCTTACTCAACCTGTAGAAGCGCTTCTTAAATATGGACCGAATATTTCGGAGGAAGCATTAGAAAGAGCAAGAGTAGCAGGAGCAAAGTCATCTGCGATTCTAAACGTTATAGAAAAGAACAAGCCTCGCTGCAATATCATGTAAGTATATTTTTGGAATTATAACTTTTAAGGAGAAATTATGTCAGCAGTAGCACCAGCAGCATCTATATCAAACTCTGCAGCTTTATCGCAGGAGCCGCAGGATAAAAAAGCCCAGCGACAAAGGAGAGAGATGTTTCAGGCGTCTGGGGTATATGAGCAGTTAAAGAAACAGGGGGCCCCGCCAGCGCAAATTAAGGCAGCTCTTACCCAGTATTTGAGGATAATAGACCGGAACGGAGTGTACAGCATGATGATTGCTAGGATACAAAGCATGGCGGCGGAGATCCAGCAGGCAGGAATAGAGTAATAGTATTTAACCCACCTGCCGTCTTTCTTAGATAGACGGGAAGGGGAAAATTAGCTATCCTGGGTGGATGAAGATATTGATTGTCAAGACATCTGCGATTGGGGATATTATTCACACTTTCCCAGTGCTCGATTATCTGCGCGAGAGGTTTCCAGATGCTCAGATTGATTGGGTAGTGGAAAAGGGGAATGCGGGGCTAGTAAAAGCCCATCCAGAGGTCAATGAAGTCTACCTCGTCGACACCCAAACCTGGAGAAAAGGGCTTTTTAAAACTTCCACTTGGCAGCAGATCAAAGCCTTTAAAAATGAACTCTCTAAAACTTATTACGATCTCCTTTTTGATCTTCAAGGCAATTCCAAGTCTGCTCTGATTACATTTCTTGCTAGGGCAAAGGAAAAGATTGGGTTTGGTTGGGATACCGTCAAAGAAAAACCCAATATGCTCGTAACATCAAAGCGCTATTCTGCCCCAGCCGGTATAAGCGTGAGAAAAAGGAACCTCCATCCTGTAAAGGCCCATCTGGGTGATCTTTACCAACTGCCTCGAAAAACCATCCTGAGTCTTACCCCTGAAGAACAAAAGCGGTTAGAAGCCCTTGTCATTCACCCCCCAACTTACATGGTGGCCTTTGGCTCGAAATGGGCCAACAAACGCCTCAGCGTTGAAGTGTTGCAAGAGTTTCTCTCTAAGCTGCAAGTCAGCTTCATCTTCATATGGTCTAATCCTGAAGAAAAAGCCATCGCTGAGAAGCTAGCCCAAGCTTTTCCGAGTAGTACCACACTTGGCAACCTAACCCTTCCCCTTTGGCAGGCCATCATGCAAAAAGTAGATTGCGTCATTGCCATGGACTCTGCTGCTCTGCATCTTGCCGCTACAACTTCAACCCCCACCTTCAGCGTTTTTGGCCCCTCTCTCGCTTCCATCTTCAAACCTGACGGAGACCATCATGTCGCAGTCCAAGGAACCTGCCCCTACAACAAAACTTTCCCTGAGCGGTGCCCCATCCTCCGCACCTGCAAAACCGGCGCCTGCATCCACAACATCACCGCCGCCCAGCTTTTTGAAGTTTTTAAGAAAACGCAAAACGCAAAACAATAAACGCAAAACGAAAGAAATCTAAGAATTCTTAATTCTTTCTTCAGTTTTGCGTTTATTCGAGCTTCTCTAAGAGAAGCTCGAAATCAATGTGTGATTCGACGATCGAGACGGCTTCTCTGACTTTTTCAAGGTCTTCCTTTTGGATTTTAGCGGTGAAAAGGGAGATCATCTTCATGGCGGTATGGGAATGGACGGGAGCATAGAGCATAGGAATATTGGCGGTTTGGAGCTCGTGAATGATGTGTTTCCTTGGGGGATGATCGCCGGTAAGAATCATTCCTGCTTGGAGATCTTCTTGTTCGTTTTCAGCAATAGTCTCCAGAATGATATCTTCCCGATTAGCAGGGGTGATGATGAGATGTTTTTTTGGGCTGACTTCTTTATAGGTATCGACATAGGTAGCTACGAGACGGATGTGGGAAAAGTGGCGGAGGCGATGAGAGAGCCCGGTCAGAAGAGGGGAGTTGAAGAGGTTTTCGTAGTCTTTCATACATGCGGCGCTAAGAAGGGGATCAAAAGGGATGGTGCCCAAAAGGGGGATATCCCACCTGGATAAGGCTTTTGTCATGTAGTGGATGATCATCTCCCGTTTTTCCGGAAGAACGCGGTTTAAGATCACCCCCGCTACTTTTATCCCATGCTTTTCACAAAGGGCCTTATTTAACGCAAGTTCATCGAAGGTGGCTCCAAGTCCTCCTGAACCAACTAAGATCAAGGGAAGGCCCAAATGCGCGCAAACTTGGGCATTGTTGAGGTTGATGATCGATCCCACGCCCACGTTACCTGTTCCTTCGACAACTGTATGAGTATGGTGGGAGGATATTTCATGATAGGCTTTTTGGATTTTTGAAGAGAGTTCTAACTCTCTGACTTTTCCATCAAGGAAGTTTCTTGTAAAACCAGAGGGCAAAAGAATAGGACTCATGGAACTGTAAGAGGAAGAGATCTGGAAATAGTCTTTAAATAAAAGAACATCTTTATCGACAAATATGCCCGGTTGCTGCTCCACATGTTCCTGGCCGACAGGTTTCATAAACCCGACCTTCTGAAACCTCTTTTTTAGGCCAGAGACAATTCCAAGACAGGTAGTTGTTTTCCCTACGTGCTGGCCCGTTGAGGCAATGAAGACTCCTTTACCGGACATAATAGATGCCTAATTGTTTGTTTGGTTTCCTCAAATATCTCTTCAAGAGAGAGGATCTCAACTTCCTGCAGTGTAAACCATTTCACGTCTTGGGGCAAGAGGGGTGTAGTCTTAGGACGTGCTAAATAAATAAAATCGATATGCTGATGAGCGGGCGTATCGGCAAAAGGGGGGATCTCTTCTAGCAGGCAAAGGTAGGGCCGAGAAATGCTCTTGGCATTCCAAAAGTCTACCTTGAGATTCTCTTGTTCGATGATTTCAACTTCAAGGCCGGTTTCTTCCATCACTTCCCGATGCATCGCTTCAACAGGGGTCTCATTCTCTTCCACATGTCCCCCAGGAGGGAGCCATTTTTTAAGTTTGGCGTGGTTCAGGAGCAGGACTTTCCCCTCCTCAATGATATATGCCGTAGCTGTAAATTGTTTCATATCTCAACGTTGTGGCTTTTTAAGTAAGGCTTAACCACACAATAAACAATTCCGTATTTCCAGAAAACGTCTTTCATTGCGATCATGTTCGCAAATCCACCAATTCGGTCATCTACTATTTTATGAAAAAGTCTATGTGAAATTCCGTGAGGGACGTAAGGTACACGAGCAGTAATCTGTCTGACTACCTCGCCTCTTAGTTGGGTTTTCCTGTCTTGCATATCAATTATGGCTTTTGAATCAGGTGTCTGGATGTCTGTTTTAAAGGTCCCATTTAATGTTTGAAGGAGCGCGGTGATATTTGTCTTTATTGCCGTAGCTTGTGCATAAGTTGTTAGTATGGCTTCCGTCCCTACCACTCCCGCTTCCGTTGCATACTCGCTAGCTTTGTTTTCTCCCCACTTGTAGCCTTTTCCCATAAAATCAAAAAGTTCCGGCTCATCCTCCATTTGATTCACAGCACGTGCAAATGTTCTATTTGCCGCTAAGGGTCCATCCTCAAAACAGGAGGTCATATCAAAGAAAAGTTTAGAAATTTCCTTAATGCGTGTCGTTCTTGGATTTGATTGTCTATTTTCTGCTGCTGCCTGGGATTCTGCAGGAGCGGCTTTAGCGGAAGATAAAGATTCTATAACAATTTCGAGGAGGTTGCTCATCATTTGATTCGTTTCATAAGTGTAGTACTTGCTTATCCTGTTAAAAATGTAGTCTATGGTGGATTTAATCCTATCTTTCATTTTGGCTTTGATACAAAACTTATTTATAGTTTCTTGAGGAAGATAAATAAAAATGGCCCATAAAATTAATAGGGGGGATAAAAGGATCTTAAGAGGCAAGCAAAGACCTTTAACAAGGTCTTCATGGGCAAAGTGAAGCTTAATATTAAAGTCATCAACAAGGACATTTCCCCACTTTTCCAAAACTTCGTCAAACGGAGTGGAAACTGCTCGTAATTTATTTTTAGGATCTTTCTCATCAATAGGTGGGTCTTCAAAACGGGTCGCCAGTTTTTCCGTCGGATTAGCTCCAAGAGTAGCATTGGGATCGTTGGCAATGTTCTGAATGTTCTTTTTTACGTCAGTGATAAGTGCATGGAATGAATTTAAAACATCTTCAGTGACTTCGGTGAATGGATCCAAGCCTTTCCCTTGATTTTGTAATAAAAAGTCATTGATTTTGACGTTTAGTTCT
>Ga0206850_10254_pt1 | contig 14176 bp, 9 predicted proteins | sample Alteio_BWOrgCont_16_FD_152885 | JGI IMG/M metagenome (GOLD analysis project Ga0206850, IMG submission 152885) | Enriched cells from forest soil in Barre Woods Harvard Forest LTER site, Petersham, Massachusetts, United States -... | ecosystem: Environmental > Terrestrial > Soil > Temperate forest >...
GAACGTACTTAGATCGAAGTTAGACCCCATGAAGATGCAATCCACAGGGCAGGGGTCCACACACAGCGCGCAGAACATGCACTTCGTGTAGTCGATCTTGAACCCGGTGACCACGAACCCCTTGGCAGGCGGTGTTGCCTTCTCCTTCTCGATGTAGATGCAATCCACCGGGCAGGCCCGGGCGCACTTGTCGCATCCGATGCAGGTCGTCAGATCGAAGCGATGGAAGCCGCGATATCGGGGACGAATGGGAACCGGTTTCTCAGGATACTCGAAATGCTGCGTGAACGCCTTGCGGCGAAACGACTGCACGAAATACCAGAGAGTGATGTACAGGCCACTGGCAATGGTGGATGTCGCCAGGGCTACGTTCCGAAACCAAGTCCGCATAGTCGCGCTCCGCGATGCTTGCTTGGCAGGGGGGAGAGTGAGGATTGTAGCAAAGTCACTCTTCACTCGCACTCACGAAACGGGAATGACTCTCAGGCGTCAGCGACCGGAGGGATAACACCTAACGCGGAAATTCCGCTTGTCTCGCGTTTCACAAGGACGTATAGTTGGCGGACGGATCAATCCGTTAATTATTTCTCATGCCACCTGTGCGCAGCCATGTCAGCTTCGCCAAGCGAGATTCCGCGCCCTGGTCCCGGTCGCCGCAAAGACCCGGAACTGGAAACCCGTCGCAAAGCGCAAATTCTGGATGTCGCTGCCCGGGTGTTTGCCACCTACGGATTCGCGAATACTCAGGTGCAGACGATCGCCAACCACCTCGGCGTCGGGAACGGGACTATTTACCGCTATTTTCCCACCAAGGATCAGCTTTTCCTGGCAGCGGTCGAACGCGGCCTCAAGGAACTCGAAACGGAGATGGATCGCATTCTGGAATCGCCACGAGATCCGCTGGAACTGCTTGCCGAAGCCATCCGTGGGTACTTCGGATTCTTTCGGCGGCGACCCGAGATGGCCGAGCTGTTCATCCAGGAACGCGCTGCATTCCCACACCATCACCGACCGCTCTACTTCGCTCAGCACGATGAAGGACACGCGGACAAGCACGCCGTGTTCTTCCAAAGGCTCATGAACACCAAGCGGATTCGACCAATTCCGCTTGAGCGGCTGTTCGCGGTCGTGGGCGATCTGCTCTACGGGACAATCATCGCCAATCTCCTGTCGGGTCGGCCAGCCGATCCCGATGCCCAGGCCCGCGATGTTCTGGATGTGGTTCTCAACGGCATGCTGATCGATGGTGAGGGCTTGGGATCTGCTGTCGAATCCGGAGACAAACTGTGACTCGACACCACCAAAGACCTGCTGCCTGTTTCGGTCGGTTCCCCAGCTTGTTCCTGTTGCTGGCGCTCTTCCTTCCGCTCCTTCCTGCCTGCGCTCCCAAGCCAGCCACCACTGAAGGAAAGGCAGAAGTTCAGCCGGTGCCGGTGACTGTTGCCCCGGTGAAGACCACCTTATTGCGGCGAATAGTCCCGGTGGTCGGCACTCTGCACGGGTACGAGGACATGAATGTTTCGCCCAAGGTGGATGGGCGAGTGGCTCGAGTTCTCAAGGATATTGGCGATTCGGTGGCACCGGGCGAAGTCCTGTTTGAATTGGACCCAACCGATTATGTCCTGGCTGTGGCACAAGCGAGGCCCGCGTTTCAGGGTGAACTGAAGAAGCTTCAACTCGATGCCTTGCCGGAGGTCGATGAGGGGTTGGAAACGCTGATCGACAAGGTTCCCGCAGTGGCTCAGGCCAATGCCAACCTGGAACTGGCCGAGAAGGAACTGGTTCGGAGTGAGTTCGAAAACTCGAGGGGCGTGGGTGCCATTCAGGCACTGGATGCCGCCCGCACCAAAATGCTGGTCGCCAAAACAGCGGTTCAACTGGCCAAAACCGATGCCCGGGTGATACTGGCCCAGGCACGTCGGTTGAAGGCGGCACTTGAGGACGCCGAGGAGCGACTCCGCGAAACACAGATTCGCGCGCCCATTCCTCACGACTGGGCCGCCTGGGCCGCAATTGTGACCCCTGCCGGCAATCCTCTCCGCTACGCGGTCGCGGGCCGGATGGTGTCGAAGGGAGAGATGATCCGCCAGATGCCGGTGACGAACGCCTTTCGATTGGTCATCGATCACATCCTGAAACTTCGCGTCGCCATTCCCGAGAAGTATCGGCCGGATGTCCACGTTGGGCAGACAGTCGAGGTTCGAGTGGAAGCATACCCGAATGCGATGTTTCGGGGTGTCGTTGCGCGCGTAAACCCGACTGTGGACTCGGTGAACCGAACCTTCATGGTGGAGATCCAGGTGCCCAACTGCGGGCATCGGCTGAGTGTGGGAGGGTTCGCCAAGGCCGAGATCCTTACCTGCACCGACTCAGCCGTTCTCACCGTTCCACCCGAGGCGGTGAAAACATTTGCTGGAGTAACGAAGGTGTTCGTGGCCGAAGGAAACATCGCGCGAACGATTGAGGTTGAGGTTGGCACGCGGGAGAAGGATTGGGTTGAAGTACGCGGATCGCTCAAGCCCGATGTGAAGGTGATTACCAGCGGGCACTCGCAGTTGGTGGAAGGCTCGCCGGTGAGAATCCGTTAGCACATATACTCTTGGCCTTACACATTGCTACACCAGCGATGAAACATCTCAGGCTGATTTTGCCTCTCTCACCAATTTCGGTATGACAGTTGCCGCTTCATTTCAATCGCCCATCCTGATGCTGATGTTTTCGTCCGATCCACGTCAGTGATGATAACGGCACGTGATGGGCTCTGCGTTCGCAGAAGACGGAATCGAAAACGCGGAAAACATAACTGGAGATCGCAATGCCATCAGCAACTGATGATGTTCAGCGCGTGTTCTCATTCCTCCGACTGAATCAGCGGGAGGCCAAACCGCGCTCCCTGGGAGTGACGGAAATTCGCGGCCCCTACTACACACCGCTGGGCAAGCGATATCTTCAGGACATCCTGGAGACGATGGGGCAATACATCGATGGCCTGAAGTTTGCGGGCGGGGCGTTTGTTCTGATGCCCAAGAAAGTCCTCCGCGAACTCATCGACCTGTGCCACTCTCACGACGTTTATGTCTCGACCGGCGGCTTCATCGAGACTGTGCTGGCCCAGGGTTCTGAAGCCGTCCACCGCTATTTGCGAGAATGCCACGATCTGGGGTTCAACGTCGTCGAGGTTTCAAGCGGCTTCATCACGGTTCCCCCCGATGACTTGGTGCGGTTGGTCGATGAGGTCATCAAAGTTGGTCTCAAGGCAAAGCCCGAGGTGGGTATTCAGTTCGGAGCAGGTGGGGCAAGTCCAGTGACTGAACTTGAAGCTCATCGGCAACGCATTGTTGGGCTGGCGATTGGCCAAGCGCGGCGATACTTCGACGCCGGGGCGCACATGGTCATGATCGAATCAGAAGGGATCACGGAAAACGTCCGCGAGTGGCGAACCGATGTGATAGCCGAGATTGTCCTGGGACTTGGAACGGAACGGGTGATGTTTGAAGCGGCAGACCCGGATGTCTTCACCAGCTACATCAAGGACTATGGACCGGAAGTGAATCTATTCGTTGATCACAGCCAGATCGTCCAGTTGGAATGTTTACGCTCGGGAGTGTGGGGGACGAACGATCTCTGGGGGCGCGTCCTCACCTACAAGGGATGAACGACCCGACAACAGCCCTTATTTGCGGGCCGACTGGTTCACCACACCGAGTATCGCTTTCAGAAGGGATTGATCGCCCGTTGCGTCCTGCCCCAGTTCCCAAACCATCACGCCTGCCAATCCAGAATCGATCGCATATTTGGTTTTCCGGGAGATCGTCTCGGGACCATTGAAGTAGATGTTGTCTACCTCATCCACGGACGGTTCAGGATGGTGCTTGGCGACAATCTCGCGGTAGATCAACTCTCGGTTTGATTTCTTTATATCGCGGCCATAGAACGGCAGGCCAAGCGTGAGCTTCCGCGCGGGCACACCGGCAGCAATCAGCTTTTTGACGTCCGACTGCGCACCTTCGAGCGTCGAGTGGCGACCGGGGTGGTCGTAGGCCATGAGGTTGACCCAGTCCACGACATCAAACGCTTTCGGAGGCAGTTTCTGCCACGCCGCGATGGTGACCGACAGCACCAGGCCGTGGGGTTCAAAAGCCTGATGCAGATCGGCCAGCAGCTTCGCGTAGCCCTCCTGCTCGGCCTCGGTCTTTGGATGCTCCCAGTCCAGGTCCACGCCATCGAGCCTCTCATCCAGACAAGTCTTAACCACCGCGTTGACGAACTTCTGCCTCATCGCATCGGAGGTCGCGACGGTGGCAAAGTTGGCAGATCGCTCCCATCCGCCCACGCACAGAATCAGCCTGACACGTTGCTGTGTTTTGAAGGCTCGAAGCTTCGACCACGGCATCTTCTTGAGGCGGGAGAGATTGAGGTCACCCGTTGCGGTCGGTGTGACGGAGAACAGGATCAGGTCGGTGAGGCCGCGTGTTGAGACGCGGTCGAACTCGCGATAGTTCGGCAAATAGCCGACAATCCGAAACGATGATGGCTCGGTAGCAGGCCCATCACCAGCCGCGATTGGGGTGAAACTGATGATGATGCCGAGCAAACCACCGAGAACGAGGGGGGCAATGTTCATGAATTGATTCCTTCACAGGTTCTGCAAGCCTCGTCATCGCGCCGTACCCACTTCGGAAATCACCCGCTCGGCCTCCTGGTGGGTCAAACCAAAGCTTTCAAGAAATGTCGCGACCACATCCCGTTTCGGGGCGAATACCCTGCCCTCCCGCATTGCCCCGGATGGGATAACCTGTCCGCCAATCACGCCGCGCTCGGGATAGTATGTGTGTGTGATGTTGCCCAGGGTATCGAGGCACAGCCACGCTCGAGGTTGGTTCCGACCTCCCGCCATATTCTCCAGCAACATGGAATAAAGGCCACCGTTCGAGAGGTATGCAATTGCTTTCTTTTTTTCGATGGACGGGGGGGCTTCGCTCCCAGGCACAATCGCCTCGATTTCCTCTTCAGGCAATTCCAGCTTCATCGGTTCGTCAGGATCGAGCGGGATTTCGATCCCGAATAGCCGTCGGCCACCAACACCTATCGGACCGCGATCTTCCACGATGACACCAGTAACCTTGCGTCGCCCGAAGTCGAATCTGACTTGATCCCCAACCTGAAACGAAGAGTGTTTGTGTACTGCGTTCATGATCGCATCCGCTTACCAAGGGGAAACACCGTTTATTGCCTGTAAATGGGAACGCATGACTTCATCGAAACAGATCGCCAACTGATCGCAGGCACTGCGCCATTCCCGGACCTGTTGAAGTCTCAACATGCCAGTGCCAAAAATCACCGGGTCAAAGCTCTGATGAGCAATTGCGTTTCTCCATTTGTTCAAATCCTCAAGCCGCTGCTTGCGGCTTTGGTTGCGAAGGTCGAGATTACTCACTTCGTTCCAAAAGATAAGTCCAAATCTATTATAGTCCGCCCCGATGTTCCCGGGATTCGGATTACCCTGATCCAATTTTCGATTTTGAATGAGGACGATCTGGATCGCCCCTCGCAACAGCCCCGTGGGCAGGCTCTGAACGAAGTAACCCGCACACTCGGAATGCAAGTCGCGACAATACCCCTGAAACTGGGAAGACAGCAGCAGTGCGTATGCCTGATTGATCTGCAAGGTTGCATAGCGTTGCCCCCGGCCTGTCCCACTCAAACTCCTGTGGGTAGCCACCAGTACATCGAGAGCGGCTCCCCGTGTGGTGTTCCAGGTGTTGAGTGAAGCGGAAGGCATCGAGTATCTCACCATACGAGGCGATCGGCCAAGGTCGCCCATTTTGAGACAACCTTGGCCGATCGCATCAACCCACAATTCTTCGCCCGGCTATCGCTTGAGCTTGGTCATGTCGATGGTGGGTTTGACCGTCTTGTCGGCCTCGACCTGAACGGGAGCTGAACCCCGCGTTCCGGTGCTGGAGTCAGATTTGGTTCCAAAGACATGGTAATTGCCCACGGGAACCTTCTCGAACTTGAACTTCCCCTTGTCGTCGGAGGTAGCCTCGGCCTTCTCCTTGCCATCAGCATCCCGCAAGCTCACCGTAACTCCGGGCTGCGGCCGACCTCCATATTCCACCTTCCCTTCAATCGTTCCGCTTGGGGGGCGAGCATCCACAATCTCGATCCGCTGAACCTTGGGCGTGTCGTTCGTTAATCCAGCCTGGTTGGAGAACACCACCCCAACAAGCCCTTCTCCACGGAACTCGGCAGGAATCTTGAGATCGGCCTGCCAGACCTTCGGGTCTTTTTCCGACTGGGTTCCAACCGCCTTGATCGCATCGGCGGGAATCTTGCCCTCATCGAGTTGCTTGCACAGGAAGAACACCGCCTTCACGACATCCGTTTCCGGATCGAAAACACTGGCACCCACCGTCAGTGGTTTGCCCTTCTCCACCTTTGCCGGAATGGGAAGGAAGCCAATCAATTCGGGAGGAGTCGCATCCACGGTGAGTTGAAGAGGTGGTTGTGAGATCACTTCCCCGTTCTGTGTTCGCAGAACTGCAAACACCTCGACTTTCCCACGCAGTTGAGCAAGGTCGATCGGCTTGATCCAGTCACGCGAGCGGGTCGTGAACAGCAAACCGCCATCGGTCGGTCCTGCTGTATCCAGCCATACCCGCACATCCCGGGATGGACCAATCTTGATCGTGTCGGTGATTTCTTTTTCCGCCCCCGCAGGACGCAATCGCAGTTCGAGAGTGTCCTTGGCAGCGGGATTATCGACCTCGATCAAAACCGGGAACGTGCCGATCGGTTGAGTTACGGTCTTGCCCGCTGCGCCGGGGGCAAGGGCAATCCGAACCGCTGGCTTGTCCTGGCGGATGAGTTGCGTGTTGGCCGTTTTCCCCAGTGGGTTGAGCGTGTAGGTGAAGGCACGGTCGCTCCCATCCACGCCGACGTAGATTCGGGCGTTTTCACCGGGGTTCTCAATCGAGCCGGTGAGCGTTACGCTGGGTGCCGGGTCGCTGGATGAGAACGTCAGACTCCGCCGATAGAACCCATCGCGAATAAAGGCACCCTTGAGCGCTTCCTGGGGCGGGAACTGCAACTGAATGGTAGCGACGCCGGGAGCGGCGAACTTCGGCTTCTGAGCGACGACCATCTTCACCTTGGTGATCGACTTCTCGGGAGTCACGGTGCCAACTGGGGTCTCGATGTAGTCCGAGGGTGCCAGGAGGGTGATGGGTACTTCCTTCCCATAAGGCTTGCCGTCATCGTCCTTGAATTCAGTCCCCTTCTCATCGAGAAGCAGACGGAGGGCGAGTTTGGTTTCGCCCCCATCCGGTGTCAGTTCGCCTCCAGGCGGTGGGGGTTCAGGTGGGGCTACGGGAGCGGGTGCAGCTACGGGCGCGGCGGGAGGAGCCGCGGCAGGAGTTGTCGGAGGAGCCGCCGGTGGGGCTGCTTTCGGAAGTTTGATGGGAACCCACATCTTGCCCGGGATGGTCGCCTTGGCCGTTGTGGTGATCGCGCCCTTGGCCCCCTTCAACTCGACAATGACCTTCTTCTCATCCTCGGTGGGGTTGAGTACCCAGAGGTAGAGTTCTGTTGCGGTATTGGGCCGCAACGTGGGAGTCCCGCTGGCGTTCAGCACTTTGTCGATGTCGTCGCGAGGGATTTTGGTGAGTTTGCTGGGAGCCGGGGCGAACGTGAATACGTTCGTCTTGGAGAAATTCGTGTTGGGTTCATCCTGGGCTTCGCTACCAGCCGTCGCGGCGAAGATGGCACCTGTGGCCAGAACCAACTGAAACGCATATCTCATGGCACTTCCTTCTGCCTGTGGTGGGGCTCGCAAAGCTTTGCTTTGTAGGGTGGGTCGAGGCTTTGCGAGCCCCACCAGAACCGCGAAAACGAAGATGGTGGGGCTCGCAAAGCCTCGACCCACCCTACAAAACTAAAGCCCTCGTTCACCGGAACGGGTCGGTATACAACTGCACGATATTTCGATACCCGATCGCCGCGGCCTGCAACGGTTTGAGCGGGCTTGCCCCAAAGAGTTTCGCATCCACAGCGTAACGGTTTGCCGCCAGCCAGTCGTGGAAATCTTTCTCCACACTGCGTTGGTAGATTAGTTCGGGGTTCGGGGAACCAGGAGTTCCCGCCTGGGGAAAGGCTGGAACATCATCCGGGTCCACAGCCCACCCCATGAAAGCCTGTCGCTCTGGGTTCGCTGCGCGATACACATCTGCCAACTGCCGACGCATCGCTGTGCGAACCTTCCGAGCCAGTTCCGCAACCGGCTGGGTTGCATCCGGACCCAGTCGATCGAGTTGAGTGGCTAACTCCACCGCATCCGGGCCATCGACCAAGCGAAGAATCGCCAACTCCCGGCGAAGAACTCGCATTGTGTCCGCGGCAACCTGCGGCGAACTCTTTCCAATAACGGCGGGTTCGCGGTTGGGTGGCTCCTTCGGCCATCCATCCAGAACTTTCCGCGTAACCGTTCGTTCTGTTTCGCCAAGCTGCGCGAGCAGTTTCATCCGGTCGGTCTGAGACCAATTCGGCCAGCGGAGGAGCGTTTCGTACTGCCGGATACTCCCGGAATCCGGAACCTTCAGGGCCGAGCGAAGTTCTTCCCGATCTGCACGCAAACTCTGGGCCGCGCGTCCAAGTTCCCCCACATCGGGCAGGCGCGGCTCGGGCGGCGGATGCAGTAACTGTTGAACACGCAAAAAGTCTTCGACCAGCGGCCCCCACATATTCGCGACGACTTCCGGGTTTGGCATCACTTCAAGCGGGAAGGAGATAGCCAGATCGACAAGGACGGCACGAGTCTCCTCATACTCACCCCTGATAATCTCCAATGCCCCCACTGCGGCACGGATCGACTCATAACCCTTCTGAACCGATTCGAGATCCGCAACGGCAGCCCGACGCATCCGGTCGAGAGATTTGGGGTTACAGAGATCGTTTGTGGCATTTCGCCTGGTCTCATCTGCCTTCGCCAGGTCGCCCTTGATCCACGGCAGAAACCGACCATCGCACGCGACGGCATCCTCGGCTGACCGCGCAACCTGAATGAGTGTCGCAATCGCGCCAACCGGCCATCGTTCGACCTCATCCGGGTTGAGGCCACCGATCAGAGTCAGAGTGAGCAGTTCGGCGTGCCGGGGTGGTCTGGGCTTGAATCCGGCGATCAGGGCAGCCAGTTGCTTGATCTGCTCGTGTGTTGGCTTTTCCAGATTTTGCGCGAAGGCAAAGATGGCCGCCGCAGTGGCATCAAAGGGCTCGGTATCCACGGGCTTGTCCCATGCGGCCTTCATTGCCTCAGTCAGCGCTTTGTCCCGCTCCACTCCTGGCGATTCGAGGATGCGGTTGAAGGCCCCTTGAAGTGCATCGGTGGTTGCGGCCAGCTTCGGTATCGGCTTTTGTACGCGGGCGATGGAACCGATGGGTGTTGCAATAGGGAGAAGCGTGGGGCGAACCTCCCGCAACCGGCTGACTGTGGCATCGAACGTGGCACGGATGGCATCACTGTTGCCACCCGCAAGCCATCTACGTTCGGCTCGGGTTGCGGTCAGAGTAAGCTGGTGAATCAGCCTCGGCGCTCGGATGTGAACGCGATCCGCGACCCAGGTATCGCGGTCTTTCCATCCGTTCTGGAAGAAATCGGGGTACGGTTCGGGATCGCCCATCGTCGGCAGCGGCGATGGGCCATCGTGAGGAACCCGGAACAGGTCGAAGTCGGCTCCGGTGCCGTGGAGTCGCGGCAACTGTGATGGGAACCCCGCGGCGATCGATGCGTATTGAGTGAGTTCGCGCGTATAGGTTGCGAGTTCGCGAACGGAAACGCGCCCATCGCGTTTGCGGTCGGGGTTCCAACCATCGGCTTCCCCACCTGCTCCCTGAGCGAGGGCTAACCCGAAGGCCGTGCGGCGAAGCGGACGAAAGACGTTCGCGCCCGCAGCGCGTGTGTTCGCTGTGAGTACGAAGAAGGGCAGATCGCCGCTGTCTGTGAGTTTTGCGAGCGCCGTATCGAGTGCATCGTTCACGTCCTCGCTCACCAGCACCGCACGGGGGTCTGTGGCAGGTGCCACATCGAGAATCAGCAGGCGTGGTGCGGTGGCGCGGCGAAGAGGCGAAAGGATCTCATCGAGCGACAACCATGTTCCAGGGTCATCGGGCCTGCCGCCACCCGGGATCAGGTAGACCTTGCCATCGGCAGGCACTCCAAGGGCCGAAAGGTAAACGATAATCGGCCGACCGCGTGAATCCTCAGCAGCGCGATTGAGTTCGCGGAGGATGGCTTGCTTCTCTTGAGCCTGGAATGTCTGTGTGGTGTCGGTTGGCAATCGTTCGAGGCATGCGCGGGCATCGGCCTCACCCCAGGGATTGGGAGGCCAGTCCTGTTGCTCATAGGCAGTGACGGGAATGGCAAGCAAGACGGGAGGCCGATCGGGCCAGAGGTAGAACAGCAATCCCGCGATAGCGCCGCCAATGGCCACTACCAGGAACGCTGCCAGGAACCACCGACCGGCTCCGCCATTCGTGCGTTGACCGGGTCGCTTGGGTGGTTGGCCCGCGCTGGCTTTCTTCCACACATCTTGAGGGCGGTTGGAACTCGGCATGTGTACCTCGACTTGATGCGTTCATCATAGTCGCGGTTTCGCCCTGGTTCAGCAGTAGATGCCGACAGTGAATTCTGCCCACGCGTGGGCGGGCGGAGAGCAGTTCAGTCGCCGTGATTTGAGAGTGTCATGAGTATCACTATTCTGATCGAATCCAGGTGGTGTTTCTTGTGATTTGCGAGCCGTTTTTCCATCCATTTTTTGAACTCAAACACCAGTCCGTGTCATGTTATGTCATGTTTTCAGCTCGCTATAAGCGCCACCACCACGCTTGCAACTGCGCCCACACAGGGGCGCGATCACACCTCATTCCCAACAGCAACCAGACTGGACCTGTTTTGGCAGTTTCGGGACTGCTTTTTGGTAGTGTGTGGTCAATTTGGCGTTTCCCGCGACAGTGGCATCGTTGATGCGCAAGCGGTTTTTCGCATTCCAACGAGCATTTGTGTCATAGGGGGGTGACACAACGGAATTCCATATGCGCAAGTGGTTTTTCTCATTTCTCACCGAAATAGTGGCAGTTATTGGCAGACTTTTACCCCCAATTCGGACTGCCAACACAGCCGTCTCGACAGTTCCATATGTTTTGCTGGCGTTGGTGGAGTTGCCTCTGGCCTCGCCCGTTTCCACGATCTCATCGCCCATCTTTATGATGATGGCACCGTCTGAGGCGACAGTATGCTCCCGCACCCGAATATTGTGAACGGTCTTGGCAGGTGCATCACGCTAGCGTTGGTTCGCCAGCCAATCGATTCGGTTTACCGCCATTGGGCGTTGTAGAAAGGGTTCGAGGGCTCGTGCGGCGAATGTCATATACGGATCACTCGTTTTGGTAAGGTTCGGTCTGAGATCTCCTTTTGGGACAGCTCTCCCGTTCGTCCCCGGTATCGTTCTGTCCAAACCATCTCTCATGCCCAAGGGGAAAAATCGTGTGGGAGAGCGCAAATTTTCGCGAACTTACCCGACAAAAATAAAAGGAGACAATGGCGTTCCCGTTATCGTGCGCTGGTTCCAGGCGATCGAGAGCATCATCAGCATGTACCTGGGCAATATTACTTTCCTCACCGTCGCGGATTTCGGGATGGTTCTCCGTTCGCGACGACAACCCTCACTTTTCAAGCGCTTTCTGCGGTTTTAACTCTCAAGCCTTCACCAAAATGGAGTCTTTTCCCAAGCGGGCAGTAGTCGCAACTCGTGAGTTCTCAAGTAATTTTGCCAGAAAAAAATCTCTGACGGTCAGCACTTTCGTGGCGGTCTGTAGGCACATTTCGCCGGAGGGCTTCGATAACTGGTACAGACGGGACGGATGCCCCGCCCCGCCGTAAACCCTCAACTCGGAGCCCTGACTGCAATGCTTTCGATCCTGAACAACACCGCCGCGACGCAGGCCCAACAGGCCTTGAACAACACCAACAGCGCCCTCTCGACATCGCTCCAGCGGTTGTCCACAGGGTTGAAGATCAACTCCGGTGCCGATGGCCCCGCCGCTTACGTGATCTCCCAGGCGCAACAGGCCCAGGTCGCCGGCTTGAATCAGGCCATCGACAACACGAACCAGGCTGTCGACCTCGTGCAGACCGGCTCGGGTGCCCTGAGTGAAGTGAGCAACCTGCTGACCCAGATTCGCGGTCTGGCCCTCGACTCGGCTAACGCCGGCGTCAACGATGCCAGCGCTCTGGCTGCCAACCAGGCCCAGATCAACAACGCCCTGAGTACAATCAACACGATCGCCACGAGCACCCAGTTCAACGGCAAGAACCTCCTGGATGGCACGGCCGGGTTCAACGCCGTCAGCAGCAACAGCGCTCTGTCCGGGTTGGATGCCACATCCAACACCGCGGTCGGCAGTTACACGATCGCCATCACCAATAACGCCCAGAAGGGGCAGGTTGACGTCGGCACGGGTGCGAACGCAGCCACCGCCCTGAGCAACACAACCAATCTCTCTGCAAACGAGAACCTGCTATTCAACGGTTCGACCACAGTATCCCTCACCGCCGGCATGACCAATACGCAAGTTGTGGCCGCCATCAACGCCGAGACGAGCCAAACTGGAGCCGTTGCTTCGCTCGACGCAGGCGGTAACCTGGAACTCACAGCCAAGAACTTCGGCGGGAACTTCACCGTCGTGTCTGACACGGCCGGTAACACCGCTGGGGCCACCGGGATCGGAACCACTGTCTCCGATACCAGCGTTGCCCCTGCGGGCCTCGTTACCCTCGAAGGCCAGAACATCAGCGGCACCATCACCAACCCAGACGCCTCGACCTTCAACTTCACCGGGAACGGAAACGTGGTGTCCGTCCCCAGCGGCACCGGCGATGGCCTGAGCTTCACCGTGAACGCCGGCTCCGGCAACTCCGCCATAAGCGATTCTGCTGCGAACGGAGCCACCGCGATTGTGAACAACGGCACCCTGGTGTTCCAGATTGGCTCAAACCAAGGGCAGACAGCAAGCCTCGCGATCAGCAAGACGACAGCTGATGCTCTCGGAACGAACGTGGCAAACAACCAGTTCTCTAACCTGTCCCAAATCGACGTCACCACCACCAGTGGTGCTCAAGACGCGATTGGGGTGATCGACCAAGCGATCTCCCAGGTGTCCAACCTCGATGCCACACTCGGAGCATTCCAGACGAACACGCTCCAGGCCAACGCGACCAACCTGGGAACCTCGCTGACGAACACCCAAGCCTCCGAGGCCACCATCACGAACACCGACTTCGCATCGGAAATTTCCAACTTCACCCAGCTCCAGACCCAGATGCAAGCCGGCTCGTCAGTGTTGACCAATGCCAACCAATCCAACCAGTTCATCACACAAATGCTCCAGCAGATGTGATCTTGACCCGGAATGTATCAGGGCGTGGAACAGATTACCCAATCCGTTCCACGCCCTGGAGTTCTCTTCACCTTTACCACCCCGTACTCTGGGATCGAAGGTAATCCATGTCTTCCCTCAGCGTTGGCTCAAGCACGAGCAATAATTTGACCGCGCAGACCCCGAGCAGTTCCAGTTCGAGCAGCAGCAGCTCCCCACTCAATTTCACGGGTCTGGCCAGTGGGATCGATACATCCTCCATCATTACTGGCCTTGAAGCCCTCGCCAACCAGCAGATTACCGCACTCCAGACCCAGGGACAGGGTTACGCGAACATCCAGTCCGCCTTCTCAACCGTCCAGAGCGATCTTACCCTTCTTCTGGGCGCAACCAGCCAGCTCTCCCTTTCGGCTGGCGGTGCTTTCAATGGTTTCACAGCCACGCCCTCGAACACAAACGCTTTGACCGCCACCGCCGGTACGGCTGCCGTACCCGGCAACTACTCGCTGACGGTCAATTCCCTGGCTCAATCGGAGCAGGTCGCCTCGCAAGGGTTTGCCGACCCCAACGCGACTCTCCAACAGGGGACGATGAGCATTCAGGTGGGCAGTGGCTCACCCATAACCGTTACTCTGAACAGCCAAAACAACACACTCCAGGGGCTTGCCACCGCGATCAACGCCGCGGGTGGGGGTGTGCAGGCATCCATTATCAACGATGGGTCATCGACTCCTTACCGACTCAT
>Ga0206850_10255_pt1 | contig 14129 bp, 14 predicted proteins | sample Alteio_BWOrgCont_16_FD_152885 | JGI IMG/M metagenome (GOLD analysis project Ga0206850, IMG submission 152885) | Enriched cells from forest soil in Barre Woods Harvard Forest LTER site, Petersham, Massachusetts, United States -... | ecosystem: Environmental > Terrestrial > Soil > Temperate forest >...
CCTAATGTTTTATGTACCTCTATTGCTGCTCCAATGATTTTTTGTGTTAAATCCTGATGTTGATATTAGACCTCCGGGTTGTACGAAAATTTTCTTTCAAAAGGAGTATACTTATCTATACGAAATTTTTCTAGCGGGAATTGCTGAACTCGACTTCCCTTTTCTTCGTTTTGCGTTTTTTGTTTTGCGATTTGCGTTTATTTCTTGTAGATCCAGGCGGGGCCGTTGCCGAAGCGGCGCAGGGTGTAGTCTTTGATCCCTTGGAGGGCGGCGGAGTAGCGGAGGATGCGTTCTTTCCGTTTTTTGTGGTCGTCGCGTGGGCGGATGAGGCGAAGGCATTGGAGCTGGAGGGTTTTGAGGAATTTTAATTTATAAAGGTTGAGGATATCGGGGATAAGGATGCGGACGTAGAGGGAAAGTATTTGGGGAAGGGTGCGATTGCGCTCGATCCAAAGGAAGCGGTTGCGCCACCAGAAATAAGTGGAGTGGGTTTTTCCTCCCACAAATGAGGCTGAGACTTTATGCCAAAGCTTTGCCTCTGGGCAAGTCATAGTCGAGAAGCCCGCTTCTCTTGCGCGAAAACAAAAATCAGCTTCTTCCCAGATAAGAAAAAATTGAGGCTCTAGAAAACCGATTTTTTCAAAGACCTCTTTTTTTACAAATAAGGCGCATCCGCAGGCATAGTCGATGGTTTGGCTAGAATCCCAGGCACCTTCATTATCAATCTGCCTTAAGCCTACGAGGTCAAAGACCCCTTTTTTTTGGTTCCACATTCCCCCAAAGTGATCGAGCTTAGTTGGCTCGTCATAGAGATAAGGTTTGGCGCCGAGGATCCCGATTTTTGGATCAGACTGGATGGTTTTTACAAGGGCGTTTAAAATATGGGGATCTACAATAGTATCATTATTTAAAAGAAAAATATAATCGGCAGTACTTTTCCGAATCCCCTCATTATTACCTGCGGCAAAACCCAGATTTTCCCCCGTTTCGATAATAGTGATCTCAGGATGCTCTTTTTTTATAACGGCCACTGAATCATCTGTAGAACCATTATCGACCAAAAGAATTTGAAAATTTGAATAGTGGATTTTTTTAAGAGATTCAAGACATTCCAAGGTGTCTTTTTTCCCATTCCAATTTAAAATAATAACATCAACCTTCATAAGCCTTCCATCCACGTTCCCGATATTGTATAGCAGCTTCTCTGGGATTTTCTCCCTTTATTATCCCACGGCCTACGATCATAATATCGTTTCCAAGATTAATTATCTCTTCAGGAGTTCTGTATTGTTGCCCCAAATGGTCTTTTTCTACCCCGATCTGGACGCCCGGGGTCATATGAATGAAGGCAGGATTATTAGAAATTTTTTTCTGTGAAATAAAACCCATAACAAAATCGGGATATTGTTCTGCCATCGCCACCGCCTTTTCTGTGTAGTCCCCGTGTGCCAGGGATCCTTCTGAACTCATTTGGGCAAGTAAAAGTAGTCCTCTTTTCTTAGGAAGGCCCACCTCACGCAGCCCTTCAATGATCCCGGGGCCCGGAATAATGTGAGCATTTACAATGTCTGCCCAATTGGCGATGTGATAAATGCCCCCTTTGTATTGTTCCCAAACGGTGAACCCAATATCAGCGAATTTCCGATCTTCAAAAATCATAAATTGATGTTTTTGAGCAATTTTTTGGAGCTCATCCGTAAGCTTCGGAGTGAAATCTTTCAAAATGTCGATATGGGTTTTAAAGACGCAGATTTCAGGGCCGAGCAGGTCCGCTAGACTCAAAAGCTCGCTTGAGGATGTCACATCTGCAGCAATTGCCAAATTCGTTTTCTTATTTTCCATTAAAAGAAAAAGATCTCTAGCTACAGGATTCTTACAGTGTTTTGCTCTCTCAACGTGTCGCATGATATCCAAATATGTCTTTCATTGAGATGAGAGGGTAGACATTAAATCCAAGAGCTTCGAGTCTCTCTTTTCCCCCTTCCTCTCTATTGACCACAACTACAATATCCCGAATATCGAGTTTTTCCTCTTTTAATGCATCAATTGTCTCTAAAATGCTCATTCCAGAAGTGATCACATCTTCGATAATAACGCACCTATCGTCTTCTTTATAAATCCCTTCAATCATTTTCTTTGTGCCATAATCTTTTGCTTCTTTTCTTTTCATGAGCATGGGAATGTTATGCGTTAAAGAGATAGCTGTTGCAAGAGGGAGGGCAGTATAAGGAACGCCGCATACGAGGTTAAAGGAAAGGGGTTTTATTTTTTCCCATATCATTTCACTAATTTTTTTTAAAAGCGAGGGGTAGGCAATAATCATTCTTAAATCGATATAAATAGGGGAAGTGGCTCCACTCTTTAAAACGAAATTGCCAAACTTTATAGCTCCTATTTCAAAGAGTTTAGCTATGAGCGCGCTTGTGTTTGCTTTCATGGTATTGCATTCCTATGTAAGGATCCCACATCATAGCAGTGCCCGTCATTGCGATAGCGGCGCCCGCCTCTAAAAACAGATCGAAGTGCTCGGGAAGTACTACCCCTCCAACACCTAAAATCGTGAGATCCAATTTTTCTTTTTTATTAATTTTTGCAGCATTCCGGATAAATTCTAAAGCCGCATTTCTTATCGGGCCACCGCAAATGCCACTTGTCAATCGATGCGCGCCTAAAGCGGGGTTCCCTTTTTCATCGATCACAGCCCTTCCAATGGTATTAATCCCACATACCCCTAATACACCAGCAAAGGCTGCCTTTACCAGCATATCATTCATTTGCTCTAGGCTACCAAAAATCCCCACTTTTATAATTAACGGGATGGGATGAATAACTTTAGCTATTGCTTTACCAAATTCATACACAATATCAGGCGACATATAGAGAGAGCCCTCTTTTTTAGCGACATTGGGACAAGAGAAATTAGCCTCAATAATTTTAGCTCCCCCCTCTTTAGCAAGGAGAGCTGCAGCAATAAAATCTTCAAGAAAACCGATCTCTCTTCCTGGGGTGCCCACAACAGAAACAATCATCACCTGTCCTGGCAGCAAATAATTGTTTGCCTTTTGAATGTCTTCGAGCAAAAATTCAGGAGACATCGAGGGCATTCCAAAAGAATTAGTCACAGCTAGATCTTCAATATTTTCTTTAGGCTTAGGTAAAATCCGAATAGCCCCTCCCTCCTTAGGAGAGAGTTGTCCCTGAGTGTCCACAAAAACCATATTAGGCAAAGGGTGCGCTGGGTGCGCACCAGATCGAATTGTCTTGTAGGTCAAAACATCAAACCCAAGTCTCGCTGCAAGTTTGATCCAATTGGAGCTCAATAAAGGGCCTGCAGGGATACCAATAGGTGAGGCCACTTTATGACCTAAAAAGTCGATCCATTTTTCCTCAGGCGGCCACTTCCTCTCCGGAATCTCTCCATCAAAGAAAGGCCCTTTCTCTACATTTTCCAAATAAGTTTTTTTAATATCATAGATGGGAGGATGCTCAGGAAACCAGTTCATAAACCCTCCCTTTTAAAATCGTGTACACAGGCCATCCTTTAAGCAGCCTTCCTTCAAAAGGGGACCAGCCACATTTTGTCTTTAAGTGGTCAACCTTTGCCAATTTATTTAAATCGATCAGAACAACATCATCGTTTTTTGGGAAACGAAATATTTTTTCCACATTGTCCCTCATCAGCCTGACGATATCATTTAGGGATAAACCCCCATTGAGCAGCATTGGAAGGGTCGTTTCTACGCCGGGAACCCCCGATGGGATCTTGCCGCTTTTTTTTTCTTCTCGCGTATGTGGAGCATGGTCAGACCCAATCGTATCGATCATCCCACTCTTTACGGCTTCCCATAAGGCAACGTTGTCCTCTTTTGTTCTAATAGGGGGATTCACCTGCTCTTTTGAGGTCTCTACATTTAAAAATAAATGATGAGGAGTTGTTTCTGCAAAAACAGTTACACCCTCTTTTTTAGCTTGTGCAATTAACTCGATCTCTTCTTTTGTAGTGATATGGACAAGATAAAGCCGCGTCTTATTCATCTTCGCAAGCGCAAGAGCTTTTTTCGTAGCGCTTATGGCAACTTCCCTTGACCTGATCTCCCCATGCGCATGATATTTTTTTTCTCTTTCTTGGATCATCTTTTCATCTTCAGCATGTATTGCTAAAACCAGATCATGGGCGGCAGCTAGTTTAAAAACTGTTTCCAGGCTTTGATCATCATCCATGACAAGCCCGCCTGTTGAGGCTCCCATATAAATTTTAATCCCTATTATCTGGTCTTTAACTTTGGGGATTTCATCGAAATGATTTTTATCAGCGCCAAAGAAAAGGCCATATCTTAAGGGGATATCTACAGCTTTTAGCTGCTGATCGATCAGTTTCTTTTTTTCTTTTAACGTTTCAAGAGTGATTGTTGGCGGGATCGTATTGGGCATATCAAAAACAGTGGTGATCCCCCCGTAAATAGCAGCTTTTGCCCCCGTCTCCCAATTCTCCTTATGCTCCAAACCGGGTGTGCGAAAATGCACATGGGGATCTATTAAAGCTGGGATTAAAACAAGACCTGACCCATCGATCACCCGATCTTCCCCTTTCACTTCATAATCGATCTTACGCCCGTCCATTGTCTGAACATTTTTAATTTCGATCACGTTCCACAACCTTTTCACAGTATTTACATTGAAGATGGATGATGTTTTTAAACTCTTCGACAAAAAACACTGTCCGAATATGCTCGCTTCTAGTGATACACGTGGGGTTTGGGCAAGTTAAAATCCCTTCAATAACTTTGGGAAGCTCCGCCTTGACCTTTTTTTCTAACTTATATTTCCGAATGATATTGATTGTTGCAAGCGGCGCAAACACAGCAATATCGCTCGCTTCTTTCTCTGTCAAAAATCTCTTCTCAACCTTAATAAGGTCTTTCCTTCCCATCGACTTAGAGGGCAAATTGAGCCCAATCGTCACAGGACTTCCCCCATCCGTTAGCTTCAGCAGCTGCACAATCTTCAGCGCCTGAAACACAGGGATATGGTCGATCACCGTCCCTTCCTCAATCGCCGCCACAGACAACATCTTTTCCATAACCCAAGCCTCTTTTTCCCCTCCGACTGTACCACTGGATCAATTTTTCAGGGAAGACCATTCGCTTTCGATAATGTTATTCAGATCTGAAAACTGGGGCTTGAAATGGAGGATTTCTTGTGCCTTTTTTGTATCTGCTACAGCTTCTGGAACATCACCCTCTCTTCTCGGCATCATCACGCAAGGGACTTTTTTTGCGGTGACCTTTTCGATGGCGCTGATGATTTCAAAAACAGAAAGGCCTTTGCCTGTTCCTAAATTAATCACTTCGCTCTTACTTCCCTCTTCTAAATACCGAAGAGCTAAGAGGTGCGCCTCTGCCAGATCTTTTACATGGATGTAATCTCGGATGGCAGTCCCATCAAAAGTGGAATAATCCGTTCCAAAAACCATCAAGGGAGATTCTGGATGTAGGATAGATAGCATTGCTTTGGGAATCAAAAAACTTTGAGAATGCACTGTGCGCTTAAGACCACTTTCAACATCTATCCCAGCTGCATTAAAATAGCGCAAAATCATATACTTAAACCCGTAGGCAAGCGCAAAGTCTTCAATCATCCTCTCCATGGTATATTTACTGACTGCATAAGGATTTGTAGGGGCGCGCACCTGCTTTTCATCAATGGGACAGACATCGCACACGCCATAAACAGTGCAGGAGCTAGAAAAAATGATATTTTTCACATGATGTTTTAGCATCGCATTAAGCAAATTGATCGATCCCATCACATTGTTTGTGTAATAACTAGAAGGGTCTTTAACAGAATCGCCTACATTTCGAAGAGCCGCAAAATGGACTACAGCTACCGGATGATATTCTTCAAATGCAGCTTCAAGTTTTTCCACTTCAAGCAAATCCCCTTGTACACAAGGCCCCCATTTAACAGCTTCAGGCGACCCTTGCGCAAAAGAGTCATAGGTAACCGGTGTATACCCCGCTTCTTTTAAAACCCTGCACGTATGACTGCCAATATAACCCGCTCCACCCGTGACTAACACAACGCGATTTTCCCGAGAACAACCTAGAGATATGAGTGCAATAAAAACAATAGTTAGCAGTGTGAAAAATTTCATGATTTCCTCTTGAAAGAAGCAAGATTACGCTACTGTAGCATTTTCCCCGATTTATTCTCAAAGAAGATGAGTCAGGATAGCTTGACGAACGAAGACGCCGTTGGCGGCTTGTTCAAAATAGGTGGCATAGGGAGTATGATCGATCGATTTTTCCATTTCGTCTATGCGGGGTAGGGGGTGGAGAATTTTAAGATTTTTCTTTGCCCCTTTAAGCATCTCTTTTTTGAGGATAAAGGTTGATTTTACCTCTTCGTAGAGGGTTTTATCCATCCTTTCTTTTTGAAACCTTGTCAGATAAAGAACATCAATTTTACCGATCACTTCCTCTATCGTCTTATGAAAAGAGAATTTAACGCCCCGCTTTCTTAAGGTTTGCAAAATGTATTCAGGCATGGTGAGGATTTCGGGAGCAATTAAATAAAGGCGCATATTAAAAAAACTCGATGCAAAGGCAAGAGAATGCATGGTCCGCCCATATTTCAGGTCGCCTACCAAGGCAATTTTGAGCCCTTCAAGCTTTTTCTGAGATTCTTTGATGGTAAACAGATCTAAAAGAGTTTGCGTGGGATGTTGATTGGCTCCATCGCCTGCATTAATGACAGGACACTCAGCTGATTCGCTTGCCAAACGCGCAGAGCCTTCTTGGGGATGGCGAACGACTATCAGATCTGCAAAAGAGCTGATGATTTTCATTGAATCTGCAAGGGATTCCCCTTTTTTAGAAGAAGTAGCATTACCATCTGTAAACCCAATGACATTTCCCCCAAGTTTAAGCATGGCAGACTCAAAGGAAAGGCGCGTCCTCGTAGAGGGCTCATAAAAACAAGAGGCCATAATTTTCCCTGCAAGAACATTTTGCCGAGGCTCCTTCTTAAAAGCCGCTGCACTCTTCAAAAGATACAAGATCTCCTGTTTGGTCAAATCACAAATCGAAATCAGATCCTTCTTAGTCATCAACTTCTCCTTCAAAAAGAGAGTCGGGCACGCACGCGGGCACGGGCACGGGCACCAAAGAGGACCTTTGCGCCATTTTTGTTAACATAGAAACTATTCGTATTAATAATTCACGTCCTCTTCGATAACGTGATTCCTCTATAAGGCGAAGGCTACGAAACACATCAAAAATTCCTGCGCATTCTGTTGCTGAACGCTTGGCCATTCGATAAAACCTTGCCTTTTCCGCTCTTGAATATTCTCCAGATCCTTCAGCTATATTTAACGGCACTGAAGTACCAGCTCTCTGTAGTTGGTCTGCAAGATAAATCCTTGCTCGAGGCAAATGTTCTACTACAGCCTCAATCAAAACAACCAATTCTATTGCCGCTTTGTATACATCTAACTTTTCATGATCAAAATAATTCATTTTGCTCCCAGAAAAACTTTATCTTCTCTTTCGTACCCGTGCCCGTGCCCGCGTGCGTGCCCGCTCTTCTCTTCATCCAACAACAACTTGATAATAGCACTATAAACTTCTTCGGGAGAAATTTGCAAAAGGCAAAAAGGTTCCTGGCACTTTTTTTTAAGGCAAGCGCGGCATGTTTTTGCTTTGTCTATGACAATTGCCTTAGCCGATGGCAGGGGTCCGCAAAGATGGGGATCGGTTGGGGCAAAAAGCGCTACGGTTGGGGTGTTCACAGCAAAGGCAAGATGCATCGGGCCTGTGTCATTGGCAAGCATGACAGAAAATTTAGAAATGAGCGCGGCCGTGGCTTTTAGACCAAATTGCCCCGCAAGAGAAATGGCTCCTTCAATTTGAGAAGCAATACTTTCCGCTAGAAGCTTTTCCTTTTCATTTCCTGTGATGAAAATGTTACAGCCCAGCTTTTTACGAAGCATGTTTCCTACTTTAACAAAACATTCAGGATCCCATTGCTTGAACTTGTCTTTTGCGCCGGGATGGATTCCGATGAAGGGTCCTGTATGTTTGGCTAAAAAAGAGTTGATTTGATCTTGGGTTTTTTGATCTATAAAAAACTCTAAGCCTCCATCTGTTTTTACAGATGCGATCTCACATCTGCGGGTCACTTCATGCTGGTACTTCTGAGGGATTTTTTGGGTGAGCAAATCGTCTAAGCCTTTATTGATCCCTTCAGTCCCGATGATTTCGGTAGATCCTAGAAGGGCGCATAAAGGGAGGATCAGACGTTGCGAAGTGTGAAAGATATAAATGGTATGAAATTTTTTTTGCTTCAAAGAGAAAAAGTTTTTGGTTAGAAAAATTTCATCGATGTGAGGGTTTAACGATAAAACATCTTTGCCCAGCTTGGTTGTTAAAACTGCAATGTAGGCGTGCGGGTGCTTTTCCCGGAGAGCTTTGATAGCAGGGGTTGCCCATAATGTATCGCCAAGGCCTGTTGTAGAAACGACAAGAAAATGCTCAGGGTTCCCCCCTTTTTTGCCTTGAAAGAGTTTAACAAGTGTTTTTAGAAAAAAATTTTTAAACATATTCATTCCACGCTTTCACGGGGATTTTATCAGATTTGAGTTCTGTAAGACACTGTAATAATACTTGGGCAATTTGAATATTGGTAATAAGAGGGATGTGGTGGTCAATAGAAAGGCGTCTGATTGTAAATCCATCAGAGCCCCCATGGCCGCCGCTCAAGCCCCTGGGAATATTGATGATCAGATCGACCTCATGATTAGAAATTGTCGTTGTGACATTAGGCTCTACCCTCTCACTCGCTTTATAGACGCAAATCGAGCCTACCCCATTTTTCGAGAGAAAATTATGGGTTCCCTCAGTGGCATAGATCTCCCAACCCTGGTCTTCAAGGAGTTTGATCGAAGCGAAAAGCTTCTCCTTTTTATCTCCCCCTATGCTCACCAGAATTTTTTTGGATTTTATACTTTGTTCTGTGGCCATCCAGGAACTATAAAACGCCTCTAAAAAATTGTTTCCAATACACGCCACCTCTCCTGTGGAGGCCATTTCGACATGCGCCACCGGATCTGATCCTTTAAGGCGCTGATAGGAAAACTGAGGTGTTTTAACCCCCACGCAGTCAAGCTCAAGGGTTTCATAAGGCTGGGGCTTAAACTTACCTAGCATCACTTTTGTCGCTATCTCAATAAAATTTTGCCCTATCACTTTGGAGACAAAGGGAAAGGAACGGGACGCGCGCAAATTACATTCGATGACTTGAAGAGCATTATTTTTTGCAATAAACTGAATATTAAACGGCCCTGTAATTTTCAATGCTTCAACAATTTTTTTTGTAATATTTTTTGTACGCCGAATTGTTTCCAAATAAAGACGCTGTGGCGGAAGGACAACAGTTGCATCTCCTGAATGAACCCCTGCGTTTTCCACATGTTCAGTGATCGCCTGGATCACAATCTTTCCAGCATCGGCAACACCATCGATTTCAAGTTCTTTCCCATCCGTGATAAATTGGGAAATCACAACAGGATGGTCAGGAGAGACCCTGGCAGCTTCTCGTAAATATTTTTCGAGTTCATGTTCAGAAAAAACAATATTCATCGCAGAGCCAGATAAGACATAAGAAGGACGAATCAGTAAAGGGAAGCCCACCTCTTTTGCAAACTTTTTGGCGTTTTCTAAACTCGTGATACTTTGCCAAGGGGGCTGATCAACTTTAAGCTTATGCAAAAGGGAGGAAAAGCTTTTTCGATTCTCCGCAAGATCAATGGAAGCGGGAGTAGTACCCAAAATAGGGTAATCTTTTAAGTGGACAGCGATATTATTTGCAGCTTGCCCACCAACAGAGAGGATAAAACCTTTTGTCTTTTCAAAATCGGCAATATCAGAAACCCTTTCTAAGCTAAGTTCTTCAAAATAGAGCCTATCAGACTCATCATAATCGGTGGATACTGTTTCTGGATTGCAATTAATAATAATCGTCTCCTCTTTCAACTGACGGAGGGTGCGGGCTGTATTCACTGCACACCAATCGAATTCTACCGAAGAACCGATAGAATAGGGGCCCGATCCCAAAACAATCACCGGCCTTTTTTTAGAAGGGGCAAGATCATCTTCCTGTCCATGATAGGTGAGGTATAAATAATTGGTCTGGGCATCAAATTCGCCGGCTAGTGTGTCGATCTGCTTCACAAAAGGGCGGCCCCTTAACTTAGCCACTTTTGCCACATCCATCTTTTTGAGTTTTGCAATCGCTTTATCTGAAAATCCCGCTTTTTTCCCCTCCATGATGGTAAATTTAGTCTTTTCCAACTGACAAATGTCGTTTATCTGATGGAGAAACCATGGGTCGATGTGAGAGAGTTTATGAGCCTCCTCCACAGTGCCATTCTTTCTAAAAAAGGCAAATAGGGCAAAAAGGCGCCTATCTGTAGGGAACTTAATCTCTTTTACGGGGTCTTGAACGTCCGTTTGAGCATTTACCATCCGCGCCGCTTTTTGCAAGGCTTCTTTAAAGGTCCTTCCAATTGCCATCACCTCCCCAACGCTTTTCATCTCGGTGCCGATCGTTCGATCTGCAGAGCGGAGCTTGTGAATGTCCCATTTAGGGATCTTGACGACGACATAATCAAGCGCAGGTTCAAAAAAGGCGCAGGTTTTTTTCGTTACACTATTTTTAATTTTATAAAGAGAGCAACCTAAAGAGAGCTTCGCCGCGACAAACGCCAGAGGATAGCCAGTGGCCTTAGATGCAAGAGCGCTTGATCTAGAAAGGCGCGCATTCATCTCTATCACTCTGTAATCCCCATTTACTGGATTCAAAGCGTATTGGATATTGCACTCTCCCACAATTTTGAAATGGCGCGCAGCCTTTAGAGCGATCTCTCTTAAAAAATGGTATTCGTGATTTGTTAATGTAAGAGAGGGGGCAACGACAATGCTTTCTCCCGTATGGATCCCCATCGGATCAAAATTCTCCATATTGCACACGATGATCGCATTATCAAAAGCATCGCGCACAATTTCGTATTCAAGCTCTTTCCATCCGGTCAAATACTCTTCTATAAGAATTTGGGGAGAGCCGCTTAAGGCCTCAAGGCCCCTCACTTTCAACTCCTCTGCATTTTGAATTTTCCCAGAGCCAAGTCCTCCCAGGGAAAATCCCGAGCGCATCATCACCGGATACCCGATTTTTTCTGCAGCGGCGAGCGCCTCTTTTAACGATCTAGCCGCTATACTTTTGGGAGTCTTTACGTCAATTTCTGCGAGATTTTTTTTAAATAGATCCCGATCCTCTGTCAAGCGGATCGAATGTACGGAAGTCCCTAAAACTTTTACCCCATACTTTTTTAGAATCCCTTTTTCCTCAAGGGCAAGTCCTAGATTCAGAGCAGTTTGCCCGCCAAAGCCCAGCAAAATCCCGTCCGGCCTTTCCTTTTCAATGATCTTTGTCACCGTTTTGATATTTAACGGCTGCAAGTAAACACGATCAGCCATATGGGCATCTGTCTGAACTGTAGCGATGTTCGGATTGACAAGGATGCAAAAAATCCCCTCTTCCTTCAAAGCCTTGATCGCCTGAGACCCAGAATAATCAAATTCTCCTGCTTGCCCAATCCTTAATCCGCCAGATCCAAGTAGTAGCACTTTTTTCATAGCAACCCATAGAATTTTTCAAATAGCCACATCGTGTCAGTGGGTCCAGGGGCAGCTTCCGGGTGAAACTGCACTGAAAAGTAAGGAAGAGACTTATGCTCAATTCCCTCAATAGAATCGTCATTTAGATTCCTAAACGTGACTTTCCAATCTTGTGGGATGCTCTTTTCATCGATTGCATACCCATGGTTTTGCGATGTGAGATAAGCGCGCGTTGTTCCTTCATGCATACAAGGTTGGTTATGCCCTCGATGTCCATAGGGGAGCTTAAATGTTTTTGCCTTGATCGCAAGCCCCATAAGCTGGCATCCCAAACAGATCCCAAACACCGGCTTTTTTAAGAGGAGCGCTTTTTGCAATATCTCCACTGTTTCTGAACAAACAACAGGATCGCCAGGGCCATTTGAAATAAACACCCCATCAAAATCCTCATTTAAATAATTGTAGTCATAAGGAACACGCTTCACGGTGACCGGGAATTTCAAAAGAGAGCGTATGATATTTTCCTTCATCCCACAGTCAACAGCGATGATCTTTTTCTTTCCATTCCCATAAATCTTCGGTTCTTTCACACTCACACCGGCCACAAGATGGCTAATATTAGGATCGACAAAATGCTGCGGCGCTTTTTTCCCCTTAGTAATGACCCCCAAAGAAACCCCCTTCGTGCGCAAACACTTCGTTAACGCTCTCGTATCCACACCCGTGATAAAGGGGATTCTCTGTTCAAAAAGCCACTCCTGCAGTGACTTTTGCGCTTGATAATGGGAATAAGACTCGCTTATCTCACAAAACACAGCACCGCTAGCCTGTATCTTATATGACTCCCAAAGGTCAGGTCCCGGAACGCCATAATTGCCAATCAAAGGAAAAGTGAAAGTGAGAATTTGTCCAGCATAAGAAGGATCGGTCAGCGATTCGACATACCCGGTCATCCCGGTATTAAAAACCACTTCCCCAAAATAACTATCATCCTGCCACATAGGGCACATCCCCTCAAAAACTTCCCCCTGCTCAAGGATGACACGCGCTGGAACCATGCACAAACATTATCAAAACTATCAATTATTTGCAATTGCCGTATCTAGCTTTATGAGCTGAATCATTAAAGCATCTACGGCCTCTAGAAAATCTTCGTCCCGAAACAAAATTACCCGATCATCCTCTCCCTTTAATGTTACTTCAAAATCAAAAGAAATTGATTTAATAATTTCTTGTTCTTCTTCTGTAATTAAATCAAAGTCAAAAAGAGATTTTAAAGAAGAATTCAGAATAAATATAAACACAGCAACCGATACTTCTTCAAAAACAGTACTAAGAATCCTCCTTTGAAGAGAAAGTTGTTGCCTGACTGTAGACACGTTTTGAAACTCTTCGACTAGAGGACCTACACCTTGCATTAATAGTTTTAATCTCTCTGGCTCAATACATGAATATGCACACCAGATCATTTGTCGATGGGCTAACATCTTAGCTTGCTCGAGTTCCATAATTGTGAAAGATCGGTCGGGCACTTGCGTAGAAAAATAAGATATTTTCTCGCGCATAATGAATAAAATTCCTGAAAAAACATCCCTAACTAAACTTTCTTTGTCTTCTTGTAATTGGACCTTTTCCGCCAAAGAAACTGCTCCGCTTGCAGAAGAACTTGGTGCGGCAGCTTCATGAAAGCTGGCTACGTTGCTGCCCAGAGCACCGCGATAGATTGCTCCTTGGCAATGTGGGCATCTAGTTAGTGCATCCTCTGTCTGAGTGCCTCTTGTTTGAGTCTTGGGACCTAGAGATAAGGACGCTATGTCCCGTGGTACTGATGATACGCCTGCCGCAGCCATACTTCCTCACTATAAGTTTAAGGTAAACATTGTAAATAACTCTGTTATTTTTGTCATTAATGAACGCGCGTCCATTTGTCTACTTTTCATTATGAGAGACTGCTATTTTTTCTATTGCATCCTTCAACATAAACATCTGGCGCGTTTGTATATATTGTATGCTACAATCTACAGTGTCAATAAAAGTTTTTGACACATTTATTTTACACTGGCTAAGTTTGTATTTTAGTAAGAAAAATACCCTGGCAATATTCTGTAATTGTATAGAAGAATTAGCGGAGGGAATTAATGAATATAAATAATTAAGAGGATACTCCGTACGCTCAGTTAGCCCTGGGAAACATCGTAAATTTAATTTAATAACAATATAGCAATTCCGAAGATCGGTAGTATAGAAATGAATATCGGTAAATTGCTCTTCAACTGGTTCAGCAGTTGATGATGAGGACGCGGGTACAGATAGTGATGGCAATGCAAGTGCGGATGGCGATGCAAGTGCGGATGGCGATGCAGGTGGAGATACTGACATAAATTACTCCGATGTTGTTTTTTTTAAAACTGCTATGTGAGTATAGGACAAAGTCGGATTATTTAATACGTTTAT
>Ga0206850_10256_pt1 | contig 14118 bp, 9 predicted proteins | sample Alteio_BWOrgCont_16_FD_152885 | JGI IMG/M metagenome (GOLD analysis project Ga0206850, IMG submission 152885) | Enriched cells from forest soil in Barre Woods Harvard Forest LTER site, Petersham, Massachusetts, United States -... | ecosystem: Environmental > Terrestrial > Soil > Temperate forest >...
GCGCAAACATGCCGACGCCCCGTTCGATGACAAGGGTGAGATCTGGGATGGGTTGGCAGCGCAGCGGAAATTCGATGACTTGAAGGGCGAGTTGCTCATCAAGCCCGTGAAAGTCGGCTTCGCGGCGTACTACGCGGAACTTGGCCGGGTTGGGTTGGTGGAGGAACACGCTCCGAAGGGTTGGAAGCCAGTGAACATCAGCGGATCGGATTTGCGGGAGAAGTTGAAGAAGGGCGAACTCCCCGACCCCGGTGTGATGCGACCAGAAACCGCTCGTGTGCTGGCGGAGAAGTACAAGGCACAGGGGTGATGAGCGGGCACGATGTCATCGGGGCAGGCAAATCGGCTCCGTGGTGCGAATGCAAAAATGAGCCCAGGTCGAATGCTGAAAGCCGACGGCCTCGGTGGACTTTGGTCGTAACGCCGCTTGCCGGATTATGCTGTGTCGGCTGTGATGTTCCAAGGAACCATAGCCACTTCAAGATAGGTGAACCGCATAACTATAAAGAAAAAGGGCAACGGACGTTTCGATAAATATATAATTTTTTGTCTTCAGATATTCGACATGAGTTGAGATGTCCCGTGCGGACTTACTCCGCCATTATCGACGCGTCGAGCGCTCGATTTGCGCGCGGCGGTCGATCAGACGTCGATCAGACCGCCACCGCGCAACGGTCCGGCCATTCGGAAGACCTGTACCAACAACCTTCAGTTCACCAGAGAAGGTGCGGTCGTTCCAAATCAACCCGCCAATGTTTCTCTTCATACCTGAGGCATGGTACACTTCTACAAATCGTGCTTATCGACTTTCAGAGGATCGATCCGATGAGATACCGTGGCTGGGTGATCGTGCTGACGTTGGGGCTGTGCGGGATTGGGGTTTGCCCCGCGCGAGCCGACGATGTGGAGATGGTGAAGGAGAAGCTGTTCCAGGCGAAGAAGGAGTACGACGCCGAGGTGCAGAAGTTCAAGAAGGCTGTTACCGATAAACTAAATCAGCGGGAAGACGATGCTCGCAAGGCCGGGAACAAGAAACAGGTGGACCAGATCAAGGCCGAACGAGATGCCTTCGAGAAGACAGGCGAGTGCCCACAAATGGTTCCGGCCTCGATCCGCGAACCAGTGGCCGCGGCCAGGACGAAACTCGACAAAGCCTATACAGCGGCCATCAAGGAATACGTCCGCTTGAAGATGGATGATGCGGCAGGTGCAACTGAGAAGGAGCAGGGAGAGTTCTTCCTCACCTCGACATTGATGCTAGGGAAGAAAACATATTTGACCTCACTCAAGCACTTCGATGTCAAGGTTCTTAAGAACTGGTTTGCGAACGATGGTACGTGCGGTGAGATTGGACCAGCCACGGTGAAACTGAATGGAGAAGTCATCCCGCACAGCATTTTCTTGCACGTTCCGGAAATGGACTTTGCTCAAGTACGATATCCATTAGGAGGAAAGTCGACGGTCTTCCATGCAACTATCGGCGATGTGAAGTTCAGGGACGATCAGACTGACCCTTTTTCGGCAATGACGTTTGAAGTGCTTGGAGACGACAAATCTCTGTGGAAATCGGAACCCGTGACAAAGATGAATTCATTCCAAAAATGCACGATAAGTATTGCGAAGGTCAAGACACTGACACTCCGAGTCCACTGCAAGGACAATAACGGTTGGGGGTGTGCGTTCTGGATCGAACCGATTCTGGCGGAATGACGATGCGTTTCCGCACCCGTATTGGAGTGAGGCAAAGAGTATCCGCCCCCATCGCATCCTGCTTCCTGACACCTCAGAATTAGTTAGAGGCTCTCCAGAAAGGCCAACAGGTCGTCATCGGGCCGGAATGAAATTTATGCTGACATCGGCATAAATTTCAATGGTTCACACTGTTGGCTTGGCAGTTTCTCGCTGCCAACAGCAGCCAGAGAGAGCGGAGTTCCCGGATTAGCCGCTCCGCAATGCCGACGCCCACCACCCCCAGCCCGATCAACCCTGTCACCAACAGCCGGAATCCCAGAGTCAGCATTCCATCTGTTGACGCAATCAACAACACTGCACCGGTCAAGGGCAGAGCTTCTCAACTCAATTTGAACCAAGCCGAAGCCTCCAGAACGATCAGAATTCGCGAGCATATCCGGCCGTCCATCCGCCATCCACGGTAAGGATGTGCCCGTTCATGTAGCTGTTTTCGGGATCGGCCAGAAACAACGCGGCAATGGCGATCTCATCCACTGTTCCCGGCCGACCGAGCGGTATGTGATCGAGCATCCGCTGCGCAGACTCCCGGAACAGCCCATCGTCGCCGTAGAAAAGTTTCCGCGTGCCTTCGGTGAGCGTCGAACCGGGAGCGATGCCATTCACAAGAATGCCGTGCGGCCCGAGTTCCAGGGCCATTGCTTTCGTCAGATTCACCACCCCCGCCTTGGCCGCAACGAATGGGCACTGAAGCCGTAGCGGGACGAGCCCGGCAATCGAAGCAATGTTGATGATCCGGCCACTCTTCTGCGACCGCATTGCTGCTGCGGCAGCTTTACTCATCTCGTAGACGCCAGTGAGATCGACCGCAAGAATGCGATCCCATTCCTCGCGGGGGAACTGGTCGATGGTGACACGGTGCGCCAGAGTATTCACGCCGGCGTTGTTCACGAGGATATCGAGTCGCCCGCACTCGGATACGATCTGCTGAACCGCCGTGGCGATGTCTGTGGCTTTGGTGACATCGAGCCGCAACCCGCGACCATTGGGCATAAACGATGCAGCGACTTGGGCCTCACCCGCATCGAGATCGGTGTAATAGACGGTGCCGCCGTTCGCTGCAAATCGGTTCGCGATGGCTTGCCCGATACCTCGTGCTGCTCCGGTAACGAGACTCACCTTTCCAGTCAGATCGCATTTCATGGCTGGCTCCACTCAAAGAACACTCGGACTCCTATCCTACAGCGCGGAGTTCGGAACGTGGAATGTGGAGCGGAAAACCAAAGACTATAGATCACCAATGGTTTCGATGCGATATAACAATTGATGCGACTCTCCCCAACCCGGAACGGGTGATGACGATGAATCTGCCTCTCGCTTCCAGTGGCTTGCCGACAACCCGACGACACTTTTTCCGCGACTGCGGTTACGGGGTCGGGAAGATGGCCCTCGCATCCCTGCTTGCTGGTTCGGCACGAGCAGCCGACACCAGTTCCATGGACCTGTTCGCTCCGAAAAAGCCGCACTTCCCCGCGAAGGCCAAGGCAGTGATTCACCTGTTCATGACGGGTGCCCCAAGCCAACTCGATCTATTCGACTACAAGCCGGAACTCACCAAACTGGAGGGCAAGCCACTCCCGCCCGAGGTCATCAAGGGTCAGCGATATGCTTTCATCCGGGCTGATGCCGGGGTACTTGGGCCGCGCTTCAAGTTCGCGAAGCACGGCAAGTGCGGGGCCGAACTCTCCGAGATGCTTCCCCATCTCGCCAAGGTTGTGGATGACATCGCCATCCTGAAGGCCGTTCACACCGATCAGTTCAATCACGCACCGGCCCAGATCTTCTTCAACACCGGGTTCGGTCAACCCGGTCGCCCGAGCATGGGGAGCTGGGTGATCTACGGGCTTGGCTGCGAGACGAAGAATCTGCCTGCCTTCGTGGTCATGTCAACCGGCGCGGGAATCAGCGGTGGCAGCGCCAACTGGTCGAGTGGGTTTCTACCAACAGTTTACACCGGAGTTCGGTTCCGTAATCAGGGCGACCCGATCCTGAATGTGTCATCGCCGCCGGGGTTCGATCGAGAGATGGACAAAGAAACGCTCGATCTCGTTGCGGAACTCAACATGTCTCGGCTCGGAAGTGTAGGCGATCCGGAGATTGCAACCCGCACGGCTGCTTACGAGATGGCATTCCGTCTCCAGACGGCTGCTCCAGAACTGACCGACCTCAAGAAGGAATCCAAGGAGACTCTTGCGCTTTATGGAGCCGACCCCGCGAAACCCTCATTCGCACGGGCGTGTTTGCTCGCTCGACGAATGGTCCAACGCGGCGTTCGCTTCGTGACGATCTACCACGAGGGATGGGATGCGCACTCGGACGTTTCCGGCAACCTCAAGGACAACTGCGGTGCGACCGACAGGGCATCGGCCGCTCTGGTGAGCGATCTCAAGCGACTCGGAATGCTCGATGAAACGCTGGTGGTGTGGGGTGGTGAATTTGGGCGAACGCCGATGGTCGAATCGAACCCAGCGCTTGGTCGCAGCCTTGGCCGGGACCATCACCCGCAGGCATTCACGATCTGGATGGCTGGCGGTGGCATCAAGCCCGGGTTCACGATTGGAAAGACCGATGACCTCGGCTTTCATCCCATCGAAGATGCAGTCCACGTTCATGATGTGCAGGCGACAATCCTGAACCAACTCGGTCTCGACCACGAGAAGCTGACGTTCCGTCACGCTGGCCGCGATTTCAGGCTTACCGATGTGTTCGGAAAGGTCATCAAGCCCATTTTGGTGTGAATATAAGAGAAGAGGTTTATCCGCAGATTTCGCAGAGAACGCAGATTATAAAACAAAAGACAAATCAAAATTCTGTTTTATAATCTGCGTTCTCTGCGAAATCTGCGGATAAACCTCTTCTCTTCTTCAAATCTGCGGATCAAATGCTTTACGTTCAAGGAAGCTTGATCTTCGGCGGAGCAAAGCCTTCATTGCCCTGTTCGGCTTTGTCTTTGCGGAGTTCCTTCAGAACGGCCGGATTCTCGGCACCAGCATCGGGCAGAACACCGAAAATTTTCGGCGACGAATTCACAGGTCCAGTCTGTTCGCCCGGTAGGAAACCATTCGAGAGACACCAGCACGAGCCCAGCAACACGACAACGGACACCGCCAGCGTGTAGCGCGACTTGCTGCTCGCATCGCGTTGGGTTCCTGCTGTCGCAGGTTGGTTTCGTGGTGCCTCGACGGTAGCGTTTCCCGCAGCGGTTCGGGCTGCAACCAACCCCGATGGCTCACTCGTCGGAATTCGCGTTGAGGTTGCCGGTGCCGCGGGCCACGGCTGCTTCATCTTACTTTTGAAAAAGTCAGACAGAACCCGGTCGAGGTTGTCCTCAAGACGAGTCGTCCGCATTTCGTTGGTTGGAGAGGTTTGATTCATGACTGTGTTCCGTGCCCTGTTCCGTGTTCCGTGTCGCCGGGTGCAAAATCCCCATGCGAAGAGAGTTTTTCGGCCAGACGTTGTCTCGCCCGGCTGAGCCTCATGTGTACCGCTGTTACCGCAATCTCCAACCGCTCGGCAATCGTATTCGCGTCGTAATCGAGAGCGTATCGCAGAGTCAAAATCTCACGGTCAGCCGGGGCGAGTTCTTCGAGAACGGCCCTCAGTTGTACAAATAATTCATCCCGTTCCAACTTTTCAATCGGCATCGGTTGCGATGACCGAATTCCGTTGAGCAATTCGGGTGGTTGCGTCCCATTTCGGCGGAACGCGCTCTTGGCATAATCTTCGGCGAGATTTCGGGCAACCCGTAATAGCCACGCCCGGGGATTTTGGATTTCTTCACCGAGTTCCCACTGCTTCCACAGGCGAAGAAACGCTTCCTGAGTAACATCCATCGCCTGATCCGCATCCATCCAGCGAGCATAGGCCAGAGCCCAAACTTCCCGGCTGTGCAGTTCGTACAGCGATTCAAACTCCGCCCGGCGGGGGGAGCCTCCGGGGTCGTCCGGGGTATAGGCTGAGCCTTTCGGCATCGCAACGGTCAGCCAGCTCGGTCAAGCGGTCCGGCGTCATCGTCACCATGAAGACGACAGCTCGTTTATATCCTAACCGACCACTACGAGATTGTCCCGATGGACAAGTTCGGGGTAACTTGCGCTGCCAAGCAAGTTTACGATCTGTTCTGTGTTTTTTCCGAGAAGACGTGATGCATCTTCCGAGGAGTAATTGCATAACCCACGGGCAATCTCGCTGCCGGTCTCATCGCGAATCGAAACCACATCCCCTTTCCCAAAATCTCCATCCACTGCAATCACCCCAACCGGCAGTAAACTTTTCCCCTGCTCAATCAGTGCCCGTTTTGCGCCCGCATCAACTCGTAGTGTTCCGCGGGTTCGAGCCGTGAACCCCAGCCACCGTTTCCAGGCCGGAACATCTTGCCCATGCGGCAGAAACAACGTTCCAACGGGTTCACCAGAAAACACTTGATCGAGAATCCCATCGACCGACCCATTTGCCATGATTACCGATTCTCCGGCTGCGGTTGCCAGACGTGCCGCCCGGAGCTTGCTGGGCATTCCTCCGGTGCCGAGACTGCTCGTTGTCGTTGCGGCGAGGTCTGTGACCGACTGGTCAATGTTCGGCACAATCGCCAACAGTGAGGCATCCGGATTGGTTCTAGGATCGTCGGAATAGAGGCCATCCACATTTGTGAGCAGCACGAGAAGGGGCGCGCGAAGCAAGTTTGTTACCATCGCGGCGAGGTGGTCATTGTCACCAAACTTGATTTCCGCCACGGAAACCGTGTCGTTCTCATTAATGATCGGCAGAGCGTTGTACTCGAACAGTGTGCGGATGGTGTTTCGCGTATTCAGGTAGCGAGCGCGATTATCGAAATCGCCCGCCGTGAGCAAGATTTGCGCTGTGTGTATCCCGTGCGGCGACAGGCTTTCCTGGTAAAGCTGCATGAGAGCGGATTGCCCCACCGCTGCACAAGCCTGGAGCTGCGATAGGTCGGTTGGGCGTTTTCCCAGACCGAGTTTACCGACGCCAGCGCCAATAGCCCCCGAGGTTACCAGAACAACCTTCCGACCTCCAACCCGTACACGCTGAAGCTGGTCGGCCAGTGATTGAATCCGATGGCGGTCGAGCCTGCCCGTCGCATCGGCCAGCACATTCGTACCGACCTTGATGACGACAACGTGTGCCCGAGCAATAACTTCCTGGCGAACCGGGACCGACATGAAGCGGCCTCACAGATGGATGAACGCCTAACTGGGTCGCGGAGATAGCAACCTCATCAGAGAGGAAGTATCAAGTTGCCCGAACACACACAACCAGAGTTGAATCGCACCACTCTTCTCAAGGCGATGAATTCTAAGCACACGGTATTATTAGCGACCTATGGACCAAGAGTTATGGAAACTCATCGCAATGAAATACATCGAGTGTCCAGAAGAGTGGTCTGGTACTGGTTCGGATGTGAGTGTATTGACAAAACCTGATGCACTCCTGAGTCCCCAAAAGGCGGAAAAGTGAGTCGGTGCCATCATTCGAGAAGAGGATTACCATCCTCAGGAGAGAATCGGAGAAACATGAGAAATTGGTAACCGCCCGTAACAATGATTTGACGGGAAGTTGGTGAAGAGAGTAGTATTTAGCCAATCGTGGTTGTCCGCTTTCCACCCTCTCCCACCTGAAACCGACACAACCCAAGCCACACTGATGAACTGACGACCAGACGCGAGGACTTCGGCAATGACCGCGTGGACCACACTCTGCCGGGTCGGCAACAGAGCTGCGGTATTCTTGTTGCTGTTAGGGGCTCCTTTCTCCTCTCTCGCGTTTGCCGCGGATGAACCCTCCAAGTCTTCCAAATCGCCAATTGCCAAGCAAACCGCAACTCAACTGCGGACCACTGCCGAGGCAGCTGAGAAAGCCGGGGATTGGGATGCAGCATTCACCGCCTATTGCCATCTGTTTGTTGCCGATCGAAATGCTTCGGATGTCCGCGAGAAACTGAATACCGCCCTTCGACGCGCTCAACAACTTCGCCGCCATCGCGATCCTCAGTTCCAGCGGTTTGTGGCGACCACCACCGTGTCCGATGCCTTGAACCTGTTTGGGGAAGTCATCACCAAGGTGCCCGTCTTGTACGTTGAACGCGACCGATCCACTCCCCAACTTCTTTGGGAAAGTGGGATTGAAGAGTTGTCGCGGGCACTGAAAAATCCAACATTCCGGCAGGTTTTTCTGGATAGCACCTCCGGCGACAAACTGACCGACAAGGACAAGTTGGAAGAATTTCGAACGAGTCTGCGTGTCTGGGCCAAGCAACCCGTTACCGACGCTCGAATCGCCCGAACGACTCTGCGCAAACTGATCTCCAGCGCTCAGGATGCTTTCAATATCCGCGTTCCCTCGGCCCTGGTTCTCGAAATGGTCTGTGGGGCATGTGGCGGTCTCGATGAGTACACCGTTTTCTTGAGCCCATCGCAACTCAACCCGGACTCGGTCTCAGCGATCCCAGACCTGTCTGCCCAGGGCGTTTACCTCGCTTTCACCGATGGCGGATTGGTTGTTTCCGGGATCGCGTTTGGTTCCTGGGCCGCACTTCACACAGAACTCCACAAGGGCGATCGAATCGCCCGACTCAATGGCCGCTCGATGGATATGGCTACACCAGCGAGCGCAGCCGAGGCTCTCCGCGCTGTCGATGGGCTCACGCACACCCTGGAAATCGCCACAGCAGGGTCGGAAAACTTTATGGTTCTGCTTCCAGTGACAGTCCCCACCGTCTACGGACCTCGCGTGGTGAACATGAAGGATAGCGGAGCGGTTGGGTACGCCCGGATCGGCAGTTTTGGGCCGAATACGCCGCGGGAACTCGATGATGCGATCAACATGCTCAAGACCCAACAGGGTGTCCGGGTCATGATTCTCGATCTGCGGGGTAACATGGGCGGTTCGTTCCTGGCAAGTGTCGAAACCGCAAAGCGACTGATCCCGAGCGGTCTGATTGTCACAACGCAGGGGCAACTTAATGAAGTGGCGAATCAACCATTCTCGTCCGACAGTGGAATGACCGCTCACGACATTCCCGTTGTTGTGCTGATCGATGCCGAAACCGCATCGGCGGCTGAGGTCTTGGCCGCAGCGCTGAAGGACAACAACCGAGCCACGCTGATCGGTATGCCGACCTTCGGGAAAGGTGCGATCCAGTACCCATTGAAACTGGTTTCACTCGATGATGTGGATGAACAAGGTAAGCCTCGAACCAACCGCTCGGGGACAGTGCGGCTGACCATTGCCAAACTCATTGCTCCGCGTGGGGGGACAATCAACGGTGTCGGCATTCCGCCTCACATCCTCGAAGCCGATCCTGTGCAGCAACTCAATCTGGCTATCGAAAAAGCGATCGAACTTCTTCCATCTGCTCCTCGTCCCTTGATGTCTTCGCCCACAGTTGAGCCCTAGATCGGGCGTAAGAGTTGTGGAATGCGGAACTGAAAACAACAAGAACCCTTGCAAGTTCCTGATTTTCAGTTCCGCACTCCGCCTTCCAAGTTCCGCGCTTCTTTTAGTCCGAGATATTGGCCAGATAGTCTTCGTACTTCTTGCGCGCAGAGAACTCATCGCTCATGAGCTTCTTCTGTTTGGTGGTCAGGGTGTCGATCTCCTTCTCCTGGTCGGAGAGCTTCTTCAGGTAGGTCTGGTAAACCTCCGCTTCCTTCGGTGTCTCGCGGAGATTCTTCCGAATCCGATCCTGGTCCGCGTTCAGACGATTCAAGTCCGCCACAACCTGACTCAACTCCCGCTGAGTCACATCCCACGTTCCCTTTAATACTAACGCCGCGGTCAACCGCTGCTTGAGTTCGGGACTGGCTTCCGCAAGGCTGATGAAGTAGCGAATCTGACCTTCCTGGCTATTGGTCAACGTCACAATGCTTGCAATTTCCTTCTCTTCCTTGACGGTGAAAGTCTTGGTTTCGCCCGCTTTCACGGGGGTCTGGAAGCGGAAGAGTTCAGGTGTGTCCTCGACTGGCTTCTCGGTGTCAACGAGTTTGAACTGCTGATTGGTCCGGTTGGGATGCTCGATCAACAGCGTCCGATCTGTTTGACTGCGATTGATGATCCGGTACTTCACCTCGACGGACAGTTTCGTGTTCGTGGTGATGATGCCACGCACAGCCTTCACGCTGGTGATCTTCTGGGTGCCAGGGCCGTTCTGAGGATCGACTTCCGTACCCAGGTCGATGGCGTAGGACACCAATCGTTGTTCGTTGGGTTGGACATCGAGAACGCGGGTATCGCCTGCGTAAACGCTTCCCTCGAAGACCGTGATTGGTCCCTGGTTCAGGTGGGCACCGCTCGTGTTCTTGAACTTGAGACCCAGCAATGGGTGCGTCTTCTGCACGTTCTGGTTGTAGATCGAGACTTTCTGGCCTTCGACATCCTTGCCAACGATGGGCAGCATGGCACTCTTCTGGCGGGCAAGCGAAACCGGGTGGTCGATGGTGTACTGGAAGAAGTCGCCCAACGCACCTGCTGTTGCCGCGTTGCCCACGGTACCCGTGCCGATACGCTTACCCAGTTCCCCCGCGAAATCTCGGGCAAACTGCGGATCGCCCGGCTTGCCTTCCGAAGGTCTGAGGCGGTTTGTTTCTTCGTTCCCACCACCTTCCCGAAGCGACTTCGACTTGGCGGCTCCGCTCCGGCCCTCAAATGCATCAGAGCCCGGTGCATTCGGCGCCCCGAGATTGTCCGAAATCTCTGGTCTTACCAGACCATAGTAGTTTATTACCGGTCCATTTTGTGATTTGAATCCACCGCGATAAGTGACTGGCCGGAGCGAGGCAAAGAGTTCGGGCTCAACCGTTGGCCGATCCACGTATAGCGGGTTGTAAAGGTCCATCTTGAAGCTGATTGGCCGACCACTGATAAGCGCCATCTTCACACCAGCCCAGTCCTCATCGGTCGGGTTCTCGACCATCGCCCAACCTTGTAAATAGGGCTTCTCCTTCTCTGACAAAACGAGGCGATAGCTCGTTTTCCAGATCGGAGCCTCGATCACATAATCCACCTGAACCTTACGTTTGCCTTCACCGGCAAAGTGCAACTGAACCGCTTTCTTCTGGCTGTCGTGGCTCAGAGCGAGGACATCCAGAGCCCGGCGAAACTCGGATTCAATGACCGGATTAGCGAACTTCAACTGCTGAATCTCGGGCAACTTCACGCTCCGAAGACCCTCCGCACACCACATATTCAGCACTTCGACTTCAACCGTCGTGCTTCCCTGAGCAACCTTCTGGTGTTCCACGCCAACAATTACTCCCGACAGCTTCCCGGGCTGATTGGCAGCACCCGGAGTCAGCACCACATCGACTCGTTCGCCGCGCATCTGGGAGACGATTCCCGCGAATGTTGGGTTGTTGTTCAGGTTGATTGCGAACGAAGAGAGGGTGCGTGAAATGGGTTCGCGGCTGTCGTAGGAAACCGCTGCAATCCGTCCATTGTTGAAGTCTTCGAGAACCATACTCTTGAGCAAATCGTTTATATCTTGCTCCGGGAACGTCAGATCGACGCGAGCATCATCCACCACTTCGCCCGAGCGACTGAAGTAGCCAACGCCACTATTGAACAGCACGACGCGAGTGATCGGCAGCGTCACCGTTGGCTTGACATCTTGCTTGGCGACTGCATCCACTGCGCCCAGTAGCGTGTCCGCTCCCACACCGACCGTCACACCCAAACCCACTGCTCCAGCCACCGGTGCCATGAGTAGCCATTTCTTCGTTGCCATTGCGAAATCTCCAATGATGTGCCTCACCGCCCAGATAGCTTTTCGAGTTAGTGGGAGAGAGTACACCGGGATGGGAAAGGTTGATGCAACACCTGGAACGATCATACCCCGAGAGATGTCAAAAAGCGGGTGTAAATGTCGCCGGCCAAGCGTCACAACGAAAATAACCGCCAATCTTGAATCGACCTTCTCGCGAAGTGCCACCAGCGCATCTCTCATCAACCGCTGCGATTGTGCATCGCTTCTCGTTGCGAGAGCATGAAACGTCTGCTGTGTTCAGGCGTCTGGTATCATATTCCCAATCACCCTCACGCACCGCCAACGACTGCCCTTATGAATCTCAATGCTGTTATTTTCGTGCCCGCCCTTGCTGGGAGTGTGATCTTTGGGTTCGTGTTCCTGCTCTTCGCGGCAAACTATTACCTCACGGTCATGGAGAGTACGGGCGTGGGCGCGAAGGAGGTGACGTGGTTCAGCGAACCAATCCTTGATAACGCCGGGAAGCTGGCTTACATGGCGTGGCTAGTTGGCCTCTGGCTTGGCCCCGCGTATTTCATTGGCCGAGCAGCAACAGCCGGGATGGATTCGGTGTGGTTGAAACTCGCGATTCCGCTCATGGTGTTCTGGCTTTGCTATCCGATCAGCCAGTTATCTTCGCTGAGTGCAAGCACGATCTGGTTGCCTCTGGTCCCGGATGTGTTTGCCCGACTCGCCCAGAAACCTGCCGTGTTCCTGGGGTTCCTGGTACTGTCCATCCCAGTGCTTGCAGCGTTCGGAGTCGGGTTCAAGTGGGCATTTTTGACCGAGGGCGATTGGCCACTTCTATTTGCTGGCACGCCACTGCTGGTGGTGGCGGGCTTTATGTATGCTCGTCTGATTGGCCGCCTCGCATTCGCTCTGCGGTTCACGCGGAGCCTGTTCCCAGCTAAGAAAAAGCAGAAAACCAAGCCGCCGACTCCGACTGCCCGTACCGAGGATGACCCGGAGCCCACCTTCTCGCAACCCAGCGATCTGCCTCCCATCAACACACCCGATGAGGGTGAACTGACTGGCTACGATGTGAAGTTCGAGGATGATCCACCCGCCCGACCCAAGAAGAGAGTGAGGGCTGAGGCCGTTGAGCCCGATGCGGAACCAGAACGAACTCCGAAGCCACGCACCGATGCGGAACCAGACGAGTTTCCTCAACCGCGCCGACGACCGACGCACTCCAGAATGGTTGAGCGAGATCGCGTGTGGACCGAAGAGGATGATGAGGATACATCGGCGTATGGTGTCCATGAGGCCGAGGTGCAGCCACAAGAGCAGACCCCGAAGGAGGTGCTCAAGCCATCGGAGGATGAGTTACGGCTACTCCGGCGCGACGATGTCCCCAAACGACCAAAGCAGATTTGGAATCTGGAGTTGTTTGTGTTCCTTGGTCAACAGGGAACGATCTCGGCGATTGTGATTGCTTCGGGGCTCTGCGGTATGGTTGGGGTGATGGTTCGCATCGCTCGTGCATTCAACCCTGTGTCGGGTGGTGACTGAAATCGGCGGTCGATACCGTTGACGTGTCTGGCACACACCTTTATAAAAACGTGACGATTGGGCAGTTAGCTCAGCTGGTAGAGCGAGCGACTGAAAATCGCTAGGTCCCCGGTTCAATCCCGGGACTGCCCACTTTAGAAAACAAGCATTTCCCGAGAACCTCCTCTCGCTCTGCCACTTGGGTGGCAGAGAATGTGGCAGAGAACTACCGGCATTCCGGAGTCTGCCATCATGGCCCACCAACCCAAGCCTTTTTTCCGTAACGGTCGCGGCTGGTACTTACAGCTTGGCAAAGATCAAATCAAACTTTGGCCCGGTCCCAAGAACACGGAAACTGAGAAAGCCGCGTGGAAGGCATTCCACGAATTAATGATATCTAGGGGAAAAGCTGCGTGCACATCCCCCGCAATTCCCCTGCAAAAGGCCACTGACCATCTCACCGTTGGTCAGGTATTCGAGAAATACCTCGACTGGTGCCTACGGCACCGAAGCCAGCGAACCTACGAATGGACGCAGAAGCATATCCAGTGTTTCTGCGACCACCTGAAGCTCGCCCGTACCATGTCAGTCCGGGAATTGAAACCTTACCATGTGGTGGAGTGGGTGGATACCAGGAAGACGTGGGGAGCAAACCAGAAGCGTGGTGCAATCGTGGCCGTGTCCAGGCCATTCAACTGGGCTGCGAAGCTCGGATATATCGACTCCAGTCCTGTCCGGGGGGTAGAAAAGCCGGCAGCAAAGAAGCGGGACAGTCGAATGACTCCGGCGGATTTTGACTTGCTGCTCTCGCATGTGAAAGATGAACCCTTCCGCGAACTATTGACCTTTGCCTATGAAGCCGGGTGCCGCCCACAAGAAGCCCGCCTGATTGAAGCCCGCCACCTGAAGATCGAACATCATCGGATCGAAATCCCGCCCGAGGAGGCCAAAGGGAAAAAGCGGTGGCGTGTGATCTACCTATCGGACAAGGCAGTTGAAATTGTCTCTCGCCTGGCGACGCTTCGACCAACCGGGCCAATATTCCTCAACACGGATCAAAACCCCTGGAAGGCTCAGGCCGTTGTCTGCCGATTCCAACGACTCCTCGTAAAATTGGCCGG
>Ga0206850_10258_pt1 | contig 14037 bp, 14 predicted proteins | sample Alteio_BWOrgCont_16_FD_152885 | JGI IMG/M metagenome (GOLD analysis project Ga0206850, IMG submission 152885) | Enriched cells from forest soil in Barre Woods Harvard Forest LTER site, Petersham, Massachusetts, United States -... | ecosystem: Environmental > Terrestrial > Soil > Temperate forest >...
ATAAAGAAAGAAATATTAGTTGATTGGGATCCGGATTTTTAGTCGTGTTACATATTGGAATCATTACACTATTTCCAGAAATGTTTAATATTCTTCAACAAGGCGTTTCAGGCAAAGCATTAGAAAAAAAGCTTGTGCAACTTGAGCGCTTTTATTTAAGAGATTATACACAAGATGCACGAAAAACGGTCGACGATCGACCTTATGGTGGCGGGCCTGGGATGGTTATGATGGTGCAACCTTTGCGGGATGCTATTCATGCCGCAAAAAAAAAATTGGGGGAAGACACACTAACCGTGTATTTATCTCCACAGGGAAAGCCTGTTTATCAACAACAAATGGTTAGTTTTGTTGAATCAAAAAAGCCATTGCTTTTGATAGCGGGACGTTATGAAGGAATAGATGAGAGACTCATCGAACAAGATATCGATCAAGAATGGTCGATGGGCGATATTGTTCTCAGCGGAGGCGAAATCCCCGCGATGGCCATTATAGACGCCATGATTCGTCTCGTACCTGGCGCGCTAGGTGATGAGACTTCGGCCAAACAAGATACATTTGAAGATGGTCTCTTGGAGTACCCGCACTATACGCGTCCTCGGACTCTTGAAAGTCTTGATGTACCTGAGGTATTATTGCGCGGTAATCATCGAGATATTATTCGATGGAGGCTGAAACATGCCTTGGGAAGAACCTGGCTTAAACGGCCAGATTTATTGGATAAATTAACATTAACTTCTGAACAAATTATTTTGTTGCAGGAATTTATTGAGGAACTGTAATGGTCAACATTATTGAACAATTAGAAGCCGAACAAATGGCGCAATTAAATAAAACTGTCCCTGATTTCAAAGCAGGCGATACCGTCATTGTTAGCATTCGTGTTGTTGAAGGCGAACGTGAAAGATTACAAGCGTTTGAAGGCGTTGTGATTGCTAAAAGAAATCGTGGGATAACTTCAGCATTTACTGTACGAAAAATTTCTCATGGCGAAGGTGTTGAACGCGTTTTTCAAACATACAGTCAGTCTATTTCTAGTATCGAAGTGAAACGACGTGGCGATGTGCGCAAAGCTAAAATTTATTATCTTCGTGAACGTTCTGGTCGATCCGCACGTATTCGGGAAAAATTACCGGCTCGAAAAGTAACAGCAGTAACGAGTGATAAAACGGCTGACACAACGACAGAATAAAGGGTACATTTTGTTGAGGTGACTTCCTAAGTGAAGTGATATTGCCTCAACAAAAACTCAACAATTAGCGGGAGACTTGAATGCCACATTTGTTAAATGTATTAATTTGGCTACCTATTTTAGGCGGCATTTCTGTTTTCACTTTCGGTGATGACAGACGCCCTAATGCTGCATTTTACACAGGTTTAATCATTGTTTTATTAAGTCTTGTATTATGCATACCGTTAATTCAAAATTTTGATGCTAATACAACAAGCATGCAATTTGTAGAGCATTTTTCATGGCTGCCCTCTTATGGCATTCATTATGATCTGGGTATTGACGGCCTCTCGTTATTATTAATTGTTCTTTCCATATTTACTACGCTCATTGTTATTTTGACAAGTTGGGGTAGTGTCGAAAAAAAAACAGGCCAATATATTGCAGCTTTTTTAATTTTACAAGGGTTGCTCATCGGCGTCTTTTCTGCTCTTGATTCCATTCTTTTTTATGTCTTCTGGGAAGCTTCATTAATTCCCATGTATCTCATTATCGGCATTTGGGGTAGTACCAATCGTATTTATGCGGCCATTAAATTTTTTCTTTACACTTTTTTAGGTTCTATACTTTTATTAGTTGCCTTTTTATATATGGGATTTAAAGCGGGGGATTTCAGCATTGCATCGTTTTATACACTAAAATTATCAATGGCTGCGCAAACATTCATTTTCATTGCCTTCTTTTTTGGTTTTGCCATTAAAATACCCATGTGGCCTGTACATACTTGGTTGCCCGACGCTCACACAGAAGCTCCTGCTGGAGGCTCTATTGTTCTTGCGGCTGTTTTATTGAAGCTAGGCGCTTATGGATTTTTACGTTTTTGCTTGCCCATCGTCCCCGATGCAAGCTTGCATTTCTCTAATGAAATGATTGTTCTATCACTTATTGCTGTTGTTTATGTAGGTTTGGTTGCCATTGTTCAAACTGACATGAAAAAACTGGTTGCATACTCTTCTATTTCTCACATGGGTTTTGTTACTTTAGGCTGTTTTGGTATCTACGCCATTGCGCATCATACTCATAATATTTTAGATGCCGCATTAATTATGGAAGGCGCCATTATTATCATGATTTCACATGGCTTTGTATCCAGTGCTTTATTTGCCGGTGTTGGCTTTTTATATCATCGAATGCATTCTCGTGAAATTAAAGATTTTGGTGGCTTAGTTCATTCCATGCCTATTTTCGCCTCTTTTTTCATGTTATTCGCTATGGCTAATGCAGGATTACCTGGAACATCAGGCTTTGTGGGTGAATTTATGGTCATCATAGGCAGCTTGAAAGCCAATTTCTGGATTGCCTTTCTAGCAGCAACAACATTAATACTGGGCGCCTCATATACATTATGGATGTATAAACGAGTTATTTTTGGTGCTGTCACCAATCCCAAAGTGAATGAATTAAAAGATATTCATGGTTTTGAAGTATTGGCCTATAGCTTATTAGCATTAGCCGTATTGATTGTCGGCGTCTATCCCGAACCACTTCTCAAAATTATGCATACTTCTGTTTCCCATATTTTAACTTTAAGTCAAATGAGCAAATTATGAACGAAATTTTACAATTCTTTCAAAATCCTTTTTCTTGTGTCGCAGCTCCCGAAATCATTGTCTTAATAATGGCTGTTATTACATTGCTCGTTAGCCTCTTTGTCAAAGAACAACGTATTTATTTTGTCTATGCCCTTGTGCAATTAACATTAGGTCTTTCCGCCTATTTCAGCATTGCGCAAATTGGCAATTCTAGCACCAGTTCCTTAGCTTTTAATGGCCTTTATATGGCGGATGATATAGGCAATTGGTTAAAAATATTTATTGATATATCAGCTTTCGGTTCTTTTTACTACGCTAAAAACTATGTCCAAGAAAACAATATGCCTTCATCCGAATATTATTTATTAGGATTGCTGTCTGTTTTGGGCATGCTTGTTTTATGTTCTGCCCATTCTTTATTAATGATTTATTTAGGTCTGGAAACACTGTCTTTACCCATTTATGCCATGATCGCTCTTCGACGCGATGTTGAAAATGCATTAGAAGCATCTATTAAATATTTCGTTATGGGCGCTATCGCTTCAGGCATGTTACTATACGGTATGTCAATGCTGTATGGCACAACAGGCAGCCTTGACTTCTCCATCATTGCTCAGAAAACAGCAACCGCATCAAGCCTTATGGCCTCTTTTGGTTTAGTCTTTCTTATCGCGGGCATTGGTTTCAAACTTGCAGCAGTTCCTTTTCACATGTGGGCGCCGGATGTATATACAGGCTCTCCAACATCTGTCACCTTATTTTTAAGCACTGCGCCTAAAATAGCGGGCTTTGCTATGGCTATTCGCTTACTTATTTTCGCTGTTCCTGGCATGCTCACACAATGGCAGCCAATATTAATTATTCTCACCATTTTATCGACAGCTGTGAGCGCTTTTTTAGCCATAGCACAAACCAACATTAAACGACTTCTTGCTTATTCAACCATTGGTCATATGGGATACGCACTTTTTGGTTTGATTTCAGGCACTCCAGCAGGTTATGCCGCATCACTCTTTTATATCTTAATTTACTCTTTAATGAGCTTAGCCGCTTTTGCTTTAATTACACTTATGAGTCGCCAAGGCATTGAAATTCAAAATATTGATGATTTTAAAGGCTTAAATAGTCGTAATCCTTGGCTAGCTTTTTTAATGCTTTTATTATTACTTTCCTTAGCTGGCGTACCACCATTAGCGGGTTTTTTTACTAAATTATTAGTTTTAAAAGCACTGGTTGATGTCGGATTTATTAAATTAGCTATTTTTGGTTTAATTATGGCTGTTATTAGCGCTTTTTATTATATTCGCATTATTAAAGTGATGTATTTTGATAATGCTCCAGCAGAATTCAAAAAAATTATTTTAACGAAAGGTGAACATGCCTTTTTTAGCATTAACACGCTCTCTCTGCTATTTTTGGGTATTTTTCCCAATGCGTTAATTCAAGCGTGTTTATCAGCTTTTGGCGGATAATTTTTTTCTAATAACTCAATACGCGAACGTGTTTCTTGTAATACTTTCATTTGGATATCAAACTCTTCGCGAGTGACTAAATCAAGATGTGCAAACAATGAGGACAAAATAGTTTTAAGCTCTTGTTGAAACTCTTCTCGTGTATTTCGAATATGTTCGGGTACTGCCTGAATTTTTTCAGCTGCTTGGTTTACCAGTTGATTCAAAAATTGTGTAGATGTAAATAAAGATGCCATCGATGCCTCACTTAGAAAAATCTGTTAGAATACATAATATTATACACTTAATGAAATTATATTAAACATCATGTCAGTCGCCGATAGAAAAATAACCTTTGCTCAATGTAGTAAACAACTAGATGAACTTCTAAAGTCCACCACGCAAAAAATGGAAGCATCACAATCTGTTGAAGAATTAACATTGCGGCATGATGAAATGAAAGAATATGGCATTTTATTACTCAATAACGCGCGAGAAGTTGCTGATACACCTTTAGCTGAATTATATTACAACGTAGCTAAAAAACTCTCTGAAGAATCCAATACAATCTATAAAAAACACAAAGCGAGCCTACCCAAAACCACTCAAATTTTTCGTCGTGCGCTTTGGCCATCAGCAGGATTAGGAATCGCGACTATGGGTATCTCAATATCTCTCTTAATTCCAGGAGCTCCCTTTCTCGATATCATCTTCGGTATCATGATGTCCCTCTATTCCACACAAGTTCTTCAAAAAAAAATAAATCAGCCTTTACGTAAACAAGAAGAAACCCCATTTCGTTGGGCTAATGCATTAGCAGGATTTGGTCTCACTATTGCTGGCGGTTTAACCCTCTCTGGTATAGGAACTCCTTTAGCTTTATGGATTATTGCATTAATGTCTTGCCCACCACTATTGATTGAAGCAGCTTCTCGAGTAAAGGTCTATTATGATACAAAAAAAATCATTAAACATATTCCCCAAAACATCACTCACTTACCCGATAACATTATCATATTTAACGATAAAAATTCTGAAAATTTAGCCTATTTACTCACTTCAATCCCAAACTCTGCTGCATCTAAAACGTCACAGTTAATCGATAGTCACAATATTGAAAATCTTTTTATAAAAAAACCCAACTTTATAAAAGAAATACGCGAACATCATCAACAAACCATTATTTCTGAAAATATAACGTTCAATAGGGATACTTTTAACTCTCAAGAAACCCCACTTCCAGACTTATTAGCTATCAAAAATAATTCCGAATAATAGCTCAAGTTACTTGACAAATGTTGGGGTTCTTGGTTCAATCGTCACAGCTTATATAATGTTTCATAAATGTTTCGAAAAAAGAATGAAAAAACGAAAAAATCTGTTTATTTTTTTAGCTGCTGTATTACTTATCAGCGGATTTATCAGTGGTTGCAGTAGCAATACATCCACCGATACGCTTAAAAAACCACCTGCCAATGCGCCTAGTGATGATGCTAGCATGCGACTTGTCGAAGCAGCTAGCTCTGTCAGCAATTCATTGAATGAATTAGCTCAAATAGAAGCGGCGGCAACACCTCCTGCAACAACAGGAAAACCTTTGCCCGATTCTGAAAATTATGCGCTTCAAGCAAAGGCTTCCGTTGACTGGTCCGGACCAGTTGAACCTTTACTTGAACGAATTTCCCATATGAGCCATTTTCACCTTCGTATTTTAGGAAAAAATCCGGCTATTCCCGTTTTGGTCAGTCTTTCTGCAAAAAATATTACATTAGCTCAAATGTTACGTGATGCAGCACTTCAAGCGGGCGATAAAGCAGATATTCTTATTTATTCCAATACTAGAGTCATAGAACTTCGTTATGCAAAATCTTAGATTTCATCTTGTATTACTATTAAGTTTTCTACTGATTGGTTGCTCTTCTTCATCTACAAACAATCAACCAAAAGGGAATACTACCAGCTTGGCTGGCATCGAAGAAATGGGAACACCCATGCCCCGCGGTGGCTCAGAAAGCAATGTCCAAAAGAAAAAAATTCGTTATCAAGCTGTTCAAGATACTGCTTTAGCTCTTGGCGCGCAATCAGGTTTAGCATGGGAATCACGCAATATTGATGAGCAATTAGAACAACAAGCGGCTACCCTGGAAAAAATTTATAATTTTAATGCTTTAATTCTTGATCATGATATTCTTCCCCCTGTCCTACTCGAAAGCCGAAATATTTTGCACTTAGCCGATACCAATACCATTCGAATTGCCGACAGACGTTTTAAAATTCTTCGTCAAGCACATTTTATAACTACTGCACCCAATTGGCGCCAATATCTATGGATGGATTATATGACACCTGAACGACCCAGCGATTCTCTACTACCTGAAGACAATTATGAACAAGAAATTTGGGATTATTATGCTGCTCTTGGTTGGGAACAAGGTATACAACAAGCCGGCGATATTTTTTCCAATAATGTCGCGCGCCTAAAAGAAGATTTTTCAGGAATGATTTTATATCGTAAACTGCTTGCACAAAATATGGTAAGCCCACCGTATGTTGCCAATACAGATTTAGGTATAACCGGTGACTCAGCGGAAATCAATATTGACGACCGTGTTCTTAGAATCACGGCTCTACCTCAATTAAACACCGATAGTTCACAATGGAATGCGGTTGTTGCTGAAAATAAAGCCGCTCTTGTTCGTTATGATAATATGGAAAAATTGGCTGAAGAACATACCCTATCATTAACTGAAAAAGTAACTTCCGATACTTGGCATCCTGTTATTAGTAATATGTCCGGACATGAATAATTCAGAACATCAATATTTTATTACCGATGAACCTACGCGAATTACGCCTGAGTTCATGGAAAAAATATTAGAATACTCTGCCTCGATGGATGCATCTGATGTGACAATTCAAACAAATGAACCTGTTCGCGCGGAAGTCTATGGTCGTCTTTTACAAATTACTAATCGTAGTCTTTCAAATACCGAAGTTGGCGATTTAATTAATGCCATTTACGGACCTAATGCTGTAACACAATTGCTTTCCGGAAAAGATATTGATACCCATTATGAATTTCGCCCCAATAGAAATCAGCGCTTTCGTTATCGAGTAAATGCCACAGCTTGTTTGGTTGAAGGTCATGATGGTATTCAGATTACACTCCGAACCATTCCAACAACACCACCATTACTTTCTACTTTAAATTTACCGAAAGAATTATTATTAGCTTTAGCACCACACGATGGCATCATTTTCGTCACAGGCGCTACTGGCGCCGGAAAAACCACCTTATTAGCTTCAATTATTCGTGAACTTATTGAAGAAAAAGAAAGTCATCGCAAAGTACTCACCTACGAATCACCGATAGAATTTGTCTATGATGAAATTCGCAATGCCAATTCCGTTGTGAGTCAATCAGAAATTCCTCGTCATTTACCTTCATTTGCTGCTGGCGTTCGTAATGCCTTGCGACGAAAACCACGCTTAATTCTTGTGGGAGAATGTCGTGATCCAGAAACTATTTCTGCCGCTTTAGAAGCCGCACTAACAGGACACCCAGTTTACACCACATTACACACATCTGGCGTTGCCGAAACCATTCGACGTTTAGTCACTGCATTTCCTGCTGAAGAACGATTAGGTCGTAGTATCGATATTTTGGAAACAATTCGTGTCTGTATTTGTCAAAAACTGGTTCCTACTGTTGATGGAAAGCGTGTTGCATTACGAGAGTATCTTATTTTCAATGAAAAAAACCGTGATATTTTACTCTCAAAAGATCCTGAGACATTAACACAAGCAACCCGTGCATTAGTCTATGAACATGGACGCCCCATGCGTGTCGATGCAAAAGAAAAATTAGACGCAGGTATCATTTCAGAACGTACCTATCGTCTTATAGCCGCCGGTGAACTTGAATTAGATTTATCACGCGAATAATGCTTGGATATATACTGTGCGCGGTCACAATCTGCGCTTTTGAGAAGGTCGCGACTCGGGATTCAGGTAGCGTCGAGGACAAGGATGTCCGCTCCGATAAAAACGCAGATTGTGACCGCGCACAGTATAGCACTTGAAAACAGTTTTTTTATCCCCATATATTAATACATAATACATATACAGGAGAATTTCTTGGAACAATATCGTGGAACCACCATACTGTCTGTACGCAAAGAGGGTAAAGTGGTTATAGGAGGTGACGGACAAGTCACTGTCGGCAATACTGTGATGAAAGCGAATGCGCGAAAAGTACGACGTCTCTATAAAGACAAAGTAATTGCTGGCTTTGCTGGCGGTACCGCAGATGCGTTTACACTCTTTGAACGTTTTGAAATTAAGCTAGAGTTATATCATGGCAATCTTGTACGTGCCGCTGTTGAATTAGCAAAAGATTGGCGCACTGATAAATTTTTACGTCGACTTGAAGCACTATTGGCCGTTGCTGACAAAGATTCCTCTCTTATTATTACTGGTAATGGCGATGTTATTGAACCTGAACACGGTATTATGGCTATTGGTTCTGGTGGTACTATTGCACAATCAGCTGCCATTGCTCTTTTACAAAATACTAAATTATCACCACATGCCATTGTTGAAAAATCGCTGACTATTGCAGCAAATACATGCATTTATACCAATAACCATTTCACCATTGAAGAATTATGAATACAACAACGACTACTGTAATGACTCCTCGAGAAATTGTACAAGAATTAGATAAATATATTATTGGGCAAGATTTAGCAAAACGTGCTGTTGCCATTGCTTTACGTAATCGATGGCGCCGCATGCAAATTTCAGACAACATATTACGTACTGAAATCATGCCTAAAAATATTTTAATGATTGGGCCAACTGGCGTCGGTAAAACAGAAATTGCCCGCCGTTTAGCACGTCTTGCGAATGCTCCTTTTATCAAAGTAGAAGCCACAAAATTTACCGAAGTGGGTTATGTTGGGCGAGATGTTGATTCTATTATTCGTGATTTAGTGGACGTTGCAATTAAGCAAGAACGTGAAAAAGCGCTACATCAAGTTGAAACAGAAGCAGACAGAAAGGCAGAAGAACGCATATTAGATGCCCTACTACCACCACCTAAAAATATTTTTGACGGTGAAAAGCCTAAAAAAGACAATGCAGCACGCAAATCTTACCGAAAAAAATTACGAGCAGGCGAATTAGATAACGAAGAAATTGATATCGAAATTGCACAATCTCCTATTGGCGTTGAAATTATGGCTCCGCCTGGCATGGAGGAAATGACCTCACAATTACAGACACTTTTCCAAAGTATGTCTTCTGATAAAAAGAAAACGCGTCGCATGACCGTCAAAAAGGCGCTCATCGCACTCAAAGAAGAAGCTGCTATACAACTCATCAATGAAGAAGATTTAAAAACGTATGCTATTGAAAGTGTTGAACAGCATGGCATTGTATTCATTGATGAAATTGATAAAGTGGCCAAACGTGGTGAACATTCCGGTGGCTCCGATATCTCTCGAGAAGGAGTTCAACGTGATTTATTACCATTAGTTGAAGGCTCTACCGTTTTTACAAAGTATGGCATGATAAAAACGGATCATATTCTTTTTATCGCATCTGGTGCATTTCATGTTTCTAAACCTTCCGATTTAATTCCTGAATTACAAGGCCGTTTTCCTATTCGTGTCGAATTAAAACCATTAAAAGTAGAAGATTTTGTTCGAATATTAACAGAACCCGATGCAGCACTCACAAAACAATATACTGCTTTATTAGCCACCGAAGGCGTCAATCTTGAATTTACACAAGATGGCATACAACGCATGGCTGAAGTGGCTTTTCAAGCGAATGAAATCATGGAAAATATAGGTGCGCGTCGTTTATACACAGTTGTAGAACGTGTCGTTGAACTTGTGTCCTTTGATGCATCTGATTGCCATGGTGAAAAAGTTGTCGTCAACGCTGACTATGTCAATAAACATCTTGCCGACTTAATTAAAGACGAAGATTGGGCGCGCTATATTCTTTAATCGTAACTGCCTGCGGTCATAGTTACCTTGAATTAAACTACATCAGGCTTTCATTTGTGCTCTTTGACTATTACTGTTGTTATTATTGTAATTGTTCTGCTGAGTAAGTTTCTGTTTATTGGCTAAAAGCTGCGGATTTTCTAACTCTTTTTCGGTTCTTGCTTGCACGCCATTCTTTTGAAATTCTGTTTTCAATGCAGCTTCCATGCCGGGCATCTTTTCAAATCCTTTAATCACTGCGGGACCCGGTGAGCTAGGATTAGCAGATTTCCAAGCCGCAACCGCCATTTTAGCTGCTGCTGGATAATTTTTTGGATCTTGCAATAATGCCCTCGGTATTTCAACTTTTCCATTTGACTTAACTTGAACGTCATATTTATCTGCTGAAGGATTACCCTGCTTATCAAATCCTTTAATTCGATAACCATTTTCAGGTGTTCTCATCACTTTAAAATTTCCGGGAGCACCATTTTTTTTCATTGAACTCAAAAATTTTCCTTCTGTCGGCAGTACTTTAGGTTCAGAAGCAACTCGCAATTTAGGGGGAGTATGTATAATAGGATCTGGTTGAGAAGGTACTGTTGACTTAGGTTTTTCAGGAGCTGCAGTCACTTTAGGAGCTGGAGCCGGAGCTGACGGCATATAAACATTCAACTCTTTTTTAGCCCCCATACCAGTGGAATTGGCCACAAGTTTAATTCGAGGGCGTTCATTTGCCGGTGGAATTGGCGCAAATTCACAATTGCGTTCTTGCATTGCTTTTTGAATAGTTGGATTATTCATAAATCCATCATCCAATTTTTTCTGTCGTTGATCAAGTTCTGCTAGTCTTGCTGGATTAGTGGTTCGTTCACGTTCACTTTGCACTAACTCCGTTTGATGTAGATACTCTACTGCATCGGATCGCCCAGGATTAGTATAACCATTAAATGTTTCAGGATGTCCATCTGCAACGCATGATTCTTTATAATTGCGCGCTTTTTCAATCGTTGAAAATATTCCGCCCCTAACATCCGCTATTTCGAAAGCCGCTATTTGTATATTTTGTTGTTCAGCCATGTTAATACTATAACATGCGAAATGCGCATTAATCAAAAAATCTCTAGTTTTAACGAGAGATTGCGGCTATAATGCCTAAACTTATGAAAGCGATAATAAAACGTTTATTTGTTTTAGACACCAATGTTCTGATGGCAGATCCTACGGCTGTTTTTCGATTTCAAGAACATGATATTTATATTCCAATGCTTGTTCTTGAAGAGTTAGACAAGTACAAAACCGGCCCTTCTGATTTAGCACGTAATGTTCGAGAAACCAATCGAATTTTAATGAGATTAATGGAAAATGCGACACAAGCTGAAATTGCAACCGGATTGCCTATTCCTCATTACAGTGAATCAAAAAAACTAGAATCCTCTGGAAAATTATTTTTTCAAATAGATGAATTTCCATCCTTAATAACAAGTGTTTTACCGGGTGGAAAAGCGGATACACACATATTAGCCGTCGCATTAGGACTCACTAAAAAATTCTCGGATCGTCCCGTAATTTTAGTGTCAAAAGACATTAATTTACGTATTAAAGCGGGTATTTTAGGATTAAAAGCAGAAGATTATTACAGTGACCATATTCTAGATAGCTCTGAAGTATTACATCAAGGTTATCATGTTTTACCTGAAAATTTTTGGGAAACACAAGGAAAAACATTAAAAGCTTGGCAAGAAAATGGCCGTTCATATTATCAAATAAGTGGGTTAATCACCGTTGGCTGGAATATTAATGATTTTCTTCGCATGCCCAATGACGAAGAATTTCAAGCAAAAGTGATTCACTTAGAACACGATAATGCTGTTATCACAACACTCACAGATTATACGCACAAAAAAAATGCTGTTTGGGGCATTATGGCTAGAAATAGTGAACAAAATTTCGCCCTCAATGCATTAATGGATCCCGATATCGATTTTGTTTCATTACAGGGTATTGCAGGCACTGGAAAAACATTGTTAGCACTGGCTGCTGGACTGCAACAAGTCATCGAAGAACATCGCTATAAAGAAATTGTTTTTACTCGAATTACCGTTCCTGTTGGCGAAGATATTGGATTTCTACCTGGAACTGAAGAAGAGAAAATGACACCGTGGATGGGTGCTTTAATGGATAATTTAGAAGTACTTCAAGGACACGATCAACATAATAGCGATACTTGGGCTAATGGCATTAATGATGAATGGCTAAAGCAACGTATCAAAATATGTTCAATGAATTTCATGCGTGGCCGAACGTTTGTTAATCGTTATGTCATTATTGATGAAGCCCAAAATCTCACCTCGAAACAAATTAAAACGCTCGTTACCCGTTCAGGTCCTGGCACAAAATTTATTTGTTTGGGAGATATTAAGCAAATTGACACACCTTATATTACCGAAATGACTTCGGGATTAACCTATGCGGTCGTTCAATTCAAAGGATGGAAACACAGTGCTCACGTGACATTAGTCAAAGGCGAGCGTTCACGTTTAACCGATTTTGCAGCAGAGAATTTATAATGATGAATCAACAAGCAATTACTTTTGATGATGTTTTACTGGTTCCGGCCTATAACCATCATGAATCACGACGTCTCGTCGAAACTAAAATGACAGATAAATTAGGAAAATTATCATTAGAAATTCCTATTTTTAGTTCCAATATGGATACTATTACGGGTCATGCTATGGCTAACTTTATGTCAAAGTATGGCGCAATGGGTGTTCTTCATCGTTTTCTGACCATTGAGGAAAATGTTGCAGAATTTAAACGCTGTTCTTCAACCGTTTTTGTTTCCGTTGGTTGCACTAAACATGAGATTGAACGAGCTGCCGCTTTACGTGATGCAGGTGCTCAATTCTTTTGTGTTGATGTCGCTCACGCACATGCAAAATATGTTGGTGAAACCGTTAAAGAATTACGCCGCTTATTACCAGAAGCGTGTATTATGGCTGGAAACGTTGCCACGTATGCAGGCGCTGATTATTTGGCATCTTGCGGTGCTGATATTATTAAAGCCGGTATTGGTGGCGGCTCTGTTTGCAGTACACGGATTAAAACAGGATATGGCATTCCCATGTTAACTTGCATTCAAGATTGCGCACGTGTCGATCGTTCTATTGTTGCCGATGGCGGTATTCGTACTCCTGGTGACATTGTCAAAGCACTCGCTTTTGGTGCTGATTTTGTGATGATTGGTGGTATGTTAGCAGGAACACGACCCACTCCCGGCAAAGTCATCACACAAGAAAATAATAAAAAAATTAAACAATATCGTGGCATGGCCAGTCGCGAAGCTCAAGAAGATTTTATGGGAACAATGAATGAATGGAAAACAGCCGAAGGCGTTGCAACCGATGTTCCATATCGTGAAGATGAAGAATTAATCTTAGCGGATATTATCGGCGGACTTCGTTCTGGATTAACTTACTCGGGTTCCAGCACTATTCGAGAATTACAACGTAAATTAGACTATGTCACTGTCACACAAGCAGGTCGAATTGAAAGCTTGCCGCATAAACTATTTGCCGACAAGTGACAAGTAGCGTGTATTTTTCAGATTATTTTTCAGAAACGTGGGGACCTGAGGACACAGTATGTTATTCGGTTCCTCATTCTGGATTATCATCCAAAATACTAAAAACCATTCAAAAAGGCGATTATGGAATTGATGATACCATTGATTTACATGGCGAAACGATTGATACCGCCCGTGATAATCTTGCTCAACATTTAGAAGAAGCCTATAATCAACAATGTCGCTGTTTATTAATTAT
>Ga0206850_10259_pt1 | contig 13960 bp, 12 predicted proteins | sample Alteio_BWOrgCont_16_FD_152885 | JGI IMG/M metagenome (GOLD analysis project Ga0206850, IMG submission 152885) | Enriched cells from forest soil in Barre Woods Harvard Forest LTER site, Petersham, Massachusetts, United States -... | ecosystem: Environmental > Terrestrial > Soil > Temperate forest >...
CGGTGCGCGGTGACCTCTGCCATAAGATTGCGGTTCGAGGCTGCGATGATTCGAGCGTCAATGTGAATTATGTCACCGGATCCCACCCGCTCGAAATTCTGTTCTTGGACGAATCGCAGAAATTTAGCTTGAAGGGGCGGGCTCAGATCGGCAATTTCATCCAGAAATACAGTCCCTCCGTTGGCCGCCTCAAGTCGGCCTGGCTTGTCCTTGATCGCGCCGGTGAACGCTCCCTTGACATGGCCGAACAGCTCACTCTCGAGCAGTTGTTCAGACAGTGTGGTGCAGTTGATTACGATGAAGGGTCTCTCGCGCCGACGGCTCCAGCAATGAATTTGTTTGGCAAGAACGTTCTTTCCTGTACCGCTCTCACCGGTCAAAAGAATTGCGGCCTCACTGCTGGCGACGCGTTCAGCATCCTGAAGCAAGCGACGCATAGCGGGACTTTGCGATTGCAGAAATGGCCGCTCCTCGACGGCATCGCGCAAGTCGCGGTTTTCAGTTCGCAGGCGTCTGGTTTCGAGAGCCCGTTCGACGGCGCGCTGAACTTGGTCGAGCGAAAAGGGTTTTGTGAGATAGTCGTAGGCGCCGGCCTTTATGGCGGCGACGGCGTTTTCAACGGTTGCATAAGCGGTCATAAGAATTACCGGAATATCCGGATCTCGAACTTTGATATGCTCAAGCAACTGGTAACCGTTCATCTCCGCCATGAGATAATCGGTAAGGACCACGTCGAAACCGGACACTTCTGATAAAAGGACGAGTGCCTGCGAGCCGCCTTCAGTGCTGCGTACTTCGTATCCGGCTCCTTCAAAGAACGTGGTGAGAGTGGCGCGGATGTTTTTCTCGTCATCGACGATCAGGAGCTTGGTCATGCAGTCTCCGATGTGAGTAACTCAATTGTGAAGCAACTACCTTCGCCCACAATACTGTCAACAAAAATACGCCCTCCATGGGCTTCGACTATCTCCTTCACAATAGCCAATCCCAGACCCGCGGAGCCTGGCGCTACGCCATTCACGGGCCACTGTGCATAGCGCTCAAAAAGATAATCTCGAATTTGTGATGGGATTCCTGGTCCGGTGTCAGCGACCTTAACCCGCACTTTACCATTATAGGATTCAGCCAGGATCGAGACCCTCCCACCGGATTGCGTATATCGCAAGCCATTTGCTATCAGGTTAGAAAGCACCCAGGAGAGTTTTACGGGATCCGCCCGAATCGTGGAGATGAGAATATCCACATCAGTGGCTAGCGCTACGTGCTTTTTTTCAAATTGAAGTGCAAAGGCCTTCGTCACGGAGTGAATCAATTCGCTGACGTTCACACGGACGGCATGAACCGCGATCGTGCCGGCTTCACCTCGCGCAAGGTTCAGGAGATCATCGCCCAGCGCGCGTATGCGAGCGAGGTCTTCGTTAATTGACGCGAGCAGTTCGCGCTGTTTCGTATCGAGATTCGCCTTACCGCGCTCCAGCAATTCGGCCGAAAGAGCCAGCGAAGTGAGGGGGGTATTGAGTTCGTGCGAAAGCGTAGCGATGAGATTCGTGCGGGCGCGATCCTTGTCGCGCAAGTAAGTAATGTCCTGCAGAATCAGGATCGTACCGAAATACGCCGCCTCACCTTGCGTGAGCGATACCGATTTCAAGACGTATGTGTGATCGCGGCCGCGAACGTGTAGGTCGACTTCGACTCGCCGCGCTTCGAGCGGCTGATTCTCGATACTCCGCAGTGCCTTTCGTACGCGCAAGTAGTGCGGATGGTTGCTGTTCAGGTCGTCGAACGGAGAGCCCAATGCTTCGTTCGGCTGGACGCCCAGGATTATCGCACCGACACCGTTGATGTGGGTTACCACGCCCTCTGAGTCGATCAGTACAATGCCGTCCTCGAGACTCTCGATAATCGCTTCGGTCTTCTTCTTCTCGTAGACCAGCCGATCGACGTTGAGATTATTGAAGTGCTCAAGCCGCTCGGCCATTTTATTGAATTCCGAAGTGACCGCCTGGATCTCGGCGAGCCGCCGGTCGCCGAGCCGCGCCGAAGGCTTGCGCATGCCGAAACCGCGTAAAGATTCAGTCAATTCTTGGAGAGGCCTGGAGATGCTCCAAGCGAACGTCCACGAGAGAGTAGCCCCCAACGCGAGCAACAGAATCAGCGCGCTGGCAAATTCATAGGTCGCACGATTGCCCATCTTCGCCGAAGTGCTGTCCGCCCGGAACATCGCGTCGCGATTGATTGCAATAAGTTGGTCGAAGCGCTCGCGCAGCTCCGCGAACTCCTGATTGTGGGTCTTGTTTGTGGAGGTGTCAGTGATTTCAACGAACAATTGACTCGCGCGCCGAGCGATGTCGGCCGCCAATTCTGCCTCGCCAGACTCGGTGAGATGGTGCCTCTCTAGGTCAATGTAGCGGGTGAATTCGTCGCGGCTTTTCGGCAGAATCCTCGCAGCGTCGCCGTCCCTTAACGCGAGCGTGACCGGCCAGAGCGCCGCGTGCATATGTTGGGCGGCATCGATGCTGACATAGTTGCGGTACAGACTATCGCGTATCGCACTTCCGAGCTGATGGATCTCAAGTGATGCGAGCGCGCAGAGCACTAACCCAATCGCGAGCATCACCAGACCGCCGTTGCGGATACGATTGCGCAGGGATGGAGGGCTCATGATTTGCTTCCGTCGAGCTCCGGGGCAACAACCTGAACATCGAAATCGCCGGCTTCGGCGAGAATCTGGCTAGTCAACGACTTGCCGAGCAAGCGGTTCCAAAGGGTTGGGTGCGTTCGGCCGACGATAATTCGGCTAATCTTTTTTTCCCGTGCGAAGTCGAACACCGCCTTGACTACGTCAGGCGATTTGAGCCAGACAACTTCGGCACCGAGATCGGCTGCCAAATTGATGTTATTGAGCAATGCGCGAAAGTCAGCGGTGCTGATCTTCTGGACAGATTCTTTCGGGGTCTCGACGTGAACCGCATACCACTCGGCGTTCATCTGGGCCGCGGTTCGCGCGGCCCGCCGCATAAGTTCTTCGCTCCCATCCGGATTTGACGAAAGACAAACCATGACGCGCTCACTCACACCGATCCGGCGTCCGCCCTCGCGCCTGAGAATCTCCAGTTCCTCCCGGTGACGACTCTGCTCACGCGCTACCTCAAGCAACGCCAGTTCACGCAGGGCGGCCAGATTGTCTGGTCGAAAAAAATTCTTTAATGCCTGTTCCACCCGATCGGCTGGATATATTTTTCCGTCGCGCAGACGACGACGAAGCTCCTCAACCGAGATGTCGACTGTAACGACCTCGTCCGCTCTGGCGAGAAATGCGTCGGGTACGGTTTCCCGAACATCGACCCCGGTTATCCTCCGTATCATTTGATTTAGACTTTCCAAATGCTGAATGTTGAACGCCGTGATCACATTCGTCCCGTAATCAAGCAACTCCTCGATATCCTGATAGCGCCTACTATGTTTCGAGCCTGAAACGTTGGTGTGGGGTAACTCGTCGACAATCACGATTTCCGGTGAGCGCGCGATGATTGCGTCAACGTCCATTTCTTCGAGGGTCACGCCGCGGTACTCGATCTTTTTAAGTGGCACACGTTCCATATCTCGCACGCATGCAACCGTTTCACGCCGACCGTGGGTTTCGATGAAGCCGAGCACTACATCGTGTCCTTCGCTGCGCAGCTGGTGGGCTTCTTCAAGCATTCGATAGGTCTTGCCGACCCCGGCTGCACTCCCGAGGTAGATTTTGAGCTTGCCACGCTTCGTCTGAGGGAGAAGATCCAGGAACCGCTGTGGATTGCGAGAATCTTCATCGACCTTCATCGGGCGGCCACTGTTACCGGGCTTGAGCAGGACTGCTCCAAGCCTCTCGCTAAGCCTTCGAAGTAGCGAGGGACTCCAACTTGTACCGCTTTCGCTTGCGCCACAAGGTAGAGGCGTTGATACCGAGTTTCATCGCCGCATCTTCGAGTGTTCGGCTATTCTCCAACACCCGAGCTATGTGTTCACGTTCAATCTCATCAAGGCTCGGTCGCGTTCTTATCGGCCGGGCGACGTTGCGAAGGCGTGTAGCAACCGCTTCCGGGAGGTGAGCCAAGGTGATTGTGTCCATTTCGGACAATACCGTGGCCGCCTCGATTGCATTTCGAAGCTCACGAACATTACCGGGCCAGCGATAGAAAGTCATGGCTCTCGCAGCTTCATTGGAGATGCTAAGCCGCCTGCGATGATTACGCACGGCCGCTGCAGCTAGCATTCGTCTCGCCAGCGGAAGGATGTCCGCAGACCGCTCACATAAGGCCGGTACGCATAATGAGATAATATTGAGGCCGTAAAAGAGATCCTCGCGGAATCGGTGCGCGGCTACTTCTGACAGCAAATCGCGACTGGTCGCGGCAAAAATCCGTAGATCGATGGTCTTGTGGCCTTCGGCGGTTTCCAGCGTGCGATCTTGAACGAATCGAACCAAAGCGAGCTGAACTGAAAGCGAGAGGTCGCTAATATCAGCAAGTAGTACAGCACCTCCAGTTGCTCTTTCGAGTAGGCTCCCACTCCTTTTCGCCTCTAGGTGGACCGTCGCTGTTCGCCCGAGGATCTCGCGTTCTAGATTCTGCGATGAGAGCGTGGCGCAGTTAACGATGCCGAAAGGTTTCGCTTGCCGAGAACTCCAAAAGTGCATTTGCCGTGCGAGCAAGGTCTTGCCGGTGCCGCTTGCGCCGGTGAGCAGTATAGTGCTCTCGGAGGTAGCCGCCTGTTGCGCACTCTCAAGCAGGCGTCGCATAACAGGACTCCGCGACTCCACGAATAAGCGATCCTCGGCGGCGTCGCGGACAGCCCGAGTTCGGGACCGTTCCCTTTGAAGGTCTACCGCGTGCTCGATCAGTCGCTCCATTCTATCCGGAGGCCAGAGATTCGTTACAAAGTCAACGTAACCACCTCCATTTGCTGACAGCGCATCTGATAACCGATGAAAACTACCTATCTCGGACGTAACTATTATTGATGTGTCGGGTTCTGTGCGCTTAACTTCACGAACGAATTCATAGTTGTTTTGTGCTGCGATGCGATCATCGCTCACTACGACTTCAAATTCGTCGCGCAGCAGGAGTTTCAGAGCGAGTGATTCATTAGTCACTCGCTCGACACTGTGCCCCTGAAACTCTAATCGAGCACTGAGTCTCTTCCATACTTTGCGATTGCTATTATCAACGACTAATAGCTTGGCCATTGCTCGGCCCTACTCTTAACTACGTATTTACTCTATCTTCGTTTTTCGTAAGTCGCGGCATAACAGTTGAGGGTCGTCGATGACTATGCCGACGGGGCACCATAGTGCTTGCGCAATTCGAGATTGACTTCGAGCACGTTGACGATCTTTTCACCCCACAGGCCGTGCATCGGTGCCTGTGCTTTCTCTTCAAGAATCTGTTCGATTTCGGCACGAACCTGAGCCGGATCGCGCTTGGTATCTTGCGCCCATTTCGAAACCACGCGATCCAACTGAAATTCGGCATTCTCGAGCGTAATATGCGGATCCAAGCCGGAGCCCGAAGTTGTCACCATATCGCCCGGGACGTTCTGGAGGTCGGCAGTAGGATGTTCCTGCCGCCACATATCGAAGAAGGTCGACTGAATATCAGTTCCTTCTTTGACCTGCTCGATCGTACTTACGGACTTGCCGTTTTTGTCCTCGCGCGACACCGCCGAAGGAAACTGTCCCGGGTTCTCTTTGGAAAAGGTCTCGAAGAAAATAACGGCAAGATCTGGAGCTTTGGGTTGAGGAGTTCCCGGATTATCCTTGATCCACTGCTGCACCACACTGCCATGCAGCTTCGTCCAATCATCAACATACTGCGCGTGAGTGGGATCTGCATTTACCCAGGCTTGCGCCAGACTATTGTGCGCGTCTGCCCATTGCGCAACTAAGTGAGACTGCCCCATGTAGCGGTCCTGTTGAAACCACGTTTCGATGTCCGCTGCGACCAATTGCCCGCTCTTGGGGCCACTGTTGTACTTCACGATTGGACCGAGCGCGTTGGCTACTCGATTTCGAAGGGCATAGTTCGACGCAGCTAAGGTCGAAGACGCCGACGCCGAGCCGTCGTAAGACGCGGCGGACGGGCGCGGCTGAAAGTATTCGTCCTTGGTAAATGGCTGAGCAATGAGTAGCGACCCGACCGCTGTATTGTCGGGGCCATGAAGCATGCTGCCGTTGGCCTGAAAAGGAAATATCGTCTGACCAATCGCCCATAGTGCCGCCGGATAAATTCCACAGCAAATCACCACGCTGAGAAGCAATAGCATTGCACTTTTTGAAATATATTGTCGCATTAGATTGTCTCCTGTGGTCGCTGCCGTATCAGGAGGCCAGATGCAGGCCGACCATCAAAACGTCGATAAGCTTGATGCCGATAAAGGGCAATATTACCCCGCCCAGTCCCCACACCAGCAGGTTTTTTCTCAACAATGCATCGGCGCCGAGCGGCGTGTACTCAACGCCTTTTAGAGCTACCGGAATCAGTGCTGGTATGATGAGCGCGTTAAATATGACCGCCGACAAGATCGCAGAGGTTGGCGAATGCAAATGCATGACATCCATCGTCTTGAGCCAAGGCAATGTGCCGGCGAATAATGCTGGCACGATCGCAAAATATTTGGCTACGTCGTTGGCGATTGAAAACGTGGTAAGTGAGCCGCGCGTCATCAGTAGTTGTTTACCGATCTCGACGACTTCGATTAACTTGGTCGGATTGCTATCCAGGTCCACCATGTTGCCGGCCTCTTTGGCCGCCTGGGTTCCCGAATTCATCGCCAGTCCAACATCAGCCTGGGCGAGAGCCGGCGCGTCGTTAGTGCCGTCGCCCACCATCGCCACCAGTTTGCCTTCTTGTTGTTCCTTTCGGATATAAGCTAACTTGGATTCCGGAGTGCACTCCGCGACGAAGTCGTCGACACCGGCCTCCTTCGCAATGGTCGCCGCCGTCAGCGGATTGTCACCGGTGATCATGACGGTCCGAACGCCCGCTTTGCGCAGGCGCTCAAGGCGTTCCTTGGTACCGGTCTTTAGAATGTCTTCCAGCACCACCACTCCGGCGATTTTGTCGCCCTCGGCCACTATCAAAGGCGTAGCGCCCTTGGCGGCTGCTGTATCGACTAGTTTCCTGAGCTCGACCGGAATGACGCCCTTTTGCTTCTCGACAAAGCGCACGACCGCGTCAGGCGCGCCTTTGCGGATCGAGAGACCGGAAGGAAGGTCGACTCCGCTCATCCGGGTTTGTGCACTAAATGGAACAAACCGCGCCTCCGAGGCAACGCTGACCAGACCAGAGTTAGGTAGAAACTCGAAAAGCTTTACAATGCTCTTGCCCTCGGGTGTTTCATCGGCAAGAGATGACATCGCCGCCAGGCGTCCCAACTCATCGGCGGAATACTTACCAACTGGAATGAACTCGGTGGCACGCCGGTTGCCGACAGTTATCGTCCCGGTTTTGTCGAGCAACACGACATCGATGTCGCCTGCAGTCTCAACCGCCTTACCGCTCTTGGCGATGATATTGGCTTGCAATGCGCGGTCCATGCCGGCAATACCGATAGCGGCGAGCAAAGCTCCGATCGTCGTCGGAATCAGGCAAACCAGCAGTGCTACCAGGGTGGGGGCATCTGTTCCCAGGCTATGCAGTGGCTGACCGAGACCAAGAAAACTCGTCATATATATTTCGGCATTGTAGGCCATCCACCACAACGGGATGACCACAATCAGAAAGATAAGTGTGAAGGCCGACAGCACTAATGTAAGTGCGATCTCGTTAGGTGTGCGTTGGCGAACGGCCCCTTCGACTAGCGCAATCATCCGGTCAAGGAACGACTCACCGGGCGCGGTAGTAATCTGCACGACAATCCGGTCCGACAGCACACGAGTCCCGCCGGTCACTCCCGAGCGGTCACCCCCGGCTTCGCGGATGACCGGTGCGGATTCACCCGTAATCGCCGACTCGTCCACCGACGCTATACCTTCGACGATCTCGCCATCGCTCGGAATGACCTGGCCTGCAGTCACCACTACCCGATCACCCGGCCGCAGCGAGGTCGACGATACTTCCTCTATGCTATTTCCGCGCAGCCGGTACGCAGGTGTGTCGTGCCGGGTCTTCCTTAACGATTCTGCCTGTGCTTTGCCGCGTGCTTCGGCCAATGCAGTTGCGAAATTCGCAAACAGTACAGTGAGAAACAACCAGGCGTCCAACGCGATAAAATAGGTGATTGGAACTTGACTAGGCGACTCTCCCATCGCCGCAGCGATCACGAACAAGAGCGTCAGAAATGCCCCGACCTCGACCACGAACATCACGGGATTGGCCCATTGGATGTCGGGCCGTAACATTATAATTGCCTGCCTGAGCGCCACTCGAACCAGCTCCGGGGCAAACAGCGCCGTGCGCCTCGCGCGGCGCGGCGGAGAAGATAATGGCGGCGATGGCGGTGAAGTTGACTGCGCCGGGAATGCGATATCTACCATCTTCATCTAAGTCTTCCTCGCTAAAACAAGTGTTAGCTTTCGTTTAGCCACCGAACGGGATCGGGCCCAAATGCTCAGCCATGGGACCCAGCGCTGCCACTGGAAGAAAGAGCAAGGCGCCGATAATCACGATCGTGCCGAACAGAAGACAGCCAAAAGTAAACGTATTGTCCCGCAGTGTTCCGAGGCCGAAGGGTGTTTCCTTTTTGTATCCAAGCGCCGCCGCCATCGCCATCGGAGCGACAATCGGCAGATACCGGCTAAACAGCATCACCAGGCCAGTCGCTATATCCCATGGCCGGGCTTCCGGAGCCGGATTCGGGTTACTGTTGAAGCCATATGTCGTTCCCAGTCCATCGAAAGCCGAACCGTTGTTGGCCGAGGCGGACGAGAACTGGTAGACGATTTCGGAAAACCCATGCGCACCGGGGTTGTTTTCGGCCTTGGTTCCCCAATCGGTGGCAGCAAAGATTCCAGCCGGTCCCAATACCATGAGGGGGTGCACCAGCAACGCGAGTACCGCGAGCTTCATTTCCCGCGCACCGATTTTCTTACCCAGGTACTCCGGCGTGCGTCCTACCATCTGGCCGGCCAGGAAGATCCCGATAATCAGGAAAAGCAGCAGGTTGATCATACCCACGCCCTTGCCGCCATATATGCAGTTGACCCACATACCCCACATCGGCGACAAAGCCGCGATCGGATTCAGGCTGTCATGCTCGCAGTTGACCGCACCGCAGGTTACATCCACGGTGATTGCAGCAAAAGTCGCCCCGGCAGAGGTCCCGAAACGCAATTCCTTGCCCTCTAGGTTGCCGAGGTGTTGATCGACTGGGAGCCCTGCGACCGTCGGAATGGTCACCGCGACTTTCCCGCCTGGGGCGGTCGCGCTTGGTAACTCGAACGCTTGACTGGTGGGTTGACCTGCCAGGCCGGGGTTGGGCTTCAACGTGTCGTAGTTGATAGCCCATACAATAGTACCGGCCATCATTATGAACATCACCGAAAAGATCACCCAGGCGTGACGCATTCGGTTCAGCATCCGGCCATACATCAGGACCAGAGAAAACGGGAAAAACATCATCGCGAAGGTCGTAAGAAAATTGGTCCAGGCGGTCGGATTTTCCATCGGATGCGCCGAGTTCATGCCGTAAAATCCGCCACCGTTGGTGCCCAGCATCTTGATCGGGATAACTGCGGCAACTGGACCGACCACGATTGTCTGCTGTTTTGCCTGACCGTTGTCAGCAGTGCCCATGGCCGCAGGTTCCAACGTCGAAACCTGCTGGCTGGATTGGTAAGTCATCGGCATCCCCTGCTGCATGAACAGGATGCCAATAACGAACGCCACTGGAAGGAACATATAGATGATCACGCGCCACATATCGACGAAGAAATTCCCGACAGCCTTTTCAGCTCGAAAGCAGCGAATGATCGCAGTTAGGGCGCAGAGTCCGACCGCTGCGGACACGTACTGATTCAGGATAACGAAGAAGATTTGACTAAAATTGGAGAAGTGTACATCACCCGAATAATGCTGAATATTCGTGTTGGTCATGAACGATATGACGCTATTGAAGATCGTGGTCGGCGAGAGCATGCCCAGACCACGAGGATTGAGCGGTGCGATCGGCTGAACCGCGAGGGCAACAAATCCATAAATGAATAGCGCGATGTTGAAGACCAACAAGGCTGCGGCGTATTGCTTCCAGGTCTGCGGACCACTATCGAGACGCTTCTCGAACCACCCCAGGAAGCGCGGCGGCGTGTATTTTCCGTCCATGATCCAGGCCATATAACGGCTCATCGGAATTGCCAGGATCGTGGTGAAAACCATTAGTGATATCGGAAGGGACCACATTTATTTTTACCTCGCTCGAGACTATTGCCGCAGTGGCTAGAACCACTCGGGACGAATCAGCGCGGCGAGCAAATATATAAAGAGAAAAGCAGCGACCACGGCGGTGACGTAATTCATATCGATTACCTCAGATTTTTTCGCACCCAATTAGAAATGCGTAACATAGACCCATTCCGACCAGCCCCAGCAGGAACATCGCTGGTAGCCAAATCTCCAGATCCATCACTCTTCCTCCTTGGCAAGAGACCCGTTCATCGTTAAGGCCTGCGCATTAAATGTGCCGATCCTTAAAAGGCCTGGAAACTGGGCATTTCGCTCCGGACAAACCCGACAACGGGCGGACTGCAATTTTCTCATTGCATTATGCGGCAGTATAATGCAGGGCTTCTCGATGGCCGATGCGTCAATGGAGCCATCGTTCGGTGTTCTTTTTCCTCGTACCAGATTTTCGATCCCTCCAGGATCTTCGAGCGATTAGTTGTACACACGCCATGTCGATCACTGAGAGGATGATCAGCTGCGTTTGCGCAGGAATACTCGAAGGCTCCCGGAAACCCTCATTCTCCGTCGCCACTTTGCTTGCATAAATTGAGCAGAGCCCGACCACGCGGCTGGGAGTGAATCGGCCAAATTTGTTCTTCAAGAAACGAAATCTTGTGATTACCCAAACGTACCCGAGTTCTCTGCTGGCGGCTGCTCCGTTCTTTGAAAGCGTTTCGACAATAATCAATAACAAGTCAGCGTTTACGCTAACGCACTTCTGTCGATCGGTATGGAAATGATGACTTACTGGCTCCGTTCGGAACAATCGCGTCCAGAGCCGTGTGCGGGTGCAATGCGTAGAGCTATCTACATGGCGACGTGGCTCTCGCGGTCGAGGCTTCTCTCAAGGCTTCCAAGGCAAAGACTTCCAAAACGGGACAGGACTTTTCGTCGGCGCTGAATCTCGTGGGACTTCGATTCCCGCTGAACGGGCGATTACCATCGTCAAGTACTGCGATCTTGCTTCCGCAGACGAGGAAGCCCCATTTGCAGCGATTGCAGTAGTAGAGCCTGGCCTTCCGCCCAAAGAATGAACTGTTGCACAGTGGCCCTATAACTAACTCGTGCCGCCTGATTATTTCCGGCCGTTCGACGGCACCAGAAACTGCTGCCCAAAGTTTCATAATCACCACCAGAGCAATGTTGGGACCAGCAAGAAAGTTCGTAGAAATAACGATAGAACCGCAACCGCTGCCACGAATTCGTGCTTCAAAACGAACTATCCATTGCTTTTTGAAATCATCTGCAGGGTGGGTGCGCCGTCAGAACGCGCATGCGTCGTATTGTCGAGGGGGACTGTTTAGTCAGTGGCTCGCCCCTGTGACATAAAGTATATGTCGAGCGCCAGAGCGATTCGCTAGGACTGCCTGTGTCAGCTTGCGAGATCAATCAAGTGTCGCACGCTGTGAGTTATTGAAAAGGACCAGGTCAATGCAATGCGAGAGCGGTCGATAAGTTAACGCAAGCGCGAGATGCTGGGCGTCAAGCTGTATTACCCGTCACGCCGAGGGGATTGTCTCATGAAAGCCGCAATTATAGGGCTGTGTTTCAAGTGCCGTACGAAGGATCTGATTGGCTATTTTTGCCTTGCACTGCTCGCTGAGGCGACGACACCAAGAGAGGTTCAGGGATTCGTGCTTGGACCAAGCTCGCGTGGGGCGGATCCCATGTCAAACAATCGGAGCCGCAGGAGTCCATTCCCCTTGAAATCCCCAGCGGCCTTTAAAGAGTTTCTGCGTTGTGCTGCTCCATCGCGAGCAGAACCTTCCGACGTTCACCCAAGGGATAATCAAGCCCCATCGCACGGTAGTTTCATTGATGCAGTCGACTATTGTCAGCCGGGCCGCTTCGGGCATTAGGACCTCAACCAGGCTCATATAACAATGATGCGAAGCCAAACTGGCATTGTCGTAACTGCAAGCCACCAACGAATTTGAGGATAGGGGATTCGCCCATAATCTATTGTCCTCATTAGCGAACGGATAAGCTCTCGAAACCTAGATTGAATTCATTTGAAGGCCTCGTTTGTAGCGTGGCGCAATTTTTGAACCACACGGCGACTGAGTATGACAGCCGAACGGCTCTCTCAGGGCGACATTGCAAAATCAAGCGATACCTTGCCGAAGACTGAACATTTCCAAAGTCTGGTCACCGCAAAATATGGTGATCCGTTCGGGTTCTTCCGGGCATGGTTTCTGCAGTTCAACCGTATGGAGGCTACGAGGTAGCACATATGAAGATAATCGAAGCCGTAATTATGCGTTCGAACCTCGACGACTTTTGTCGATGCGTCCGGCAGCTTGGGGTCCTCGGATTTGACCTATCCGAGGAGCAGCCCCAACTCCTCGACTGTCAACAACTCGCGGAGGCCGCGCCCACTTCTAACATTGCGGCCAGATTGAAAGTAGATTTTGCGGTCTTCGATGAACAGACCAAGTCTGTCGTTCATGCCGTTCTCGAATCAGTTCATCCGGACAGCATCGGAATCTTCAAATTCGACCAAGATACTCGGGACGGATCGACAACGGATCGATCCTCTATTCCATCCGACCTTTAGCTGTGTCCACGAATATGGTAATCGCGGTTGCTCCCCCGGGGGTTCCTTAGCGGGTTATCCGTGCGCCGCCCATTTTGATATTGGCGTACTGCGGATTTCGCGAGACTGATTGTAATGCCCATGGAGGATGCGCTGAGTAATCGCCTCGCGACTACATTGCCGGATCGACGGCACCCCATTCTAGAGCTCCGCAATCTGTGCGGAGTGAGCCATCGATGAGCGGTGTTCGCGAAATCGTTATCGTTTCGCTGCTGGGATTCTTGACTACGTCTTCATCAATCGTTGGCGCTGCCCTTGGTCTGTTTACTCCTCTCTCCAGGCGTATGCTGGCGTGTGTTCTGGCCTTCGCCGCCGGTGCGCTTATCAGTGGGCTCGCCATCGAACTGGCGTTCAAAGGCGCCCAGGAACTACATAAGCAAGGTTTCAATGCCAACGCGGCATGGTCGTTCATCGGCAGCGGCTTCGCCGTCGGTTCCATTATCTATTATTTTACCTCTCTATTTCTCGACCAGAAGGGGGCTGCGATACGTTACCCGACGCGATTTCGCGAGTATGCTCTGGGACGCAAACAGAAGGAAGCGAACTCAACTATACAATTGCTTTCGAAATGCGATTTATTGCGTCATCTACCGCCCGAAGAAGTCGAACGAATTTTGCCGTGCGTCCGCACCCGGCACCTCGACGATGAGGGTAGTGGACAAGCTCGAGAAGCCGACGAACTTCGCACCAATTACTAGACATCCGGGAATCGTATCGAGAATGTTTCCGAGAACGATTGCCATTCCCGCTCCCTGACTGGCTTCGGCGAGTGCTTGTTCGGCCTCGCGCCTACTTAGATGCTCGAGATTACTGGTGGCGACCCTCGCCCATTGATAAGGATTATTGGAGCTGCCGGAACTCAAATTCCTAATCGCCCGCTGGTGGCTTAGGCGTTGCACCGCAGCGGCCAACTGAAGGTCGTGCGCGATCAGGCGGTTGAAATCTG
>Ga0206850_10249_pt1 | contig 13956 bp, 13 predicted proteins | sample Alteio_BWOrgCont_16_FD_152885 | JGI IMG/M metagenome (GOLD analysis project Ga0206850, IMG submission 152885) | Enriched cells from forest soil in Barre Woods Harvard Forest LTER site, Petersham, Massachusetts, United States -... | ecosystem: Environmental > Terrestrial > Soil > Temperate forest >...
GGCAAAATCAACGATGCCCTGCATACACGGCTTGGCGAAGTGGATGATACGCGGTTTGTGATCGCCGCGTTCGAGACGATTCTCGGCACAACACCCAGCAAGGACGAGCTAGCTGTGTGCCTGGAGACGCTGACCGAACTTCGATCAGCGCTCAAGGACTTGAAAGACCCCGAGAAGACCAAACGCGCCCGCTTGCAACTCGTCCAGGCACTCATCAACCACAACGATTTCGTGACCGTGAGGTGAGAAGAGGATTAGCCGCAAAAAGCACAAAATAAAACACAAGAGATTAATACGAAGAGAGTTCAAAAGACAATTGAGTTTAAGAGGAGAGAGACATGAAGCCCTGGGAGACGGTGTTCGATTTGTGCGACATCGTTCGGGAAACCGGGTTCGCCATCCACACCTTTCTCCGCAACGGACATCTTGAAAAGGTCTACCAGAACGCCCTGATGTACAGGCTTCAGAAGCAAGGCATTCATGTTGTTCCGAGTCATCCGCTCTCGGTGTACGATGAGGATGGAACGGTACTGGGTGAGTTCTTCACGGATCTGTTCATCGAGAACATGCTGATCGTTGAGCTGAAGGCGGTCCGGGCAGTTGTGGACGAACACACGGCACAACTTCTCGGATATCTGCGTTGTTCGCGGATCGAACACGGATTGCTGATGAACTTCGGAGCACCGCGGTTCTTCATCAAGAAATACATTCTTTCCGATGCCCTGCTTTGATCTGTCTTTGAACTATCTTCTCTTTTTATTTTTGTGCTTCTTGTGCTTTTTTGCGGCTAATTTCTTGTCTTTCTTTTGCAGCCAATCTCTTGTGGTGACAAATGGACCGTCGCGGCTTCCTTACTGACACGTTTTCCGGTCTTGCTCTCGCGGCGATGCTGCATCGAGATGGCTACGCCTCAGGCGAACCCAACGGCAAGCCGCACTTTGCGCCCAAGGCGAAATCGGTCATCTGGCTCTTCATGAACGGCGGCGTTTCCCACATGGAGACGTTCGACCCCAAGCCGATGCTCACCAAGTACGCCGGGAAGTCAATCAACGAGACGCCGTTCAAGGACGTGCAGAATCCCGAGAAGCTCAAGCTGGCCCGCGTCACGGTTATCAACGATGCGAACGGCCAGCAGCGGAACAAGCTGTATCCCCTCCAGGTTGGGTTCAAGAAGCATGGCAAAAGCGGCATCGAAGTGAGCGATTGGCTACCACATACCGGCGAGTGCATCGACGACATCACCGTGATTCGTTCCACGTACACCACCGATGACAACCACGGCGCGCAAACGCAGTTCCACACCGGGCGGCACATGCTCGATGGCGAATTCCCGACGCTCGGAGCCTGGGTTCACTACGGACTCGGCACCTTGAACGAGAACCTGCCGCAGTTCATCAGCATGGGGAACCGCGAATACTGGAATCTGAAAGATGGCCACTATCTCGGCCCGGCCCACGATGCCGTTCCCGTGCGTGTCGATCCCGCGAACCCGCTCGATTATGGCAAACCCGAACTGCCAGTGAGACCCGAGGAGCAAAAACTTGGCTTTGAGCTATCCGGGAAGCTGAACAAACTCCGGGCCGCGGAGTATCCGGACGATCCGGCTCTGGATGCCCGGATCAAGGCTTACGAACTCGCGTTCCGGATGCAGAAATCGCTCCCCGAAGTTCTCGATTTCGCAAAGGAAACCGAAGAGACAAAGAAGCTCTACGGTCTGGACCGACCCGAAACGCGGGCGTTCGGTCTTCAACTCCTCGCCTCACGTCGCCTGGTGGAACGCGGGGTACGGTTCATCCAGATTCAGCACGGGGCGGGTGGCGCAGGCGCCTGGGATGCCCACGGTGGGCTGAAGGCAAACCACTCGGGGAACTGCCTTGCGGTGGATAAGCCGATCAGCGGGTTACTCAAGGATCTCAAGCGAACAGGACTTTTGAAGGACACCATCGTGGTGTTCGCGACCGAGTTTGGCCGCACGCCGGGGACACAAGGCAGCGATGGCCGCGATCACCACATTTACGGCTTCTCGGTGTGGATGGCGGGTGGCGGCATTAAGGGCGGAATCGTTCATGGTGCCACGGACGAGATCGGCTTCCACGCTGTGGAGAACCGGCATTACGTCACCGATGTGCATGCCACGATCCTGCATCAACTGGGCCTCGACTCGCGCAAGCTCGAAATCCCCGGTCGCAAACGGCTCGATGTGGATCACGGAAACGCGATCAAGGAGATTTTGGGGTAGACTGAGTGATGGCGGAGTCAGTTTCTGCCTTTACTTTAGGGTTCCGCAATTGCTCGGCTTTTTGTCGGAGCCGGGCGGCATCCTCCGGGGTCGGTGCCAGCGCAGCTACACGCTCATATTCGGCTGCTGCGAAAAGGTCCGTTGCCTTGGATGAGATGTAGCCTGCATCGCAAGGGGGAGTGTGGTTGACTATCACTGGGGGAATTCCGACCTTTGGGAGTTCGAGAAGTGCATCGATGGCCTTTTCTTGCTCGATCCAGTTCGTTGTGGGGTGCCACTGAACCTTCTCGGTAGAATCCCAGGGTTTCAGTTCAACGAGTTGATAGCCAGGTCGATAAATCTTCACCCGAATCGAGTGCAGGCAGCCGATGTTAAAACTCAATGCGGGATTAGCGACATAAACCCCAGAATCAATCGATAACCCGAATTGTGGGGGGAAACTACCATCGGATCGGCGTGGAATCTCAACCACTGTGTACTTGCCATCCTCCTGAAGATCGGACTGCCCTGCCGTCACATCCACACGAAAGACGTGGCAATCCGGCATCTTGAGATTGAGATCGCACCCTGGCACGTAAGACAGATTTGGGTAGGCATAAGGGATCAGGCATCCCGACAGGCACAGAATGCCCAGCGGCAAACAGCAGGCAACGATTCGCCATCTGTGACCCATACTTGGCCTCTCAGGAGGCGACAGACATACTATCCCCTGTTAGCGTGTCAATGCGGATCGTAGAGGGATGAGCCCTTAGATATTGGAGGCTTTTGCGGAGTTCGGAGTTCCTTGGCTCTTTTTAGGATCAGGGCGGCATCTTCCGGAGTTGGAGCCAGCGAAGCGACTCGCTCGTATTCAGCCGCAACGAAGAGTAACGTCTCCGCTTTGGCAAATCCCGTGAAGTCCACCCACGGTTTGGGTAATTCGCGAAGTTGAGTCGGGGCTTTCTCACTTCCTGTGACTTTGCGATCACCGACCTCGTGTGGCAGAAGCAGTCCATCGATGGCCTTCACTTGCTCGATCCAGTTTGCCGCTGGTTGCCACCGAATCTTGTCGGTTGAAGCCCACGGGGTTAGTTCAACAAGTTGACAACCAGGGCGATAAAGTCTAACCCGCGTGGAAGACAGCCAAGAGATGTCCCAAAATGTGGGAGGGATGCCATTGAATGGTTGATGGCCCGCCATCGAGGGATCCCATGGGGGTACATACCAAGGATGCAGCTCGATGCGCTGGTAGCCGGGGCGATCGGGCCTGACAATGGGGATATGCACTTCATTGGCGTAATGTACTTCTCGGATAAAGCAGGGTAAAAAGGCAAAGTGAACTCCGCGATCAACCGTCAAACCGAATTGAGGCGGAAAGCTACCGTCAGTCCGGCGTGAAATCTCTTCGACTGTATACTCGCCATCCGTTAAATCTGCCTCGTGGGTCGAAATATCCACACGAAAGACGTGGCAATCCTGCATCTCAGTGCCCAACTCATAGCTTGGCACATAAAACAGATTTGGATAAATGTACGGGAATATACAGCCCGACAGGCACAGAATGCCCAATGGCAAACAGCAGGCAACGATTCGCCATCTGCGGCCCATATTCTGACCTCCGGAATGCCGCAGAAATACTGTTCCCCGTCAGTGTGTCAATGCGAATCGCTGAGGATCACCGATGCTTAACCGGCTTTTTCTCACCATGTGTGTGGTTTTGCTTCAAGGTGTGGCTTTCGCCGCCGACAAGCCCAATGTCGTCCTCATCTTGATCGATGATCTTGGCCAGCGCGATCTCGGCTGCTACGGCAGCACCTTCTACAAGACGCCGAACATCGATGCGATGGCCAAGAACGGCATCCTCTTCACGGATTTCTACGCCGCGTGTCCGGTCTGCTCGCCCACGCGGGCCAGCATCCTCACTGGTAAATATCCCCAGCGAATGAATATCACCGACTGGATTCCCGGACGAGGCGATCGGTCCGATCAGCGGCTCAAGCCTCCGCAAATTCGCAACGAGTTACCACTGGAGGAAATCACCATTGCGAAGGCTCTCAAAGCGCAGGGATATACCACGGCCCTGATCGGTAAGTGGCACCTCGGCGGCAAGGGGTTCGAGCCTGAAAAGCAGGGGTTCGATCTCAACATTGCCGGCGATGAAACCGGAACCGCACGGAGCTACTTCGCCCCGTTCGAGAACAAACAAGGAAAGATGCCGGGACTGGAAAAAGCAGAAGTCGGGGAATACCTAACCGACCGGCTCACCACCGAAGCCGAGAAGTTCATCGATGCCAACAAGGACAAACCGTTCTTCCTATACATGCCGCACTACGCCGTTCACACTCCCATGCGGGCCAAGCAGGAGATTATCGATAAGTATCCGGGCAAGCCCGTACACGGACGCCAAAGCAACCCGGTCTACGCGGCGATGGTCGAGAGCATGGATGCCAGCGTCGGCCGTGTGTTGAAGAAACTCGATGATCTCAAGTTAAGCGACAACACGCTCGTCATCTTCACCAGCGATAACGGTGGGCTGGCCACACTCGAAGGGATGCAATTCGCGCCGACGTTCAATGGTCCCTTGCGAGAAGGCAAGGGCTATCTTTACGAGGGCGGTATCCGCGAGCCAATGATCGTGAAGTGGCCCAAGCACGTAAAGCCCGGCACCGTCACCGATCAGGTTGGGTGCAGCATCGACTTCTTTCCGACGATCGTGGAAGCGTGTGGGAGTAAACCTGAAACCAAGCTCGACGGTGTGAGTTTGCTTCCTGTATTCAATGGAGAAAAACTCGCGGACCGGGCGATCTACTGGCACTACCCACACTACGCCAACCAGGGTGGCCGACCGGGTGGTGCCGTTCGCCGCGGTGATTACAAACTGATCGAGTTCTACGAGGATGGCCGCCGCGAGTTGTTCGATGTGAAGAGAGACATCTCCGAGTCTGGGAACCTGATTGCTCAGAAGCCAGAGTTGGCGAAGGAACTCGCAGCGAAGCTCGACACCTGGCGTAAGGAAGTTGGCGCGAAGATGCCGACCCTCAACCCCGACTACAAACCGAACCCGCCAGCGAAGGATGGCACGATCACGATGCACGCCCGCACTGCACTAGTATCGGGTGTGATGCTGCGGTACGAACCACTGCCGCACAAGGACACACTTGGGTTCTGGGTAAACAAGGACGACTTCGCCACGTTCGACTTCACGGTCGAAACCCCTGGTACATTCACGGTCGAAGTGTTGCAAGGCTGTGGCACAAAGAGTGGCGGAGCCGAAGTCCAACTCACGGCTGGTGAAGACAAACTCACGTTCACTGTGAAGGACACGGGCGGGTTTCAGAACTTCGAGGCCCGTGAAGTGGGCACGCTCAAACTCGACAACGCAGGGCGGTACACGCTCATGGTGAAGGCCAAGACCAAGCCCGGCGTTGCCGTCATGGACCTCCGGCAGATCGTATTGAAACCGAAACCGTAGGATCTGCCAGGTCGTGCTCGCCTCCAGTGAGTTTTGCTTGCTGGAGCGGAAACACTGACCGAACCCGGAGATCCTCTTCTTTCACACTAACGGCCCGTTAGAAATCCATGCTAACAACTTCACCGCCCGCCCGTGATCCCAGGGCACGCCAAGTCGTGAGATCAATCGCATTTGGTACAAAACGAGCCGAGCCATCCATGAACAAGACGTTCACTCCACCCACATGGTAGCTCCGTGCATTGACGGCCCCATAACTCAGTAGCATCGTGGAGACTCCCAGGCGGCTGCTCATGAAGTCAACATCCAATGTCGTGGAACCGTTCGTGTAGAGCATCGCAGTATTCGGGGTGAACGTCGTTGTCATACCTGTCTGCGTCAACATCCCATTGACCCACTGCGTATGCGCAAGCTCGGGATCGAGCGGACCACCGTAGGCCAGGCATTCCGCGGGAGTGCTGGGCGGCGGTACGTTGAGCACGTTGGGCGAACCCCCATCGTGTAATATCGCTTGATGGGCTTTGATTTCTGTCATGCCGATTGTGTTGCTCATCCCATCGGTGAAATCTGCCGTTCGCATCGACATGTTGACGGCAAACGCACCATTGCCGATTTGTTGCGTGATTGGGTCGAACACAAACCACGTTCCATAACTGATACCGTAGGTTGTCGGATAGTAGGTCAGCGGAGGGGAGCTGTAGGAACGGTCATTGATTTCGCTGGGACACATCAGAAGACCAATTCTGACCGGCGTCACAAGTGGTTGGTTCTGGTAACTCGAAGAGAAGTCGATAAGGTTCTGTAGGTTGCCCATCTCGATATACGGTAAAAGATGGGCTTGTGCCGACCAACTCTGCGAGGGCACCATAATCTTGAGAGCGGCACCCTGCGGAAAGTTACCGAAAGTGCTCTCGTAGTTGTGGAGTGCCAAGCCCAGTTGCTTCATGTTATTTAAGCATTTTGCGCGGTTTGCCGCTTCGCGAACCTTTTGTACGGCGGGCAGGAGCAAGCCGATCAGGATGGCGATGATGGCAATCACCACGAGCAGTTCAATGAGGGTAAAGGCGGATCGACGGTTCTTCACGAGAGACTCCTTAAGTAGGAGGGAGACCCGAACAAAATCGCAAGACGACGAAGCCAAGTTCAACTCAAATTGCTAACAAATGTTATTATTTATAATATTTAGAATATATAATAGTTGTCCAGACAACTATTCGGACTCTAACAGTCCTTTATAGCGGCTGTACAATAGCTGTCCAGGCAACCTTTATAGATTTCGAGACGTGTCTTACTCTTCCACGCATTTTCTTGGCGAAGTTTGTGATGAGGTGCTGAATCGAAGACTGTACAAATCACGAGTTTGTCTATGATCTAAGTTTTTGAGATGAATCATGATCCAGGAGGTGTCGCGATGTGACAATGACAAAATGTGACGGCAACAGGTGATTGAGTTTGAGATTGTCTCAAAAAACGCCTTATTAGTCCCCGAAAAACACAATCGGACTACGGTTCGATTACTGACACCTCTGACAAGACGATGGACTGCTCCTGATACCTTCAACTAAACGCACTCGAACTGCCGACAGTCTGCCCACGCGGGCAGAGCCACACACAAAGTAAGTGGGCCTACCAATCTCGTTAGGTTCAGTATAAAACGGGAAAGCGAACCGCCCGGGCCTGAAGGCCCGGGCGGTTCGCTTTCCCGATTCAGCCATTCTCCCACCTCAAGGCTTTGCGGGTACCGTAGCCGGTTTTGCCGCAGGCTTCTCGGCAGGAGCTTCCTTCACAGGTGGGGCTACTGGAATTGCTTTCTGCTGGATCACGGCCGGAGCGATTTGAATCCTCAAGGCGGGGACCGGCAGAACCTGAGGAGCGATCAGAGCCGCGGGAACTGCGGGCTTGGCAGCAGGTGCCTCGGGCTGCTTTGCCGGTGTGTCGTAAGGATTTGGCTGGCCCGGTTGGAATGTCAATTCGGCCGATACCATGACGATCAGGTCTTGATGGAAGACCTTCAAGTATTCGGTGTCCGGGAATCGGTTATCGCCCGCAAACAGGGCGAGCCCACCTGCCTTCATCCGCTTCACCGCTTCCGATTTCGGGATGAGCTTGCCGGTCAGGTCATAGGCATCGAACCGGATATCTTCGAGAGCCTTTTTCCCATCGGATCCGGCGGATTTGGTTGCCGGTGCCGCAGGACTATCCGCATCCAGGGGCATGATGTTCCCGTTCATGACAGCCATTCGGACACCGCCCCGGATAATGCGGCCACCACCGTTGAAACCAAAGTCTTCGTAGTATCCCTGATTGGCGTCCGCGTTTGGATTGACCGGCAACCTGACAGCACCCTTGTCATCGGTACCCAGCATGACCAAACGGGGGGCTGGCGTTGTCGGGAGGGAAGAATGTCCGTGTTGGAAGTAAGCCTGGGACAGTTCGTTGGTGACCATCACGACCGTATCTCCCCCAACAGCCCGGAGCCAGCTTGGGTCGATCGGCTTGCCATCGGCGGTGATCAGGACCGTGGCCCCGTCTTTCACCCTCTTGGTCACCTGCTCGGTAGTCAAAACGGCACCATCAGCCGTGGTGAACTTGCCGCCAAAGTCCCCGAGACTCTTCTGTATGTATGAAGAGGTCATGATCTCCGTTTCCTGCTGCTTCACCACCTGTTTGCCGTTCTCATTCGCAATAAACTGCTGCTGGATTTTTCGTTTCTCGAAGATCGTGGCAGTGATCCAGACGGCACCCGTGTCATTGGCCTTCACCGCCACGATGCGCGGAGCCGGGCCGGTTGGGTTCGGGAGAGTATCTCTGGGAATCGGCGCACCTGGAGCAGCGATCGCGGCGGCGACGAGTAAGGAGGGCAGCATATGGCAGATCTCCTGGGGCCAGTCAGAGAGCGGATTCCGACAATGGGAGTAAGATACAAGATAAGCGAGCTAACAAGGCCTGTAAAGGAGTTGTTAGCCCGAGTTTTCCAATCGAAAAGGCAATGCAGATGCGTGAAGTTTTACTGCCCGACCCCGATTCTCAGTTTCATCCCAAATCTCATTACAGTTACGTCAACCCTATCGGCCGATAGTTTTTAGCGATTCACCCCTGATTTCTCATGTCTAACCGATTCTGTCAGCACTTCCCGATTTGACTTCGTTAAGGCCCGTTCTAGATAGAGGGTGGATCGCCTGAATTTCAGGCGACATCAAAGATAACCCCTTATTTAATTTACCACCGTCCGCGGCTCAGGGAGATGCCGTAATGTCCAACCCCGGCACACTGTCCGCCGCGCTGGCATACGTCCCGAATTGGTGGCAAGAGACCACTGATACGGGCGCGTTCGATAAGCTCATGCGCGGCTGGGCTCAGGCGTGCGGTTGGCGGGCATGTGGATTTGTCTGGCCAGGAGACAATTCTCCCGCTGTCGTAAGGATGGTTCAGGGTGGGGTGTTGGTCGATGTCTCTTCCCCGCCAGAGGTTCCGGACGCCGTTCGACGCATCCGCGGTGGCGAAGAGACCGTAATGTATTCGGTCCCAGGTACAACGGGACGAGTGTTCGCCGGGGTTCAACCCGTCGGCCGACCGCTCGGGGTTGTCTGGGCCGAACGAGTGGCAGGCCAACCGTGGACCGATGCGGATCGCGCATATGTCGCACTCACGGGCAAGACAATGGAACGGTCGCCATCGCTCGCTGCGGTGGTCGGTCCCGTCCTTGACCCCGACAAGCTATGCACCCGGCTCGCGGATGCCGCAGTGATCGCAGGCCGAATGGCTCACGATTTCGATAACATTCTGACTGGGATTATCGGTTTCTCGGACTTGACATTGCCGATGCTGCCACCGGGTTCGCAGGCCGCGAGTTTCGTTGCCGAGATTGGCAAGGTCGGCCAGCGGGGAATCGTGTTCACCCAGCAACTTCATCAGTTGAGCCGAAGCGGGCAAGTGAAGCCTCAGCCGACAACAGTACTCGTAGCCGCGGCGAAAGAAGAAGCACGCATCAAGCCATTGATGAGTCCCAACGTGCGGATCGAAAAGGATCTGCCGCCAAACCTTCCCGCGGTTGCCCTGGAATCGGGTCCGTTCCAGATCGTCCTTGGCCATCTCCTTGAAAACGCCGTCGAAGCGTGTCCCCAGGGTGGGCTGGTTCGGGTTACGGCCCGGCCAGTTGAACTCTCTGAGGCAGACGCGAAGATGTTCCTCGGGAAGGTCGGAGTTGGGGCTCACCTCTTGGTGAGCGTGACCGATACCGGGATCGGGATCAAGCCGGAGGTTCGCCGCCGGTTGTTCGCGGAACCGTTTTATACTACCAAAGTGAGGCACCGGGGAATCGGGCTGGCAATCGTCTTCCGAATCCTCAGTTCGCACCGCGGTGGTATTCAGATCGATCCGGTTCCATCGCCTGGAACCGGAACACAAGTACGGGTGGTGCTGCCTTTGGCCGCTGCCCGCTCCCCGGCCAGTGCCGGGAACCCGGCTAATCTTCCCACGCCGGGCGGAACCATCAGCACCACCGTGGTTGGAGGATAAGCACCCATGCCGTTCGATATCGAGGATAATGTGACACAAACGCCTAAGCCGGCGGCGTTCACACCGATGGGAGGACAAAAGGGCCAACCACTCGTGCGTGAACTCCAGTCGTCCGGCGACATCCGCATTCTGATCCTGGATGATGATCCTGCTACCTGCTCGGTCATCCAGGCAGCTCTGTCCAACCGGGACTTCGTGATCGATGTGGTGTCCGACCCGGCACTCGTCGAATCTGCCCTGGCCCGACCGAACAGCTACCACCTGATTATCCTCGACTACGTATTGCCTGGTCTGGAGGCGGATCAGGTGTTTACCTGGATTCGGGATTCCCAGGCCGATGCGAACGTCGTGGTCATCACCGGTTACCCCTCGGTGGACAGTGCCCTGAACTGTCTCCGGGCAAGAACCTACGACTACCTCACCAAGCCATTCCAGGTCGATCAGTTGCGGGAAATCGTCTTCCGCTGTCTGGAGACCAAGGGTCTGCTGCGGATGACCGAAGAGGCCCTCCGGGAATCACTCGGCAATGCGATCCGCGAACGCCGAAAGGCCCTGGGGCTTACCCTGTCGAACATGAGCGACCGAACCAATGTCTCTCTTGGCTACCTCAGCCAGATCGAACTAGGAAAGAACTCAGCCTCAATCGAAACGTTGTACCGAATATGTCTGGCCTTGGGGATGAAGATGAGCGAACTGTTCCAGGCCGTGCAACGGAACTGACTTTCGCCTATATACGACTCACACAACGGCCTGGGGCAATCCCGGGCCGTTATTTATTTGTACTCCGGTCGCTGACGCTCCCGGCTCGCCTGGAAAAACATCAACGGCGTTTGCCACTAATGTTCTGAGGCGAGCCGGGAGCGTCAGCGACCGGAGGTCTTCGCTTTCTCTTCGGCCGTTGATAAAACATGCTCCGTCCCGGAGAGGTATATGCCAGACCTAGCCTTTCAGCGCTGCATCAACCCGGTTTGTCGCGCCACCATTGACCTGGCCGACACGGCCTTCCGGTGCCCGACATGCGGTAGTCTGCTGGATGTTGCTTACGAGTGGGACCGACTCCCCGTCCCGAAATCGCTGGCTCACTTCGAGAGCAAATGGGCCAACCGCTCCGAACCACTCGATTTCTCCGGTGTGTGGCGCTTCCGCGAACTCTTCCCATTCGCACCCGACAACCGCATCATCACGATCGGTGAAGGCCAGACGCTGTGCCAGCGGGCCGATGCGGTCGCGGCTTACGTTGGCCTCAACCCCGGTAAACTGTTCCTCCAGTACGAAGGGATGAATCCCTCCGGCTCCTTCAAAGACAACGGCATGACCGCGGCGTTCACCCACGCCCGGATGGTGGGTGCGCGACGAGCTGCATGCGCCAGCACGGGGAACACCAGCGCCAGCCTTGCTGTTTACTGCGCGGCGGGAGGCGCTCATTCGCCCACTGACTCCATGCGAGCGGTCATCTTCATCGGGTCTGGGAAGATCAGCTACGGCAAGCTATCGCAAGCACTGGAGCACGGAGCGCTCACAGTGCAGATCGCTGGAGACTTCGATGATGCGCTTCGTCAGGTGCAGGAAGTCAGCCGAAGGCTTGGTATCTATCTCGTCAACAGCATCAATCCATTCCGTCTCGAAGGCCAGAAAGCCATCATGCTCCGCGTTCTGGAATCACTTCGCTGGCGCATTCCGGATTGGATTGTGGTGCCGGGTGGAAACCTGGGGAATGTGTCGAGCTTTGGAAAAGCATTCATCGAGTTGCAGGAACTCGGTCTGATCGAGCGCCCTCCACGATTGGCTGTGGTGAATGCCGCTGGAGCAGACACGTTTTACCAGCTTTACGAACGACATGGGCTGCGCTGGAATGGTGGGCAGTTCGATCAACCAAAGATCGATGCCTACATGACGGCAATGGATGCAGCCAATCGCCGCGCGGATACGCTGGCGAGCGCCATCGAGATTAACCGACCCGTAAATCTCCCAAAAGCGCTGCGGGCTTTGGAACGCTGCGGCGGCGTGGTGCGAGAAGTGACGGACCAGGAAATCCTCGATGCCAAGGCAAAAGTCGGTGCCGGGGGGCTTGGGTGCGAGCCTGCCAGCGCTGCAAGCGTGGCGGGGCTGTTAAAACTGGTGAAAGAAAAGGTGATTTCGCCTTCCGACTCTGTCGTCTGTATTTTGACCGGCCATGTTCTGAAAGACCCAGACGCCACAGTTGCCTACCACACCGCTGACCCGAAGACGTTCGATGAAAAGCTCGGCAAGCGGGGTGTCAAACGCGCTGCATTCTCCAACCGCGCGGTCCAGGTGCCGAACGACTTGAACGAGATCGTGAAGGCGATCGAGCTGTATGCGTGAGTGTGATGGGAGTATCGCGGGTGGTGTAGGCGTTTGGTCCCGGGGCTTCTTTCCCAGGGGTACCGTCATGGCAAGACTCTCTCGCCGCAAGCTGGGCTGCCTATGTGCGATTTTCTTCATCGTCGTGGTGATCCTGGTTACTCCATTTCAGGGTTTGATCTGGGATGGTGGCTTTTCAAGCATCGAATACCGTTTGAGATTCCTCGATACCAACAACCGCCCCCTACAAGGGGTAACTCTCCAGGTCCGAACGCAAGCTGGTTGTGTGTGTTATCTCTACCCAGTGAATGAATTCATTTCAGATCAGGCTCCGACTTCCGACTCCGAAGGGAACATGGTGTTTCATCACGTCAGCCACACGCTGGAGTTCGCTGGGCATGAATACTCCAACCTGCTTGGTTTCCGATTCGGCGAAACCCAATCGCCACAATACGACTGTGTCTTCCTGGTTGAGGGACGAGAGGTTAGTCGGGTTCGGTTCAATAGGCTGTGCTCGCCCGGGTGCAATTTTCTTCTGCCCATTAGTCGGGACTGCTCCCATAGTGCGTGGGATGAGTGGTTGAAGCGAAAATGGCAAGAACACTGCAATGACGAGGGATGGATACCTGCGAGTCTGTTGTTCGACTGTAACGGTGATAGTCACTGGGACCGAGAACAGAAAACAGCTGCGAGCTATATGATGCGGTCATTATTTGAACGATACGAACTGAAAAGGGAATCAGACGAACATAAGTTCGCCGTGCTGGAACGAACGATTATCATAGATTTACCTTGAGCAATCTCGTCCCAGCTACCCCTGACTCTGTTAAGAGCTGGAGTGCCCTTCTTTAATCGCAAGGAGTGAGCCGCAACTCCTTCACTTCCCCCATCTCATAGCCTGCCCTCACACCCCAAACACACACTTCCCCTCAACCCAGTCGGCCCGAATAATCGCACCATCGTGCACGAAGTGTTCCAGCAACCATCGGGCCAGCGGAGCAACCACTTCGCGTTCAACCGCGCGTTGCAATGGCCGCGCTCCATACCGTGGATCGAACCCAATGCCAGCCAGACATTCAATCAACGCATTGGACCATGTCACTCGCACGCCGTTTCGGAGCAACCCTTCCCGCCTGGCAATCGCATCCAGTTCGCGCAGGGCAATTGCCTTGACCGCCTCTGATTTCAACGGCTGGAACGTCACCACCTGATCCATTCGGTTGAAGAACTCGGGTCGGAAGAACCGCATTGCTGCGTCGCGATAGCGCGGCCCAGCATTGTTCCCGGTGAACCCCACCGCCCCAGACTGCCCTGCCCCAAGGTTTGAAGTCATGATGATGATCGTGCTGCGGAAGTTCGTCACCCGCCCGTATTGGTCCGTCAACCGACCTTCATCGAACACACCCATGAGCGTATCGAACACATTGGC
>Ga0206850_10260_pt1 | contig 13948 bp, 12 predicted proteins | sample Alteio_BWOrgCont_16_FD_152885 | JGI IMG/M metagenome (GOLD analysis project Ga0206850, IMG submission 152885) | Enriched cells from forest soil in Barre Woods Harvard Forest LTER site, Petersham, Massachusetts, United States -... | ecosystem: Environmental > Terrestrial > Soil > Temperate forest >...
GGTTGTGGTCGGGAACATCGTCCGTCCACCACACCGGCCCTCGTTCACCGAGATTTACTTTGGCGTCGTTGACTTGTTTACGCGCCGCTGCTCGTTCTGCGACCGTACTCTGGGATGAATGCCTGAGGGCTGATCGAGCCTATGACAATGCTCTCACCAGTTGCTCCCGCTTCGATTCCGAGAGGCCCGGATTGGACATCCGTCACAGGCGTCCCCGAACGACGAAGTACCGCCCATCAGGTGTGACAGGATAGGGAGGGTTAATCTTCGCCATGACGCACAGATTTCTTACTCTTCAATGCCTTCAAGGCGTGAGCCTCTTCCATCTTCCACTCTCCTCCAGTGTTCCACGGCCCCGTTGTGTCCTTACCCAACTCGCCCTCGCCGGTTGCGTCGTTGAAATAGATGTTTACGATGTCCTTCGATGGAGGGATCTTGCCGATTATGAAGCGGTCTTGGCCCAAACTTTCCAATGCCGCGGTGAATGCCTTCATGTGGGTAATCTCCCGCGTCATTAAAAACTGGAGGGCGTCTTTCGTCTCCGCATCGTCACAGAAATTGATCAGTCGCTCGTATACAATCTTGGCCCGCGCTTCGGCCGCGATATTACTCCGCAGGTCCACGTCCAATTCACCCGTAACTTTCAGGTCATTGGCTGTCCACGGGTTGCCCTGGCTATTGAATAGCCCAACCCCACCACACCCGACAATGGCCGTAAGAGGATCGGCTTGGGCTTCCTTGAAGTCATTCTTGAGCGGCTTGAGGTGCATCTTGGCCAGCATCCCGACAATTTCGAGGTGGCTGAGCTCCTCTACGCCAATGTCAATGAGCATGTCCTTCCGATCGGGGTCATCGGCATTCAAACCCTGGATGTAATACTGCATGGCTGCGGCGAGTTCGCCATTAACGCCTCCGAACTGCTCAAGCAGCATGTTTCCAAATCGCAGATTCGGGGCGTCAACCCGGACTGTGTACATCAACTTCTTCACATGATGAAACAAGTGAGACCTCCTATATGGCGAATCGCGGCTTCTCTTTTGCGTAGCACATACCGCGCCTCGCCATAAGGCTTGGCCGTTCTATCATTCATACCCGCGAACCCACGACGGAGATGACTATGCCCCTCGATTCACTTCATGGACTATATCTTGACGAACCGAAAGACTTGTACAGCGCCGAGAACCAGCTTTTAAAAGCGCTCCCAAAGATGGCCAAAAAGGCATCCGCCTCTGAACTCAAGGCGGCATTTACTGAGCACCTTGAGGTGACTCGCACGCAGGTCGGGCGGCTGGAGCAGATCTTCACCGCTCTCAAGACGAGCCCGAAAGGAAAAAAGTGCAAAGCGATGGAGGGACTCATCGCGGAAGGACAGGAAGTGCTGGAAGAGGGGGACCGGCAGTCATTGATTCAGCGTTGATTGCTTGTGCCCAGCGTGTGGAACACTACGAGATGGCAGGCTACGGATGTGTACGCACGTTCGCCAAACTCCTCGACTTTGAAGATGCGGTACAGTTGCTCCAAGCGACCCTTAACGAGGAGGGCGAAGCGGACGAGAAACTGACCGAGTTGGCTGAGACTATCATCAACGTCGATGCCGAGGAGGCGGGTGATGAAGGAGGAGAGGATGGGGATGAACCGGTTGCGGTGTCGAAGCCAGCCGCGAGTAAAGCCAGGTTTAAGAAGTAACTTAGATTATCTGCACCATTCTGCGGTTATCTCGTGGGCGCTGCGTCCATAGACTCGCGTTCTTGTGGGTAATATCTTGAGACCTCTCGTAAAGGATCCAATTACGCTTTGCATGAACAAATACGGCAGATAGTACATCGACCAGTGCCGCTTGCGGGTGGAGGCCCAGATCGCCGCCGCTTGATCCCTCTGGATGGTACTCCTACCGGGTTGGCACCCACCCTTCTAAACCTCCCGTTCCATTTCCTTTTTTTTCTCCGCGTCATACTCCTTGATTTGGCCTCGAACAATCATGACCGAATAGCCAGGCGATGCCGACACTCGAGCGGAAGTTCCGATCCGGCTGGTTAAATTGAGCGGGTCGGTCGCGGATAATATTACCGGCTCGTCCGATAGTTCGGCTGACCGGAGCATCGCGATGACTTCCGACAGTGCATATTGCTCGCCGGAGACATTGGCGACGAAGCGGCCGCCGCGGATTTCACCTCGCGCCTCCATGCGGCGATAGACTCGCACCAACTCCTGCCAGGAAGGCGCGGCCGATTCGTTGGCGAGCAGGTCCCGGAACATCACGCCATAACGACGCAGAAGCAAGCGGCACCAATGTTCCGTCCGCTCATTGGACTCTACTTGAGACATCAGGGTCGGGCGCAGCAGTGTCCAGCGTCCTGCCGATGGATCCGGCAAACCCATTGCCGATCGAGCAGACGTCCTTCGCCTGCTGTTGGCCCGTTTTTTCAGGCCGCTCGTGGAACCGATGAGCGCCCGGAGAGCCGGAAAACCGTCGCTAGTCACGAGCCCCGCCGCTGCTAACTCGCCAAGGACATCTTCGACTTGTTCCGGAACAAGCTGTAGCAATGAGCCGATTTGATTGGGAAAAAGGGCACCATGGCGTACGAACGCCTCATAGGCCGCCCGGGCATTGCTACCCAAGCTATACACGCCCGAAGCGTTAGCGAGGGGCACATCCATGGCGATTTCGGGGTTATCTTGCGCAGATGACAAGAGCCAGGGAACGTGGTCGCGCAGCATTATCGCGATCGGCTTCGAACGGGTCAGCGCCTTCATGGGCCGTCCGTTCGACTCTTTGCCGTTCGCGACGCTGAGAGTGAATGGCCGCACCCGGCCCCAAACAACCTGGCCAAAGAACGTCAGGTTGTCGAGCCAACCGCCGTCGTACGATTCAAGACGCTCAGGCAAGAGGTATTTTTCCCAGTGGCCAGCCGGAGCCTCAAAGCCCTCTAGCTGCTCGATTAGAGCCAACAACCCAGGTTGTTCGCGGAGCCTGGTTGCAGGATGGACGTGTTGATGGCGCATCAAGAACTGAATGAACTGCTCGGGAGGAACGGGGGCAATTTGTCTGCGCAGACCTTCAAGAGTGAACCGATGAATACGTGCGAGCAATCTGCGGTCGCACCATTCCAACTCGGCCTCACTGCTAAAGTGGCCGCGCAGGACTGAACCCTCGTTCTCAAGCGAGATGAGCGCCCCCTCCACGTCATACCGATCGAGACCAAGGGATTGAGCCATAGCGGCCACAGTTGTTGGGCCCAGGCATTCCATTTGTCCGCGGACCAAGTAGGTAACGGCTTCTTCGCGGGGCCAGTCCCGGCGCACTCCATTCGGAACCATAACTTGTGGGTGGGCCTGGGCATCGGGCCAGATGGCCAGGATCAGAGGCCAACGCTCGGTGGCTACCCACAATGAATGGCTGCGAGGTTCGCGTCGCGAACGAACGGCACTCGTCGCGCTCGTGATTCGCCCTGCCGAACGCAATTCGTCGAAATAATGCCGCCAGTCGCGGTCTTCCTGCTCGAGCACTGCCCCCTGGGAGAGCAACACATCGTGCAGCTCATCGGCATTGCGGACCAGTGGCCACGCCTCCGCTCGTACCTGTGCAATAGCGTCCGGGTCGAGGCGGCCCAGATCGCGGAGTGCCTCGACCGAGAGCGACCGCCTCATGGTGACGGCCCGTGCTCGCCGCTCTTCGAACGGAGCATCGTCGAGGAAAGCATAGGGCTGGGCGTTGAGTAACTCGTGGGAGAATGGAGAAGGCTCACGAGAATCGAGGCCGACCACTTCGGTCTCCCCTGACTCGATGTTGTGGAGTACGCCAAGCAAGCCATCCAGGTCGGATGCTTCATAAAGACAGTCATCCACCGTTTGTTTGATGAGAGGTTGATCCGGGATCTCGATATCGCCGACCACATTCTCCTGGCAAGCCGTTTGCGCTGGAAACACGGCCGAAAGTAGATCGTCCGACCGCATGCGTTGCAAGTGAGGCGGGACGCGCTGCCCTTTTTGAGACCGTTTGAGCTGGAGTGCTCGGGTCACATTCCAGCGCCAGCGGTTCTTGAACATGGGGACTGCCAGAAACGCCTGCACGAGAACGTCGCGGACCAAGTGCGAGGGCACCAGCTTGTACATCTGTTCCAGGGGAAAACTGTGTTGGGCACCAAGTGAAAGAACAATGCCATTGTCGCCTGCGGACGCTTGAAGTTCGAAATCGAACGACCGGCAAAACCGCTTTCGCATCGCGAGACCCCAGGCCCGGTTGATTCGCGTGCCGAATGGAGCATGCACCACGAGCTGCATGCCGCCCGATTCGTCGAAGAAGCGCTCGAAGAGCAGCTTCTTTTGGGTGGGAACCATCCCCGCGGCGGCGTGCTGAGCCTCGACATATGTAAGCAGTTGCTCTGCTCCAGGTCGAGGTAGCTTGCAGATACCCCTCAGCCAAACGAGTGTTTCTTCACGATCCTTGTCTTCACTAGCGCGTGAGAGAGTGTCTTCGCGTAGACGGGACACCTCGGCCGAAAGCTCGAGAGTGCGGCCTGGCGCTTCGCCAACCCAGAAAGGAATGCTCGGCGGTGCGCCTCGTGCGTCCTGGACTACGACTTCGCCGCCGCGGACGTGCTTGATCCGCCACGAAGTATTGCCGAGAAGGAAAATATCGCCCGCATTGCTCTCGATGGCAAAATCCTCATCGAGAGTGCCGACCATGATGCGGCTTTCATCATCGGTAACGACGCGGTAAGAGGCGATCTCCGGAATAGCTCCACCACAGGTGATGGCAGTGAGGCGAGCACCTTTGCGCGCCCGCAGGCGGCGATTGACGCGATCTCGATGTAGGTAAGCTCCCCAGCGGCCACGCGAGGGCGTGATCCCTTCGCTTAACATCTCCAGCACCGCTTCGTAATCGGAGAGTGCCAGGTCTCGATATGGAAAAGCCCGGCGGCACATTTGCAGGAGAGCATCCTCATCCCAGTCCTCGCAGGCGACTGCGGCAACGATCTGCTGGGCAAGTATGTCCAGAGGTGCTCGAGGTATGTGAATGCGGTCGAGCCGGCCTTCGCCAACCGCCCGCAAGAGAGCAGCGCACTCCACTTGTTCTTCGCGAGTGAGAGCGAAGAGCCGCCCTTTCGGCACCGCCCCCAAAGAATGCCCGGCCCGGCCAATGCGTTGCAAGAATGTCGCGATCGAGCGCGGGGTGCCAACCTGGCAGACCAGATCGATATGCCCGATATCGATGCCCAACTCCAGGGAAGCGGTAGCAACTACCGCTTTCAAGCTTCCTTCCTTGAGCCGTTGCTCAGCTTGTTCGCGACTGCGGTGCGCGAGGCTGCCGTGATGGGAAAGCACCTGGTCCTCACCAAGCCGTTCCGTCAGTTGATGAGCGACTCGCTCCGCTAGTTTGCGCGTATTGACGAAGATGAGCGTGGTGCGATGCTCGCCGATGAGTTGCACCAGCCGTTCGTAGATTTCTGCCCAGTGTTCGTGGCTGCAAACGGCTTGAAGCTCCATCCGGGGCACTTCAATGCCAAGGTCCAGGTGGCGAAGGTGGCCGATGTCCACAACCTTCGCTTCGGTTCCTCCAGCTCCTACCAGGAAGCGCGCCAATTCATCGAGCGGTTTCTGAGTGGCACTGAGGCCAATGCGAACTGGCCGATTGGCACAGAAAGCTTCCAACCGCTCCAGGGACAGAGTCAGATGAGTCCCACGTTTATCCCGTGCCACGGCATGGATCTCATCCACGATCACCGTTTCCACCAAACGCAGCATCTGCCGGCTCTTCACGCCGGTAAGCACGAGATAAAGCGACTCAGGCGTTGTGACGAGAATGTGTGGCGGGCGGCGAACCATTTGCTGCCGTTCCCGCGTCAAGGTATCCCCGGTGCGAACAAAGGCACGGATTTCCGGGCAATTGGGCTCTGACTGGCGAGCCAATTGCAAGATCTCAGCCAGCGGCTCTTGCAAGTTGCGCTGAATGTCGTTGGACAATGCTCGTAACGGTGAAACGTAAACGACATAGGTTTGATCGCGTAGTTCCCCCGAAAGTGCCAGGCGCAGCAGACGATCGAGGCTGGCCATGAAAGCCGTGAGCGTCTTCCCCGACCCGGTAGGAGCTGCGATCAGCGTATTATGCCGGCTATGGATCTCGGGCCAACCCAGGCGCTGAGCTTCCGTCGGTTCGCCATAACGCCTTTCGAACCATTGACGTATCAGCGGATGAAAAGTATCGAGCGACACGTTCTCTCCAGGCGGGTGATTCGAGCGTTCCACTGGCTAATGTACAGAATATCAGAAGTGGGTACGTATGACACTACTATTCTAACTGATCATCTGTATCAAGCAATTCTTTGCGGGTGTGTATAAAAACTTAACAAAGGTGCCCCAGGGATCTGGCATGCACTATAACGGAGTAGATAAACCGGTGCGATGGGCGGTCTGTGACGTTGAAAACTCGCTAAAGCGAGTGACCAAGCCGCGCTTCGAGTTTATCGCGGTAGCCACGACTCAGCGTCAGTTCTGCACCTGAATGGAGAAGCACGGCATAATCGCCGTGAAACGTGGGCTGTAGCTCGCGGATGCGGTCGATATTGACGATCGTGGAACGGTGAATGCGAACAAATGACGTGCCCTTGAGACGGCTCTCCAACTGGCTCATGGTTTCGCGCAACAGGTGGACTTCGTCAGCGACAAAGACCCGAACATAGTTGCCTGCTGCTTGAATGTAATCGACTTCATCCAGTCGGAGAAATGTCACTCGGTTTCCCGTCTTGATCAGAAGACGATCGAGCCGATTGTGGAGAGGAAGGTCCTTCAATAGCGCCTGCAGGTGCTTGGTGGCTTTGGCGAATTCGTCGTTCTCCAGTTGGGCCCGGGCACGATCAACGGCCTTACCAAAGCGCAGACGGTCGAAAGGTTTCAGGAGATAATCGAGTGCGTGCAGTTCGAACGCCCGGATAGCGAATTTGTCGTAGGCGGTTACGAAGATTACGACGGGTAGGCGTTCGGTATCTAACTCCTCCAGGACGCCAAAGCCATCGAGCACCGGCATCTGCACATCAAGAAACATCAAGTTCGGTTTCAACTTGCGTACGGTGGCCACAGCCTCTACACCGCTCGCGCATTCGCCAACCAACTCGATGCCGTCTTCTTCCTCAAGTAGCATGCGAATGCGCTGGCGCGCAAGCGGCTCATCGTCCACGATTAGAATTCGCAATTTCATTCTTGTCGACCTGTGGCATGAGATCGCGGTCGTCAGAAGTTTCGTGAAAAGGGATGGAGACTGCGACCTGGGTTCCACAATCGGGAGCACTACTCAATTCCAAGTGGTGCGCAGAACCGTACAGTTGCTGCAACCTGGCACGCGTGTTCGACAAACCGAGGCCAGTCTCGGACTTGGTACTCGCTCCAATCGCAAAGCCCAACCCGTTGTCGCATACTTTGAGTTTCAGCAGACCATTTTCTCGGTGCGCGGATATTTCGATACAACCTGGCTTGTCTTGTGGAGCAATCCCATGACGGATGGCATTCTCCACCAATGGTTGCAAGATCATGTTCGGCACGAGGCAATTCATCGTTTCCGAATCCACGCTTGATTTCACACAAAGGCGAGGACCGAGGCGGGCCTTTTCGATCTCCAGGTAAGGCTCGATGAAGTCGAGTTCCTCGCGCAGCGGCACCTCTTGCCGATCGGCATTTTCGAGCGTTGACCGCAGGAGTTCACCGAGGCGGGCAATCATCCGATCTGCCAACTCCACGTCCTGGTATATGAGGGCAGAGATGGCATTGAGCGTGTTAAATAAAAAGTGCGGGTGCAACTGCATCTTGAGCACTTTCAGTTGTGCCTGAATAAGCTGTGCTTGGAGCTGAGTGGCGCGCAGTTCCCGCTCGTGGTATTTGCGATAGTGATCGACAGACCAGCAAACGCCGAGGATTACCCAATAAAAAAGGATGTTCTGCTGGAGGGTTGCCAGGAAGAGAAATCGTTGCGAGGACATCGACCACGCCGGAGTTGGTGCTTCACTTCTCATCCATGCACTGATGACTGTTGACACTCCCAGTTCCAGGATGGCGATGGCCAGGCAGGCCAGCATGTGTATCGGCAGGTTCATTCTCCAGCGGTGTTGAACGATCGGAAATCGCCGCCCGAGATGAAAGATCAGGGGAGCAACCAACGCCCAGATATAAAACTCGGTCAGATTCTGACGCAGCAACTCGACCCATGAAGACCCTACGGATTCGGCCGAAGAGTCCGCAGGTTGTTGCATGAGGTACGCCTGAGAACTGAAGAACACGCCGACAAGTGTCCAGATCGATAACACCAGAAACCACTTCCGCAGGCGGCCAGCGTAGATGCTCATGGGTACACTTCAGCATAACCTTTGCCGGGGCTATTTACCTCAGGTCGGATTCGTTATAGCCCGACTGACTATGTTAACCAAGAAATCACCTCGATTGCCACCGTCTTTGGACTTGTTTCTCCCCCAGACAGAACTCCTACAGTGTGGTCTCGTCACCGATAACCGCGGCTCGTCACGGCATGGCCGCGGTTGGCCCCAAATCCTTTGTTTTAACAAAAAACGTGAGTTACCTTGATGCGGACCTTGAAAAGTTTCGCTCCTCTGGCACGAGCCAGTGCGAACTTCTCAGTCATCCATCCAGGGAGAAACCATGGTCAGAATCGTGACGAAAAACGTCCTGGCGGTAGTTTGTCTCATCCTTCTCGCAGTTAATCTGCCCGCGCGAGCTGAGACATTACCAAAGGGAGAAGAGATCCTCGATAAGTATCTCGAGGCAACAGGGGGCAAAGCTGCTCATGAAAAATGCAAGAATCGAGTCGAGAAGGGAACGGTGGAAATTGTCGGCACCGACGTCAAGGGCGAACTGATCGTTTACACAGCAACCCCGAACAAAATGCGCTCCGTGATCAAACTGCCTGGTTTCGGTCAAATCGATGAAGGGATCGCGGACAAGGTGGCATGGGTCATCGATCCTAAGTCTGGCCCGCGATTGAAAGAGGGCGAGGAAAAAGCATCTGCGATACTTCGCGCTGCCCTCGATGCCGATTCTGACTGGCGGAAATACTTCAAGAAAGTCGAAAGCGTCGGCGAAGTTTCGATCGAAGGAAAGTCATGCTACAAAGTGGTTTTGACGACGAGCGACGATCAAGTGAAGACCCACTACTACGACAAAACCAGTTACCTCCTGACCAATTCGGAACAGGTTGAGAAAACCGCCAATGGTGAACTTTCGATGGAGTTGTACTTCAGTGAATACAAGAAAGTGGATGGCGTTCTGCTGCCATTCAAAACCCGAGAAAAAGCCGATTCCATGGAATTTGTGATCGCCCTCGACAAAGTGGAACACAACGTCAAAGTTCCAGACAGCCGCTTCAATCTTCCTGACGCCATCAAGAAACTCGCGGACAAAGCCAAGAAATAAGCTTGGGACACGTGGGACAGCGCACGGTTGGCGGCTGGTGAGTTGAACGGCACACTCCGCATATGGTCCCTCGGGAAGCAATGATTTCTGGGGGAAACAAAAAAGGTAGGCACGCAACTGAAGGCTGGGACTATCCCGGACAACTGTTGGTGTATTGCCGGACACTAAGGGTTCCCTATTGCCGCAAGCGGAACTCGGAAAACGAGAGGTTGCTATGAAGGGCCTATTTGTCTCACTAATGCTGATCGGTTTCGCCGCTTCGAGCTGTCAAAGGCCAACGGAACAGAATACGAAGCGACTGGTCACTGCCTCGCAGGACTCAGATAGCGCAGGTATGCCTACTGTACCGGCAGCGAAGAGCATGGAAAGCTCGAATAGCCGGTGTGATCTGAAGGTCAAAGTAATGCCCGACAAGCGCCGGCTGGAAGTGAGCGGTACAGTGCGTTTACCAGCGGTGAAGCAGACGCGCGAATCGGTCGTCTTTTCACTGCGACCGGACATGGCCGACTTCCGCGTCGAAGTGATCTCTCCGCAAGAATGCGCGGGGCCGGCAGAAGTGAAGACAAAGAACACGACGGCAGTAAGCCAAGATAAGACGCCGGACAAGGATTGGACCATAACTCCCCTGCACCCCTTCCCGGCCGGGTCGGAAGTATCCTTGAAGTTTTCTTACAGCGGCGGCGAAAAGCAAGGCTTCGTTTTCTTCCTTGGCCCGGAAGGTGGATTCGCCGGTGGACCGAACAGTGCCTGGTATCCACAATTCGATTCCGTCAGAAGCACGGGCTTGCTTCGATTCGAGGTCCCCAAGGGATTGGTAGTCAAGGCAACAGGCGACCCGGTGCGGACAGTTGATGATGGGGCCATGTCGGTATTCGAATTCAAAGTGACGCAGCCCTCGATGTATACATTTGCATTCGGCAAATACATCATTTGCCGGCATGAAGGTAAAGTCGCGACGACACTCTACCTGTTGAAAAATCGCTCGTTTGGGGAGGAAATGGTCAAAGGCCTGGGCAAAGTGTTGGATGTGCTCGAACGCGAGTTTGGGCCTTACCCCTATGGCAAGGAGTTCGCCATCGTCGAGACACCATCGCATCAATCGGAAGCGTCGGGATTCACAGGCGCATCGTTCGAGGGATTCATGTTCGTTACGACCAGAGCGCTAATGGGAGGCTTTAATTTGGCGTTGTTTGGCCATGAGATCGGCCACCAGTGGTGGGGAAACCTGGTCAAGCATACGGGAGAAAAGGGTGCTTACTTGTTGGATGAGGCCATGGCACAATACGGCTCCTTGCGTTGTGTCGAGGAAATCGAAGGCCCAGCAGCGGCCGCCCGTTATCGGCGGTCGGGTTATCCTGGGTATTCCAGCATTCAATGCGGCCAAGGCGCATTGCAAATGTGGGCCGACGGAAGCGACCATGCCCTGGAAACTCTCCCGGTGGGCAACTTGGATTCCCATAACCTCTCGGATAGCAAGGGATTTCTGGTCTACCATTTACTGGCGCGTACCGTCGGAACTGACCGGTTCCGGGAAGCACTCCATCAGCTCACACAACGGTACGCCTTTGGAACCTTATCGTGGCAAGACTTTATGAAGACCGTCCAGGACGCTTCAGATCAGAACCTGGATTGGTTCTTCGAGCAATGGTTTCGACGCACCGGGGCTCCGGTTCTGAAGTTGGAATGGATTCAGGAAAAGGATAAGCTCCGTTGCACCATCCGCCAAGAGGAACCTACCTATCGCTTGACCCTGCCACTATTGGTGGAGTTCCGTGGTCAAGAGCCTGCAACCCACGACTTGGAAATCCGCGGAGTGGTGACAGAAGTCATTCTGCCAGCACCGACCGCCGTTGCGTCTGTGAAGCTCGACCCTCTCTATCACGTCCACCATATGACACCGGAGACTAAGGCGAAACTCAAGAAGAATTAGCCGCACTACTCTTCGTAAGAAACGTCAATGCGTTTGTTAGGAAAGGCAGGTTCGCTCGTAGCGGATGAAGTAGATAAGGATCACAATCCATGTAGGAATGGGCAACGCAACGGCCTTGGCCCGATCCGTCTAAAGCCATAACTCGCCAGCATTCGCTCTCCAAAGTGTTTCAACCGCAATGATCACGAGATCATTCGATTTGATATGGCGGCGAAAATGGTTTCGCCTTGATCGTTCGACAACTTCATTTGACAGGAGAATGAGTCATGTATCGGAGCATCTTGGTGATCGGCGTCGTGGCGCTCTTGAGCGTCGATCCATGCAAAGGCGACGTTGCCAAGGATGATCTGGAGAAAATGAAAGGCGATTGGACCCTCGTATCCACGGAAACCAATGGCAAGAAACTCACGGCCGAGAACTTCAAAGAATTCTGCCGTAAGGTCACTGGCGAGAGCTATTCGGTGACCATTGAGAGCGAAGAGGGCATCCAAACCATTGGCATCAAGATCATTAAACTCGATCCCTCGAAATCTCCCAAAACCATTGACGTGGAAATGACGGAAGGTCCAGCCAAAGGCAAGACTTTACATGGGATCTACAAGTTCGAAGATGATACCCAGACGATTTGCCTCGCTGCACCCGATAAGGACCGGCCGGCAAAATTCGACTCGAAGGAGGGGACCATTACGGTCTGGAAAATCGCCAAATCGTCAGCAAAGGAGAAAAAGAACTGAGAAGCAGTTTAGTTGAAGCAGAAACTGGAACGGAGATATTGTGGCATTTATCTTACTTAACTGGAGAATCTTCATATGAACCATCTGTCTTGGGGAATGGTGGCCAGCATCTTCCTGGCTTTTGTTCTCGTCTGCTCTGCTGAGGAAAAGGAGAAGCCGATCACCCCGGATCTTTCCAAGATCAAGGACAAGAAGACTTGGAGTTTGATCAACGTTGACTGCGAAACAGCGATGGAGGATGGCAAACGCGTCGTCCGGCTGAAACCGACTGGGGAGCCGAATACGCCAGCCGAAATGGGCTTCGCGTTGGTCGAGGGATTGGAGTTCGCCGAAGGCACCATTGAAATCGACCTGAAGGGTCGGGGCAAGGTGGAAAGGTGCTTTTTGGGCGTGACTTTCGACGCTGTCGATGAGAAAACCTTTGAGGCCGTGTATTTCCGCCCGTTCAACTTCATGAAAGACGACGAGTTTCGTGCCCGTGCGGTCCAATACATCTCTTGGCCGGACGATCCCTGGGAGAAACTCCGTAAGGAAAAGCCTGGCGTATTTGAATCTGCGGTCAAGCCTGTCCCCGACCCAAGCGGATGGTTCCACGCCCGCATTGAGGTGACCAAGAAAAAAGTGAAGGTGTGGGTAGACGACGTGAAGGAGCCAAGCCTTGTCGTCGATCGCCTGGCCAGCCGCGATAAGGGCAAGATCGGATTGTGGGTGGACAACAGAGAATGCTCATTCAGCAATCTAAAGATCCAACCAGCGAAGTAAGTGTGTGGAGATATGCCAGCTTATCGGGGAAAGTCGGATTAAGCACCGTGTAAACCCCTGAAGACTCATGGCCTACTCAGGCTAGTGGCTCAGCTTGCTGAAGGAGGATATTCGTGGTCCAATTGACAATAATGACAGCCAACATAGCACGGTTCTTCAAGGGTTTTTCTCGATCCCCTTCATCCCAGCATTGAACGGTTCCTTACGATTTGAAGTAGAATTTGCTCAATCAAACACTTTGATCAGACCAAGATACATGGGACCAGGAGATTGTTTTCAATGAAAAGAATCTGGTCGTGTGTGGATGTGGTTCGACAACTTGGGCGTCCCGGCTGAGCTGTCGTGCGATCCACGACTCGCCTTGCTCAGTCCTGCCGACTAAATCGTTCCGTCCCTGACGCCGAAGAAACAAGTGAATCTGTGTGCTTTACCCAGTTATGCCACAACATAGCGAACGCATCCTTCACCTCCAGCATTTCCGAATCGAATGGGAAGACCGCAGTAGTGAACTGGAAACTGTCCTGATGAGTGATTAGTGATTCGCCCGGTCCAGGAAGCATAAGCACGAGTAGCTGGCTCACATTGCCAGGAGACTTAAACCGCAATACTGGACAAATCACACGCACCGGGTCGGATGCGAGAACAACGGGCAGCCGAGCGTGTACTGAATCTTGTGTCGAGTGAAGGGAGTGGTTATTACCCAACCTCTTTACTTTACGGAGATTCACGCATGGATGCGATCCTCAAGTCTCAGGTGGAGAAGCTTGCCAGCGACATGGCGGACCAGTTCAGGACGGTCGAAGATCTGAACGGTTTGATGCGTTCGTTGATGAAGGCGGCCCTGGAACGGATGCTCAATACGGAGATGGACGTTCATCTGGGACGCCGCGGTCAGCCGCATCCGAGCGATGTGGCGGTGATGGCAGCGGATGTCCCGGTGACAGACAATCCTCCAGTTCGTAAAAATCGCCGCAACGGACATTCCCAGAAGACGGTCAGCGGTGATATGGGCGACCTCACGTTGCAGACACCGCGTGATCGCAACGGCACATTCTCTGCGGCACATCAAGACAAACGGGAAGGCCCGTAAGATGTACCTGCACCGACA
>Ga0206850_10261_pt1 | contig 13919 bp, 14 predicted proteins | sample Alteio_BWOrgCont_16_FD_152885 | JGI IMG/M metagenome (GOLD analysis project Ga0206850, IMG submission 152885) | Enriched cells from forest soil in Barre Woods Harvard Forest LTER site, Petersham, Massachusetts, United States -... | ecosystem: Environmental > Terrestrial > Soil > Temperate forest >...
AGTACGGCATTGGGGGTGTTAGGCTATATTACATTGGCATGGCTTTGTTTGTATTATCAAGCGGCATTTATTTTAATTTTTGCGTGTTACATGATTTTACGTGGATTCTTGACAGATATTATTGAAGTTTTTGCGGAATGGATGATTCGAACGTTAGATCAAGGTTGGTTATTTAGTGAAGCTTTTTTAAAGCCATTGGATAAAGTGTGTCACTTAACCTTATTTTTTAGTATGTTAATGAGTTTGTTTTTCATCTTTGGGTGGTATGAAAATGCGTTTGTTTTAACAAAAATACACATGATTATCTTTCAGCCCTTTTTCTATTTTTCGGGTATTAATATTAGCATATTTAGTCTTGTAGAAATGGTTTCGCTGGTCTGTTTTTTCTTTTGGCTCGCCAAATGGACACGAGAATTTTCCTATCGATGGATTTTTAAAAATGCGCGTGATATTGGTATCCGCAATAGTTTGGCGGTTTTTTGTCAATATGCGGTTGTTGCGCTGGGCATGGTCATTACGTTGCGCGTGGTGGGCATTGATTTAAGTGGATTATCTATGATTTTAGGTGGTTTAGCGGTAGGTATTGGTTTTGGGTTGCGCGATTTTGCGAGTAATATTGTGGGTGGATTCATGTTGCTTATTGAACGTTCGGTCAAAGAAGGTGATACTGTGTCCGTAGGTGATTATGAAGGTGAGGTGATGCATATTGGTATTCGTGCTATGCGAATTCGTTCATGGGATCATATGGAAATTATGGTGCCTAATTCGGAAGTTCTCATGAAAACTTTTATTAATTGGACTCATCAAGATAGTATTGTGCGAACCGTTATTCCGATGAAAATTCATCGTGTAGATAGTCCGTTTGATGTGCAAAAAATGATTGCCGATTTATTGAAAACAATTCCGGAAGTGTTGCCAGAACCAGTGCCGGAAATATTTTTTACTAATATGAATGATGCTTTGATTGAGTTTGAAATTCGTTATTTCATGAATATTGCGTTGAATACGCGTGCATCAATTCGCTCAAAAGTGCTATTGGAATTATTAAATACTTTTAAAGATGCGGGTATTCGCGCACCGCATTTGCAACAAGATTCCTACGTTTGGGATATGCAAAAATAATATGTTAATCTATCTGTTGTATAATGTTCATTATGAATAAAAAAACGCATGAAAAATCTGTGGTCATTGAAGGTGTTACAGATGAGGGTGAAATGTTTCGTCCTAGTGATTGGGCTGAACGTATGGGGGGTAATTTGGCGACGTTTAAAGATTGCCGGTTACATTATTCACCTTTATTGCAACCCAGTGTTACGGAAGAAGGGACGAAATGTTTAATATTGGATCCTATTTTGAAGCAAACAAATCCTGAATTATATGCATCATTACTCGCATTTGCAGAAGTGAATCATTTAAAAATTTGTCGGGATGAAGAATAATATCTCACTAAATTGTCATCTATACTGAGCGCGGTCATAATGTGCGCTTTTATCGGAGCGGACATCCTTGTTCTCGACGCTACCTGAATCCCGAGTCGCGACGCCCTCAAAAGCGCACATTATGACCGCGCTCAGTATGGCATGCCTTGATTACGGCGCCCTTTTAAGTCATAATGTGATTAAATATGGGGGGGTGTTATGAAGCGTTTTGCAGAGGCAGACTTAGAAAGCTGGAAAAATGATCCACAACGTATGCCATTATTATTACGTGGAGCGCGTCAAGTTGGAAAAAGCTTTTTGGTGGAATCGTGGGCAAAAAAGACATTCAAGCATGTTCTCACTATTAATTTTGAAAAACAAAAAGAATATTTGTTTTGTTTTGAGTCGCTGGATATTCAAGCAATTCTACGTGCGATTCATGCGCTTAGTGCTCAAATTTTAACTCCTGGCGAAAGTCTTTTATTTTTAGATGAAATTCAACTATGTCCCCAAGCAATTATGGCATTGCGTTATTTTAAAGAAGACTATCCTGCATTGCATGTGATTGGCGCGGGTTCGCTTCTGGAGTTTGCTTTAAAAGAAGAAGGTTTTCATATGCCGGTTGGTCGAGTACAGTCGTTATATATTAAACCGCTTTCTTTTTATGAGTACTTGACAGCGTGCAATCAAACGGCGCTTATTGATTATCTCAGTCACGTTACTTTTCAAGAGACTTTTAATCCAGGCATTGCTCAGAAATGTGAAATATTATTACGAGAGTATTTTATTTTGGGCGGAATGCCTGCAGTCATTCAATCCTATCTTACACGACAGACATTTGATGCTGCGCCGCTGCTGCAGCAAGGGTTGTTAAATGATTACCGTAATGACTTTGGAAAATATGCGCCGGCTCATCAATATCGTTATTTACAACGTCTATTGGAGCGTGTTCCCGGTATGATAGGAGAACGATTTCATTACGCTGCGATTGATGCGCATATGCAATCGCGAGATTTAAAACATGCCTTGATAAATCTTGTGGATGCCGGATTGATGTATCGTATTGAGTGTACTCGTGCAGCGGGTTTGCCACTTAATGCTACTGTGCGTGAAAAATTATTTAAAGTGCTTTTTTTAGATATTGGATTAGTTAAAGCGACTAGTTTTTTAAGTCCTTATTTGATGTTGCGAGAAGATTTAATGTTACTTAACCGAGGTATGTTAACGGAGCAATTTGTTGGGCAAGAATTACTGGCTTTGCAGCCTAATTATTGGCCAGGGCAATTATTTTATTGGAATAATGAAAAAGGCGCTGCTGAAGTTGATTATGTGACAAATTTTGAAGATTGGATTGTTCCTATTGAAGTTAAATCGGGTAAAACGGGATCGTTAAAATCATTACATTATTTTATGGAAACGTTTGATTCAAAAGTAGGTATTCATCTTTCTTTGCGTTCATTAAGTGCTTATAAAAATATTTTGTCTATTCCCTTATATATGATTTCAGAGATACCTCGCCTTATAAACTTGTAGTGTCATATTTTTCACTCAAACAAATCGCTATTATAATCATAAAGAATAATAATGTGGTCGAATAATAGAAAAAAGAATCGGTAAAATTGCCGACTAAGAAAATGGCAAAAATGCCGATGGCTAAAAGCTGCATTTCTTTTAATTGCCAAATTTCGTAGAGTAAAGCGCATAAAAAAAGAGCGAAAATAAAAAATCCTAATAATCCGAATTCACTGAGAAATAACCAATATTGGCCATGAGGTTCAGGATGTTTGCTAATCCAGCTGGGAATGGGATTGTCGCGTTGATAAGCATGCCAAAATCCTGCGGTGCCGTTTCCAATAAGATAATGTTCTTCGAATAGTTTTTTTGAAAAGGCGTGAAACTGTAATCGATAACCGAGAGAGGTTTGTAAATCATGTTGTTGATAAGCAATTTTATCATGAATAATATTTTCAATGCCTTGTTGTACTACGGGGCTTTGGCAGCAGATGATGCCGAGAAAAATGCCACTGATGCTAATAGCAATGAGCGCTTTTTTGAGCGGTAATGTTTGCCATAAAAATAAACAGACAAGCAGGCTGTAAAGAATGTAGCCCGTACGTCCTGAGCTAATAAAAAAAAGTTGAAAGGTGAATAATATGAACAGTAAAGCATAAATCGACTGCCCGAGATAACGACATGCGCTTTTATCGGAGCGGACATCCTTGTTCTCGACGCTACCTAAATCCTGAGTCGCGACGCCCTCAAAAGCGCATGTCGTTACCTCGGGCAGTGTTGAGCGCCAAAAAAACCATGCAGAAGTATATGCAGCATAAGCCATCATGAGACTGGTCATAATGTGATTATAAAAAACTTGATCAGGATCACCATTTTTCCAATGAATGAATTCAATGCCAGTCCATTTTAATAAAGATAAAAGGGCGGTTAATGTCATGATAGCGAGAAAAGCGTGAAGTGTTTGATAACGAAGGTTTTTTTGGGAAAAGGCGGCAATTAATAAAGGAAAGAATAAAAATTTTGAATATTTTTCGACGATAATGAGTTTTTCAGAGAGTAAAGCATCACTCCAAAGACAAGCAACGCAGATGAAGATGAAAAAGGCGATGGAGGAAATAGCAACCGGGCTTTTAAGAATCACTGGTAATAGATGTCGATAAGCAGGAGTGATTAATATGATGATTAAAACAGTGATCCAAAAAATGCAGCTTAGAGATACGCTCATTGGAATAGAAAACATCAGTCCTAATAGTGACCATGGAAGAAGAGAGTAGATGCTATTTAATTTATTTAATGCTGGGTAAATCATCGAGTGCATCTTCGTGATATAGTTGTTTAATACTACGATAAAACGATCCTTCAGCGCTTAAAATGGCTAATAATAATCCTGGTTTTCCATCGAGAAAACCAAGTTGCATAAAATAGCAGCGAAAAAACATCCATGAACTGTTGGCAATAGCTCTTGATAAACCACAGGTTCTTCCTTCTTGTAGACGCATTTTTGCGGTATAAGAAGAATAACGATTGAGTTTATATAGCGCATGATTTAAATCACGAAAACAATAATGTCGAATCGGTTCATGAAGCTGAATGATTTGACTGTCAGGTGGTAAAAAAAGATGTTCATGCACAATATTTTGGTTGTATGCGGCATTGAGGCGTTTAAAAAAACGAATATGACGTTTGGGGCGCCAAGAATATTTCATCATTTTTTCATAGAACATAAGCGCAATAGGAATTCGGCAGGCATCAATTTGTTTTGATAGCGATTCTTGCATTACTTGCAGTAATCGATTTTTTAAAGGTTCAGTCACTTCTTCATCGGCATCAACATTTAAAATCCAATCACCGGTTGCATAAGAAAGAGCTCGCTGTTTTTGAATGCCATATCCCGGCCAGTCTGTGATATAAACGTGTGATGTGTATTTTTTGGCGATTTCAACAGTTTTATCGGTGCTGCCAGAATCTAATACAATAATCTCATCAGCCCATTTAACGGACTCAAGACATTGCTGAATGAGTTTTTCTTCATTTTTTGTAATGATAATAACAGTAAGTGATGGCATGGCGCGATTGTAACATAGCTTTGGAAAAGATCAATCAAAAATCGTAATGGAATTTAATGGGGTGGGGGTTGCATTTTTGATGTTGATCCTCTATAATGCCGGCCTTCAAAAATGACAGAAAAAATCGTTCAAAAATTGTTGATTTTACAAACATTGTTTGTAGTAGGAATGGTGATTATATGTGCCATTTTTAGTGGGAGGCAGGCGGTATATTCTGCTATCTTGGCGGGATTTTGTTGTATGTTGCCGACATTTGTTTTTGGGTGTATTGCTTTTCGAAAAAAAGGTGCGCGGGCGGCTCAAGGGATTATGCGGGATTTTTATCGCGCAGAAGCATGCAAATGGATTGTGACGATGATTTTGATGATAGGCATTTTTGGGTGTGTTTCTGTGATGGCCGCTGCTTTTTTTATCACATTTAGTGTGATACAGCTGTCTTCGTTGGTATTATTATTTATATTATGAGTGCGGAAATTGTGAGTAGTTCTGAGTATATTCAACATCATTTAAAACAGTTAACATTAAATCTACATACTTTTAAAATAGGAAGTGATGATGGTTTTTGGGTTTTGAATATTGGAACCGTTTTTTTCTCTGTTGTTTTAGGTGCGCTGTTTTTATTTTTCTTTTGGTGGGCTGGTCGTAAAGCAACGGCAGGTACCCCCGGGAAATTACAAAATGTTGTTGAATTGATAATGGATTTTGTCGATACACAGGTAAAAGATTGTTTTCACGGACGTAGCAATGTGATTGCGCCGATGGCCTTGACGATTTTTGTTTGGGTCTTCTTGATGAATTTTATGGATGTCTTGCCAGTTGATTTATTGCCTTGGATGGCGCATGCGGTAGGTATTCACTATTTGCGGGTTGTTCCTACAACGGATTTAAATACAACGTTTGCTCTCTCGTTAAGTGTTTTTCTATTATTTATTTTTTATAGCCTCAAAGTAAAAGGAATAAAGGGATTTGTTAAAGAGCTAACATTGCAGCCGTTTAATCATCCTATTATGATTCCGTTTAATTTTATTTTAGAGTCTGTTAATTTGTTGGGAAGATTGGTTTCTTTATCATTACGACTATTCGGTAATTTATATGCTGGGGAATTGATTTTTATATTATTGGCATTATTGTCATTGGAATTGTCGCAATCATTATCTTTGGGAATAGGTATTATGACAATCGCACAAGTTATTTTAGCGTTGGCGTGGTCTATTTTTCATATTTTAGTCATTACATTGCAAGCATTTATTTTTATGGTGTTGACGATCGTTTATTTGAGTTTAGCCCATGAAGATCATTAGTTTTTTAATCGTTTTTAATTTAAGTAAATAATAAAGAGGTAAATAATCGTGATGAATCATCTGTCTAGCGTAGGCTTTTTTGCACATATTCAAGGAATGACAGCCATTGCTGTGGCTTTATTAATTGGTTTGGGTGCTTTAGGTACAGGTATCGGTTTTGGTTTGTTAGGTGGTAAATTTTTAGAAGGCGCGGCGCGTCAACCTGAAATGGTTCCTATGTTACAGGTTAAAATGTTCATTGTTGCGGGTCTTTTAGATGCTGTTACGATGATTGGCGTAGGTATTGCGTTGTTTTTCACTTTTGCAAATCCGTTTGCACAGAATTTAATCACTTTCTTGGCACAACAAGCGCAATAATAATTAGGTGTATTTGAAATGAATATTAATGCAACACTTATCGTCCAGATGATCACATTTGCACTTTTCGTGTGGTTTACCATGCGATTTGTGTGGCCGCCCATTGCAAAGGCTCTTGAAGAACGTCGCGATACAATAGCAGAAGGATTAGCGGCTGCTGAACGTGGTAAAAAAGAATTAGAATTAGCACGTCATCGGGCGGTTCAAAATTTAAAAGAAGCCAAACTTCAAGCAGCAGATATCGTCGATAAGGCACAAAAGCGAGCGGCACACCTACTTGATGAAGCAAGAATTGCAGCTCAGGGGGAGTCGGCACGATTTATTCAATCTGCACAAGAGCAAATTGCTCAAGAAATTCACCATGCTAAAGATGTTTTGAGAAAACAAGTTTCTCAATTAGCATTGACAGGTGCGGAAAAAGTGTTGGAGCGAGAAGTGAATGCTACGACGCATCAGGCACTTTTTGATAAACTGATGGTTGAGATAGAACAATGATGTCGCTTGATTGGATGACAGTTGCTCGACCGTATGCAAAAGCTGTTTTTGAGTTGGCTGTTTCGCAAAAAACATTGAAATTGTGGTCTGAAATTTTGGCTAAGTTGGCAATGATTGTTGAACAGCGTGAAACAATGTTATTCATTAAGCGACCGGATATTTTGCCCGAACAGGTAGTAGAACTTTGTTTGTCTGTTTTAGAGCAGCCAAAGAATGAAACGGTAACACATTTTGTGCAACTATTAGCAAAAGCCAATCGATTAGGTGCTTTGCCGGCCATTCAACACTTGTATGAAGAGTTGCATGCTGATTATGAAAAAACGGTGGAAGTGAAAGTACTTTCGTTTGAATCCTTGACGGATACACAGGAAAAAACACTGTCAATAGCATTAAAAAAACGATTGAATCGCGATGTTCATTTGACGGTTCAAATTGATAAATCTTTATTGGGTGGTGTTATTGTACGCGCAGGCGATCTCGTGATCGATGGTTCTGTTCAAGGAAAATTACACCGTTTGAATGATGAAATGATGAAATAATGAAATGAGGTTTTAGAGAAAATTATGTCAACACAAGTAAAACTGAATCCTTCTGAAATCAGTGATCTGATTCGAAAAAAAATTGAACAGTTTAATGTAACGGCTGAAGTGCGTAATGAAGGAACGATTACTAGTTTAAAAGATGGTATTGTCCGTATTTTTGGTTTGACTGATGTGATGCAAGGAGAAATGGTTGAGTTCGAAGGCGGCGTTTATGGTTTAGCATTGAACCTTGAACGTGATTCAGTCGGCGCCGTTATTTTAGGTGATTTTACTAATTTGGCCGAAGGTCAAAAAGCACGTTGTACAAGGCGTATTTTAGAAGTACCCGTTGGTGAAGCGCTTTTAGGCCGTGTAGTGGATTCTTTAGGTCGAGCCATTGATGGAAAGGGGCCGATTGAAACACCTTATTCTTCACCGATTGAAAAAGTAGCTCCTGGTGTTATTGAACGTCAATCTGTGAATCAACCTGTTCAAACAGGATTAAAAGTGATTGATGCGATGACACCCGTAGGACGAGGTCAACGAGAATTAATTATTGGTGACCGTCAAACAGGTAAAACAGCCATTGCAATTGATGCGATTATCAATCAGAAACATTCGGGCATTAAATGTGTTTATGTTGCTATTGGTCAGAAAGCTTCTTCGATTGCAGCGATTGTTCGTAAATTGGAAGAGCATGGCGCAATGGAATATACCACTGTTGTTGCAGCAAGTGCTTCAGAATCAGCCGCGTTACAATTTATTGCACCTTATTCAGGTTGTGCAATGGGTGAATATTATCGTGATAAAGGCGAAGATGCATTAATTGTGTATGATGATTTAACAAAGCAAGCATGGGCTTATCGACAAATTTCGTTATTATTACGTCGTCCACCAGGTCGTGAAGCGTATCCTGGAGACGTTTTTTATCTACATTCACGTTTATTAGAACGCGCAGCACGTGTGAATGCTGAATATGTTGAGCGGAAGACTAATGGTGCTGTCAAAGGAAAAACAGGATCATTAACGGCGTTACCTATTATTGAAACACAAGCGGGAGACGTATCTGCGTTTGTACCGACAAACGTTATTTCTATCACAGATGGTCAGATTTTCTTGGATACAGATTTATTTAATTCAGGCGTTAGACCTGCTATTAATTCGGGCCTTTCTGTTTCACGTGTGGGTGGTGCAGCACAAACAAAAATCATCAAGAAATTTGGTGGTAATTTACGTTTAGTTTCAGCACAATTTCGTGAATTAGAAGCGTTTTCTCAATTTGCATCAGACTTGGATGAAATAACACGTAAGCAATTAGAGCGTGGCCAACGTTTAACAGAATTAATGAAGCAAAAACAATATTCGCCGTTGGATGTGGGATTAATGGCTGTTTCACTTTATGCCATTGATGCAGGCTTTTTAGATGATGTTGAAAAACAATTAGTCGGTTCGTTTGAAAAAGCGTTGCATGATTTTATGTTATCAAGTTACAGTGAATTGGTTCAACAATTAGATAAAACAGGCGCTCTTGATGCTGATATTCAAGCGACTTTGAAGAAAGCATTGGAAGAGTTTAAAGCAACGGGTAGTTGGTAAGATGGCAGGCGCAAAAGAGATACGAACGAAAATCGTTAGTGTTAAAAAAACGCAAAAAATTACGCGCGCAATGGAAATGGTTGCTGCAAGTAAAATGCGTAAAACGCAAGAGCGTATGCGTCGTTCACGTCCATATTCTGATAAAATTGCGGCTGTTATTCAACATGTGGCAAAAAGTCATTCAGAATATCAGCATCCTTATTTATTATCTCGTGAAATAAAACGTGTTGGGCTGATTGTTGTAACGACCGATCGTGGTTTATGTGGTAGCTTAAATATTAATTTATTTAAACATATTATTCAAAACATGAAGCAATGGCAAGAGAAAAAAGTGGCTGTTGATTTATGCGTGATGGGGCGAAAAGGCGAAGCTTTCTTTAAGCGTCATGGCGGTAATGTGACCGCGTTTATTGAACAGTTAGGTGATGCGCCAAGTGTGTCAGATATTGTTGGTGCTGTGCAATCGATGTTACATGCTTATGATGAAGGTAAAATTGACGCATTATATATTACGTATAATCGTTTCGTAAATACGATGACACAAGAACCACAAATGCAGCAATTATTGCCATTAATGTCATCAGAAGATCCAGAAGTGAGTCATTATTGGGATTATATTTATGAACCCGAAGCACAATCATTATTAGATTCATTATTTAAACGTTATGTTGAATTACAAGTATATCAAGGTGTGGTTGAAAACATTGCCTGTGAGCAAGCATCAAAAATGATTGCTATGAAAAATGCTTCAGACAATGCCGGTGAATTAATTAAAGGATTCCAATTGGCGTATAATAAAGCGCGTCAGGCCGCCATTACGCAAGAATTGGCAGAAATTGTAGGTGGTGCTTCGGCATTATAAGATTAAGACAAGTGGCAATAAAAGAGGTTATTTTATGAGTATAGGTACAATTGTTGAAATTATCGGTGCGATCGTTGACGTTGAGTTTAATCGTCAAGAAGTACCAAAAATATATGATGCTCTACAGTTAGAAGACGGCGGATTAGTTTTTGAAGTTCAACAACAATTGGGTGATGGTATCGTTCGAACGATTGCTATGGGTGTTTCAGAAGGGTTGAAACGAGGGTTACGTGTTAAAAACACAGGGAAACCTATTCAAGTACCTGTTGGAAAGAAAACATTGGGTCGTATTATGGATGTGTTGGGCAATCCCATTGATGAAGCGGGTCCGATTGGTGAAGAAGAGCGATGGTCTATTCATCGAAAAGCACCGCGATATGATGAACAAGCGAATAGTTCAGAAGTGCTTGAAACAGGTATTAAGGTAATCGATTTGCTTTGTCCTTTTGCTAAAGGCGGAAAAGTCGGATTATTTGGTGGTGCCGGCGTGGGTAAAACAGTTAACATGATGGAGTTAATTCGTAATATTGCGATTGAACACAGTGGTTATTCTGTGTTTGCGGGTGTGGGCGAAAGAACTCGGGAAGGTAATGATTTTTATCATGAAATGAAGGATTCTAATGTCCTGGATAAAGTATCATTGGTTTATGGCCAAATGAATGAGCCACCTGGAAACCGTCTTCGTGTCGCATTGACTGGATTAACGTTGGCAGAAAAATTCCGTGATGAAGGTCGAGATGTTTTATTATTTATTGATAATATCTATCGTTATACATTGGCAGGGGTTGAAGTTTCGGCATTATTAGGTCGTATGCCTTCAGCAGTGGGTTATCAACCTAATTTGGCTGAAGAAATGGGGATGTTACAAGAACGTATTACGTCAACAAAAACAGGATCTATTACGTCGATTCAAGCTGTTTATGTGCCTGCGGATGATTTAACTGATCCATCGCCTGCGACGACCTTTGCTCACTTGGATGCAACCGTTGTATTATCTCGACAAATTGCCGAATTAGGTATTTATCCTGCGGTGGATCCTTTGGATTCTACATCGCGACAATTAGATCCATTAATCGTCGGCAATACGCATTATGATATTGCACGTGCCGTTCAAAAAACATTGCAACGTTATAAAGAATTAAAAGATATTATTGCTATTTTGGGCATGGATGAATTATCAGAAGAAGATAAATTAACGGTGAGTCGTGCACGAAAGATTCAACGTTTCTTATCACAACCATTCTTCGTGGCAGAAGTGTTTACCGGTTCTCCTGGAAAATATGTGTCATTAAAGGATACTATTGCTGGTTTCCAAGGTATTTTAAATGGTGACTATGACGCGATTCCTGAACAAGCATTTTATATGGTTGGCAGTATCGATGAAGTATTAGCAAAAGCAAAGGATCTATGAAATGGCTATGACTATTCATTGTGATATTGTGAGTGCGGAAAATGAAATTTTTTCCGGCCTTGTTGAAATGGTGGTTGCCACGGGTATACTCGGTGAACTGGGTATTACGCGTGGCCATGCACCTTTATTAACACAGATTAAGCCAGGTGAAATTCGTTTGACATTGCAAGGTGGACAAGAACAGTTATTTTACGTTTCAGGTGGTATGTTAGAAGTTCAGCCACATTGCATTACTATTTTAGCTGATACAGTGATTCGTGCGGAAAATCTTGATGAAGCGGCCGCATTAGAAGCGGAGCAAAAAGCTCGAGAATTGTTGAGTAATCGTAGTGCAGATTTTGATTATTCAGCGGCGGCGGGCGAGTTAGCACGAGCCGTTGCACAAATTCGATTATTGAAAAAAATAAAAACGCATTAAAATTATCCGAAAGCAGTACATTTTTGTGATGTGCGTCATTTTCTTAATACAGTGATGCAGCTTGAAATAAAAGCTTCTTATTCAATCAGTCAAAATCCAACTTTCCGATCTTTGTAGGGGACAAAAAATAGGCTGATTCTCTGAAATACGGTTTTCCGTTAGAAAAATCGCGTTTATTATTTCTATCATTTGATAGTTAAAATAACAAAATACAAAAAACAAGAGATAGGATCTCATGCGTTCCAATTACTTCCAAGGCCTGAAAATGCTGAAGCGGAGTGTTTCCCCCTTTGCAAAGGGGGCAGCTGATGATAAGCGGGGGATTTTTTAGATAAAAAGGTATTTTTTTTAGCCAATAAGGATAAAATCCTAAAACGTGAGGTAAGCTTCGCCTGAGAATGATATAAAAATACTAACAAATGATTATTTTATGGAGGTGTTGCCGTTTTATGAGGTAATAATTGCACAAGAATCAGTAAAAATTGTTCGAACTGCGTGATAATATTGGCCAGAATACTGCGAATTTGATCAAGACCGTATCGGAAATAAGAAAATTGTGGTCGTCGACTATCCGAATATTGATTCCATTGAATAGGATTTTGAATAGCCCGGCACTCGCCTATTTTGTGCGCCCAACAAAATCCAACCACGAGCAAAGCCATGAGTTTTGAAAGACGTTCTTGATTCGTCATATGGGTTTCCTCAAAACGAAAACCTTTGGATTTTAAACAACCAAAAAGTGTCTCGATTTCCCACCGTCTTAAATAAGAATAAATAGCATTTCTCGGATCACGATTGGTGGCTACAATCATTAATTCTCCTTTTTCTGAACGCGATCCTGCCACGTAGACTTTTTGTCCATAAAGTTCAATAGCCATATCATAAATTTTCTGTGTTTTCGGTCGCAGATCATGAAAAAATTGTTCGGCCGAGCAAATTTTTGTTTTTCTGATTTTCAATGACGAGCCTTCTTTGATGCGAATATAAAAAGGAATTTTCTGTTTATTCAACCATCGAAATAAGGCACCACTGGCAAATTTTCTATCGGCCAGTACACCAACAATCCCTTTTTTTCCAAAAAGTTGAGTGAAATGCGCAATGATTTCTTGATGTTCCGCGGCTGTGGCATTACCTGCCTTATCTAATAGGCGCCAAAGCACAGAAATAGCGGCTCCTTCATGTGCAATACCTAAAGTTAAGATATTAATCTTGGATTTTCCTCGAAACCAATTCGTTCTATCGATCGTTAAATAATACTTCCGTGTCTCAAACGAGTAAAGTTGAAATGCCCAACGCGCCAGAGTATCAAAATCGATAGAAAATTGAGCAAAAAAGCGTTTGCAGCGTTTGTATCGGGAATCAATCTGAGCAGTGCTTTGAAAGTAAATCGCTATTTCTCGTAAATTGACAGTACGTGCTAAAAACAAAGCCAGTAGCATTTGAGTAAAGCAGGATAGTCTGGCCTTGTTCCAATGTAAAAAATGTTGTAACTATTCAGCACCAACTCACGAAGTCGTCATTGCGAGGAGCGGAATTGCGTAGCGGCAGCGAAGTAATGAAGCGACGTGGCAATCCAGTGTGTTATTAATAGACTTTCTGGATTGCCACGTCGTGTTTTGCCTTGCTACCTTTCGCTGCGCTTTAAGGAGCAAGACAAAACTCTCCTCGCAATTGACGGCGCGGTAGGAATAGCATTTTCATCTAAAAACAAAAAATTCATTGTTCGTTAAATAAGCTTAATGAGTTTCGAAAGAAATCTCAATAAAGACGATCTCGCGTAGTGGCGAATAATAATCACTCGTGCTAAAACGAACGGCCTTTACTCTGTTTCGGAAACAACTCACCTTGTATTTTCAGCAACGCCTGACAAATAGCCTTTCGCATTTGATGATTCGCATGGCTGTTAGGTTGCATGGCCGTATAAAACCCTTTAAATACCGATGATTTTTTATCTGCCACAGA
>Ga0206850_10257_pt2 | contig 13910 bp, 6 predicted proteins | sample Alteio_BWOrgCont_16_FD_152885 | JGI IMG/M metagenome (GOLD analysis project Ga0206850, IMG submission 152885) | Enriched cells from forest soil in Barre Woods Harvard Forest LTER site, Petersham, Massachusetts, United States -... | ecosystem: Environmental > Terrestrial > Soil > Temperate forest >...
TACTCCACCTGATTCCCGACTTGTCTGGCGACAACTCTGTTTACCGCGATGCCGTTGTCACTGCGCTCTCCGACCCGGCGTGGTCCGTCCGCGAACGGTTGGAGTGTGCCGAGCGGTTCGCTCCCAAACCGCGCATCCAGCACCTCATCCCACACCTTCCGTGCCGCTGCGGCCACACTGGGGTCGACCTCCGCGCACTTTCTGGCTACGACTGGCAGAAAAGGTCGAACCACCACGCGGGGCATGAGCAAAAGCCCCTGCAACGCCGCGCGACGAACCTTCGCGTGGTTGTCGGCAAGGGCAACTCGCAGAAGTTGCAGCGTCTTGGCCGCGCGTTCCTGTGGGGCGTGGGCAACGGCGAACGCTGCCCGCATCCGCTGCCGCTCGAACTGGTGGCGGATTGCATTGCCGTAGTCTCGTTCGGGTTCGATCCGGGGGCCGGCTGCCTCGGCTGCGGCCCGGCGGACGTGCGGTTTCGGATCGGCGAGCGACATTGCGATGAGTGTTCGGAAGATTTCACCATCCGGATCGGAAAACTGCCCGGCCACCATTGCGGCGATCTCGCGGACGGACCACGCCGGGTCGGAGAGCGCAGTGACAACGGCATCGCGGTAAACAGAGTTGTCGCCAGACAAGTCGGGAATCAGGTGGAGTACCCGTCGGCGGATGTCGGTAGTGGGGTGAGCGAGGGCAGCAAGCACGGCCGGTAGAAGGTCGTCAGGCTGGCCACCGCCCGCCACCCACGCCGCAATGCGCGCCCTGCGCTTCTCGCGGATGCTGTCTTGGATCGCCGCGGCGATCACTTCGTGCGGGGGCAAGGACTGCTCGGACATGATACCCGTTACCGGCTTTCAGGAGACAGGCCCGGCTTTGCCGTGCATCACCCTGACGCCGAGCCGGGCCGCGGTTGTTGTATTGCCTCCTACCATGCACAACCCAACCTCGCCCCCCTTTGCACCCATGCGCGGGCGCGGATTGTGAAGATTTGTTGAAGACGCATCGTTTCCGAGTGATTCCACTCTCCCCGACGAAGTACCCTATGGACGAGAACCTTGCTCCAACTCGCCCAAGGGATTTCAATGAATTTCTGGAACGCCGCGTTTGATTTGCCTGCCTGGCCGCTGCTCTTCCTCGCCGTTGCCTTGTTTGTCGCGTTCTTATTTGAGTTCATCAACGGTTTTCACGACACCGCAAATGCCGTAACTACTGTTATCTACACGCGCAGCTTGCAGCCGACCGCGGCCGTCATCTTCTCCGGGCTTATGAATTTCCTGGGGGCGTTGATTACCGTTCTGTTCTTCGGGGCAGGGGTTGCGTTTGCCATCGTTCACCTGTTACCGGTCGATCTGCTCGTGCATGCCCGGTCGAATGCGGCTTTGGTCATGGTTCTGTCCTTGCTGATCGGGGGGGTCATTTGGAATCTGAGTACGTGGTATCTGGGTATTCCGGTGAGTAGCTCGCACACACTCATCGGCTGCATTCTGGGAGTTGGCATTGCGAACGGCTTCTGGAACAAGACCCCGTGGGAGGGCGTGAACTGGGAGAAAGCGTTATATGTGGCACTGGGGTTACTCATCACTCCACTGATTGGGTTCATCTTCGGGGGTGGTTTGCTGTTATTGCTGAAGAGAGTGGTGAAGGAACCCCGGCTCTATCAACCACCGCAAGGAGATGATCGTCCGCCATCGTGGATTCGCGTGATGTTGATCGCAACCTGTGGTGGGGTGAGCTTTGCTCATGGATCGAACGATGGTCAAAAGGGCATGGGGTTGCTGCTTCTCACTTTGATTGGGTTTTTGCCTGCCCACTATGCCTTGACGGTGAATAATCCCAAGATGGCTCCGAAGGTCTACGCTGGGGTGCTTGATGTGCGGGCCGAGTATGCCAAACACCAGGTACCAATTCCTCCGGAAATGAGCGAGCATCTCGACTTGTTGGAGCGAGAACTTGCAGGTAAGGAATCGTTCGATGAGTTACCGCGAGGTTGGAATGACAGATGGAAGGTACGGCAGGCTATCATGAAAACAACTTTAGCGATGAGCAAAAAGGAGGAAAAAGACCCGGCATTACCCGAGGAACTCAGAGGGCAACTCAAAAGCATCCGGGAGAATAATCTGGTCGGTGCGATTGAGTACGTCCCGCTCTGGGTTGTGGTTGGCACAGCCCTGGCACTGGGGATTGGAACAATGATCGGTTACAAGCGGATCGTTATTACCGTGGCCGAGAAGATTGGCAAGACACACCTGACCTATGCACAGGGAGCGGTGGCGGGAGTGGTGACGGCAGCGACCATCCTGGCAGCAGATGTTCTGCACCTCCCGGTGAGTACGACACAGGTATTGAGTAGTGGCGTTGCGGGGACAATGACAGCAAACGGATCGGGGATTCAGGGCGGAACGTGCCGGAAGATTCTGCTGGCCTGGATACTCACTTTGCCAGCATGTATTCTGCTGGCCGGTATTCTCTTTACGCTGGGACGATTGATCGCTGGATAGGGACACGGTTTTGGAGGATGAAGAGGATTAACCGCGGAGAACGCAAAGAACGCAGAGTGAAAACAGGAGAGATGGAGAAAGAATTCCTCTCTGTTGTCCTTTGCGTCCTCTGCGTTCTCCGCGGTAAATCCTCTTCATCCTCTTGCTTGCGGTTCGGCCGTGCCGAGTTACACTTCCGGTATGTCCGCCATTACAGTTTTTCGTCCAGCCCCACACGAACTGATGTCCGCATTGCGGGTTTTTGTGGGTTCCCAAACCGGCTCCGACCAGGAACTCCGTGCGGAGCGATGCCGGGATGCACTGGCGGCGGGCGATTACGATCCCGATGGACTGTTCGCCACACGGAACGCGGCCGGGCGAGTGAATGGTGCCATATTGGTGCAAGTGATGCCCGGCGCACTGGGTGTGGCATGGCCGCCCCGTGGGGAGAACGAGCAGATCGAGGATGCGCTGACGCAAGCGGCGTGCAACTGGCTGCAAAACTCCGGGGTGAAGGTATGTCAGGCGTTTGCATCCCCCGAAGAACACCCCGACATGGCTCCTCTGGAGCGGAATGGCTTCGATCGTGTGACCCAACTCGTGTTCATGCGGCGAGATGTGGATATCGTGGCTGGTTGGGGCGATTCGCCGGGGGGGTCTGCGCGGTGTTGTCCCTGGTCGGGCGTTCTGACCGTAGAACAAGCGGGTGTGTTGCTCGCGACTCATGAAGCAACGCTCGATTGCCCGGAATTGAACGGAGTCCGGACACCCGAAGAGGTTCTTCATGGGTTTTCCCCCGGCAGTCCGGCCAATTGTCCGTGGTGGCACACGATTGATGAAGGCGCAGAGCCGATCGGCGTGTTGCTTTTCGATAAGGGTCCAGAACCATCTGTACTGGAATTATCGTATCTCGGGCTTATTCCTTCTGTTCGGGGTCGGGGTTTGGGAGGGACGGCGCTGGCATTTGCGAACCGCATTGCCGCAAGTTCCGGGCATCAATTCGTGAGTGTTTCCGTCGATGCCCGGAACGAGCCAGCGCTACGACTGTATCGACGGCACGGGTTTGTGGAAACGGATCGTCGGGAGGTTTACTTGGCGCAGTGGGCATCGGGATGAGTGTTCAGTGTTCAGTGTTCACAATGACGGCGGTTTGGGTCGCATGATCCGCAGACGTTCGGATGATGTCACCGAGGGCGAGAACAAGATAGGTAGGTGAGCAGTCAGTCCGTACAAATCACGAGTTTGTTCATGATTGAAGTGATTATCCATGCGATTGAGTATGTGTCAGGGGGGGCTTGTGACAGATGACAATTTATGACATCGACTGGTGTATGAATCTGTGATTGGGATGGGAAACGCCTTGTTAATGTGCCAAAACCCATCCTCGCAATCTTGTGAGATTACTGACAGCCCCGACACCGCTGACAAACTCTCCTGACCCCTTTAACTCAACGCGCCCGAACTACTGATAGTTTGTCCACGCGTGGGCAGCCCGCCTCCGCGTGGGCGAGTCGAGTACAAAGTGAGTGGGTAAACCCAATACTAACCACATGTCTCATTCCAAACCACGCGGAGTATAAGTGGTCTCAAGTCCAGTCCGATAGTCGCGACTTTACCGACTGTGCCGGTAACGCCCAGGTGCGCCATCTGGCGCGAATGAATCGCACATATCCATGCTCTCAACCCTGCCGGTCGCGCCCGGTACCGTGTACCACTTCCTAGCTGAACTGACCTCCCTGCCCGTTGGCGCGCCATCCCGTCGGCAGATACTTAGTAGAAGCTCCGGAACAACAACTTCGCAACAGCACCAACCGTAGCGAGACACGAATGGCTCGCTGTGGCAGGGGAGTCTCTCCGTGCCCCCCCATACTCCCACTCGCTCATCCGTTCTCAGCCGGACTCCCACAACTGCCCCGAGCAGTTTGGATGTCGGAGCCGAGCAAGCACATCTGAATATTCCCGTTATTCAACGCACATCGACACCCACCAGGACATTGGTCGATGTCGTGTCAGCGCGCGTTGGCGCAGCTCGCTTTGGGCTCTGGTTTCAGGGACACGCTTGCTTTGTCCCACTCGGCAATGTTGTGGTCGTTGCCGTCCGCAACCAGCACACTCTGGACTGGCTCGAACACACCTTCAGCGAAGCCGTCCGCGAGGCCATAACCGAGATATACGGCTCTGGCATAGCCATCAACTGGGTGGTGGATGAGTTGGCCGTCAGTGGTCAGGGGACAGACGAGCCGGAAGCGTCAGCGACGGACACAGGGGACAGACGAGCCGGAAGCGTCAGCGACGGACAGCAAAATCAAAAGACAAGGAACAACCCCAACGGTACGACCGTCGCTCACGGCCCCAACAGTGCGACCACTAATAACCGGGAGCGCAAGCCCCTGGAAAGCCGTACCCAACTCGATCTCTTCGGCGACCCGCTTCCGGCACCGAAATCGAAGGCGAAACGAGAGCATCCGGAAGTAGTTGCGCTGGCCCGACCGATTGCATCTGCGAAAGCAGGTCGGCGATGGAAGTTGCTATCCGAGTTTGTTGTTGGGTCGTGCAATCGGGTTGCTCACGCATCCGCGTTGAGTGTGGTGGAAGAACCAGGCGAGGGGGTAAACCCCCTTGTGATTCATGGTCCAGTAGGAACCGGCAAAACTCACTTGCTCGAAGGCATTTTTGCCGGACTCAAGCGAAAGAGTGACCAGCGGCCGTGCTATGTCACCGCCGAGGAGTTCACCACACGGTTCGTTCAGGCATCGCAGCACGGCAAGATGGCGGCGTTCCGTCGCCAGTTCCGCGAGTGTTCGGCTCTGCTCCTCGACGATCTGCATTTTCTGGCGACCAAAAAAGCAACCCAGGCGGAATACCTGCACACGTTCGATGCACTGGGTGCCGAGGGTCGGCAGGTGGTGGTGACGATGGACTGTCACCCGCGACTGGCCGATGAACTGATGCCCGAATTGTTGGATCGCTTGCTGGGCGGTGCAGTCTGGAGCTTGCTTCCACCCGACCCCGAAACGCGGCTCGAAATCCTTCGCAAGAAATCGACCGGCATGCACCCATCGATCCCCGATCCCGTGTTGAAATCGCTTGCCTCTAGCCTGCATGGAAACGTCCGGGAACTGGAAGGAGCAGTGAACAGCGTCCGGCACTATGCCAAGGTCACGGGCCGCCCCGTGGATCAGGCAGTGGTCCGGGAGGCTCTGGGCGACCTCCTGCGTCATGCCGTTCGGGCGGTGACTGTGGCCGATGTGGATGCGGCTGTTTGTGCCACGCTGCGACTGGCTTCGGGTACGTTACAATCGAAGTCGCGGGCGTGGGCAGTAACGCATCCGCGAATGCTCGCCATTTACCTCTGCCGCAAACACACCGCGGCAACCTACGGTGAGATCAGCAAACACTTCGGCGCGAAAACGCACAGCACCGCGGTTGCAGCGGAAAAGAAGGTACGGGCCTGGCTGGAGAAAAATCAGAGTGTGGCGATCGGAGATCGGAACTGGCCAGCGAAAGAACTCATCGACCGCATCGAACGCGAATTGCAGAAGTAAGTTCTCGATCAATTACGCCTCCGCGCCAGAGCTGTAGTTGCCTCAGTCGCGAGCGTAGACCCTGCCGGGTCTTTGGCCCACGTCGCCAGGAGTGCATCTGCTTCCGCCGTTCCCATCCCTTCGACGGCTTCCACCACTCGGATCAGCCGCATCCGGATTGGGGTCGGGCCATCGAGTCGGGTGATGAGTTTCTTGAGTCGGAGACGGGCTTCAGGGGATTGCGATTGATTGAGTTCCCGCTCCATCGCGGGTCGAACTGCATCATCGTAACCCACAAGGGTCTCGACAGCCTTCTCCCGGACTTCAAAGTCTTCCGCAGCGAGATCGGCGAACAAGCCTTTGAGAATTTCCGCGTTCGGGGCTGTTGGAGGTTTGACGCGATCTTTCAGAAACGCCAAGGTCGGGCTTGGGTTTCCACGTAGCCGACGGATTGCGGTGAAAGCTTTGGCGGCATCGAGAGAAGAGAGATCATCCCAGACCTTATTCGCCTCGGCTGGGTTCCAGGATGCCGGTCCGTTGAGGTCGCCGGTCATATCCCAGAGATAAACCGGAGCCTCAGCACTGGCGGCAGCCAGTAACTTGCCATTTGGAGAGAAAGCGAATCCCTGTATCCGGCCATCGTGGTGGAAGGTCAGTCGTTCCGATCCGGATGCCACCTCGTAGACTCGCAGCACCGGGCTGGCGAGCCCACCTATCCATGTCCGCACAGCGATCGTCCGACCGTCCGGGCTCAGTTCCACGCTCCCACACTTCCCACCTTGAGGCACCCGAGCCAGTATTTTCCCACTTGCCACATCCCAAACTGTGACCCGTGGTGGGTTCGGGAATCGTTCTTGCTGCTCGGCAGTTCCCACGATGCAGACTGCCGCGGCGATGCGATGGCCATCGCCCGAGATCGAGACTCCGTGTGCGGCTTTCTCCTCGAACTTCGCAAGCTCCCGACCGGTCTTCATATCCCAAACGCGGATGGGAGAAGCTTCGTCCTGACTCCACATATCGATTGCAACGTAAACCCGACCATTGGCCGATACGGCGTCGAGTCCGGGTTGCCCGTGTTCCTTGGTGAACCGGACCATTTCCTTCCCGGTATCCACCGCCCAAACACGAGTTGTTCCATCCACCCCGAGCGACCCGATCACTCCTTTACCGTCCGGAGTGAACCTGGGCCATGGGCCAACATCGCCAAACTCCGGAGCACGATGGGAGTGAATGATCTTTCCAGTCCTGATGTCGCCGATCTCCAGTCGTGCCGTGTCCTTCTCCCCGGCGAATCGAGCAAAGCGGGTTCCATCCGGAGAAACGTCATCGTAACCATCGGTTTCAATTTCGAATCGATGTTGTTTTCCAGTTGGCACATCCCAGGCGTACCACCCTTCAGACCAGCCGAATAAAGTTCGCCCATCTGAAGAGAACCTGTGGAGCTGGACTCCGTCTGGCGGATCGGGAGATGGAGTGAGTGGCTTGCCGCTCGCCGGGTCGTACAGTCGGATCGTTCCCTCATGCCCGCCCACCGCCACTACTCCATCGGAGCGGAATCGGGCACAACCTGGAAGATCCCACTGGGGGAACACCGCCTTATCCTTCCCATCAGCCGCATCCATCAAAATGGCAGTCCGCTGCCCTTCGTCGGTAAACCCAACTCGAAGGAGCCACTTTCCATCCGATGAGAAAGCTTGTGGGGTGTTGGATCCCGGCATTTCGAACTGACGCGACCATAGTTCCTTTCCGGTTGCCCGATTCCAGACCGTGATATGGGTTGTCCTTAACGCCCAGTAAGCAGCCACCCGGCTCCCATCCGGAGAGAGTGCCACATGGCTCAGGCAGGCCTCCGGATCGACATCGACTTCCAGCTTACCCGCTTCCTTCCCTGCCGAATCGAATAAATAGATGCGGTTGCGGGAGACAACCGCGAGAGTGCGGCCATCGAGTGCAAAGGCGGGATCAAACCACGCAATATCGTTGACCCCAGCCCGCCAGAGTTCCTTGTCGGTAGTCGTTTCAAATACTCGGAGGGCTTTGGCATCGGGATCGCACACAGCGATCCGAGACCCGTCCGGGGAGAGGTTGTAACCGGCATACCCGGGGGCAAGCGACAGAGTCCGACGAGCGAGGATGGCTCCGGTGGTCGGGTCGATTTGATAGATCGTGGGCGGCTTCTTTTCCTCGCTCCCAGCCGCGATAAGCGCCTTCCCATCGGCCATGAAGCGAACGCACGCCAGACGACCATCGGTCCAGCGGGTCAGACAGATCTGCCGCCCGGTTTTTCCATCCCACACGCGGACAGTCTGGTCATTCCCGCATGAGGCGATACGGGTTCGATCCGGGGAATAGGCAATGTCCCAGACTGCGCCGCCGTGCCGCAATCGGGATGAGCCAAGTCGGGCTACCGCTCCCGGAGGAAGAGGCACGCCTTCGGCATCCACTCGACCAGCTGTGACCGGCATCGCCTTGTTGTCAGGTTGAGGGAGCGGCTTGTCTGGCCCTGGTGGCTCGGGCAGCCCAGTGGCAGGAAGTCCAAACCCGGCGACCGTTGCGGCCAGCACCATTGCGAGCGCTACTGCGACCCCGAGCTTCGCTCCGAGCGCTGATCGAACCGCCCGATCGGCAAGGGCTCGAATCGCAGGATGGATAGCATCCCTGAGCGTCCCGGCCCGGATCATGGCTGCTCGAACCGAGTCCGGTACAGCGCTGGCCGCTCCAAGGGCAGCCGGTGTCACTCCACGAGCTACGAGCCACCCACGCAACCGTCGCCGCGCGCGAGTGAGGCGGGATTCCACGGTCCCGACCGGGCAACCAAGAGTCGCGGCGGCTTCGGCGTTCGATCGACCTTCCAACTCGCACATTACAAAAGGGATGCGAAGCATATCCGGCAGCCGGTTCAAGCCCGCATCGAGTAACGATTGAACTTCCCGGTTAGCTGCAATCTCATCTGGTCCGGGTTGATGATCGGCGAGATCTGGAATTTCGTTGGAAAGCGATTCCATCGCCCGACGAGTGGCGAGGACATCGAGTGCGGCTCGAACGGCCACCCGGTGTAACCACGCGGCGATGGCTTGTCGGTGCCGCACGCGGCTGGCATGGGAGGCGAGAGCCACGAACGCAGCCTGGCAGGCATCCTCGGCCGCATCGCGATCGGGAGCGAGTATTCGACGGCAGACGCCCCACACCATCGCCCCGTGTCGCCAGACCAGAAGCTCAAATGCGGACTGATCCCGCGACCTGGCAAAACGGTCGAGTAACTCGTCGTCGGAGACGGTTTCGGATTCAGGTGCCATCTGACGGATGAGAGCGGCAAGCGGTGGTCCGGGCGGCATCAAACGACCTCCAGTCGTGACTGTGTACTGGAGAAGACGCTAGATAGCAGATAAACCCTCACGAAATGATCGGGCTGTGATACCAACTGAAACAAGCGACGATGTATTAACGAGCCGGAAGCGTCAGCGACGGTTTAGGTTTGGCTTTGCCGTTGCTGACGCTTCAGCCGCATTTTACCACTTCCCGCCAAGCCGTTCCAATGCCCGCCTGGCTTCCCGTGTGCAGTGGGCGGTTGGTTCGCCGCGGGCGAGTTCCTCCAGGAATTCCATTGCCGCAATTGTCCCTAGCGATTCCAGTAACTCCACACCGCGCATATCGGCTAATTGACCTTCCGGATCGCTCTCCGTTGCCTCGGCAGGTCGCAGCCGCAGCCGGGCCATCTTCACCGCCGCAGACGGTTCCACTGCGAACCGGGCCATCGCCAGATACGCTGTGTCTGCCCGGCCGGTTGTCAGCATCGTCCAGAGTTTCCCCGCACGAGTCTCGCGCTGAATCGTCTCCGGCATGGGCAGATCCTGCACCCGAACGGCCCACACGAGAATGCTGTGATCCGTCCCGGCCGTCAGAAGGCGCGTGCCATCTGGAGTAAATGCCATACCACCACAGACCGACCGATGACCCACAAGCTTTCTGCGCTGCTGGCCGGTTGTCGCTTCGTAGAGCCCGATCGTTCCGTCCCGTTGTGCGACCGCAACCATCCGTCCATCTGGCGAGAAGGCAACAGACAGCCCGATTTGGCTCAGCAACTCCGCGATGGTGCGGGTTGGGCGAGTCGGTTGATGCGTGGGAACTACCTCAAGACCTGTAAGGATATCGCGAACAATTGTTCGCCCACCTGCCGACATCACAACAGCAGTTCCATCGGGCGTGAGTTCAGCTAGTTCCGCAGTGGGAAAGCCCCTCAGCTCTTTCCCCGTCTTCAAATCCCAAACGCGAGCACTTCGGTCATCTCCCGTGGTCACTGCCCGCGTGCCATCAGTCGCTACCCGGATCGTCCGCACCACGCCTGTGTGGCCACCCAGTGCAGTTAGAGGATGAAATGAGTCCGCGTCCCAGACTTTGATGAGCCCATCCGCGCTTCCGGTGGCAATCCGCTTCCCATCCTTCGATACGGCCACCGCGGTAACCAGCGCGGAGTGACCCGATAGCTGAGCGAGTTGCCGTCCGGTACTTGCATCCCAGACGCGACCCGCGCACCCGGGGCCAGCCGTGACGACCCGGTCTCCGGTCAGGCGAGCGGCTGCGGTTGTCCGCTCAGGAACATCGGGTGGGGAGCCATCGCCTGCCGACGGAAGGAAAACGCCTGTGGCAGTCTCCCAGGCGGCAGGATGAAGTTGGCCATCCAACCCAACAACCCACCCCATCAGAACCGCTCCGTAGGGTGAAAACTGGAGGTGCCGAACCTCACCATCGGCACGGAATTTTGTTTCACCCAACCGAAGCACTGCTCCTGGTGGCAAGGGATCGGCAGCGGAAGTAACGCCAGCAACAAGAAATACGATAAATAGCGCAAACCCACGCATACGCGACCTCCGCGAGAGAGCGGGGAAGATAGCGAAGGTGCCGCGACACTGCGAGAGGAACTGATTGCGGCCGATTCTCTCCTCTGTTATCATCGGAATTGTTGAACGGTCGCAGGTTGGTTTAGCTCGCTGCCTTGCAGCAGGGTGATGTTGCGTCACCCGAGCGATTTCCACGCGATCCATCTCGAGGAAGGCTGTTCCAGCACCGCTATCGCGGGATACCGCAATTGGGATTCCCAGGTCTGGAACAACCCCGCCAGTCGTGGTTCCTGGGAATCCCAATTGCGGTATCCCGCGGCGGTGCCGTGAGCCTTCCGCGTCACAGGTCGAGAAGTAAACCCTGCCCGTTCCCAACGCGAAAGCCCCAGAAGTCACCTTCTGGGGCTTTCGACTTGCTCAAGGCGCTCTTGCTTCGCAGCGTGCTGTCGGTATCCCAACTCTATTGGTTCCAAATACCCTAAAGGCAGGGACATTTCGTGCGCACACTGATTACTGGCGGGGCGGGATTCATTGGGTCTCACCTCTGCGACCGATTCCTCGCGGAAGGTCACGAGGTGGTTGCCGTCGATAACTTCATCACGGGCACACCCGAAAACATCGCTCACCTGTTCGGCAACCCCAAGTTCAAACTCATCGGATGCGATATCTCGCACCCACTCAAGGTGCCCGGCAAGCTCGATAACGTCCTGCACTTTGCCAGTCCCGCAAGCCCAGTCGATTACCTCGAGCATCCCATCCCGACACTCAAGGTTGGCGCTCTTGGCACTCACAACACGCTCGGCATCGCCAAAGCCCACAACGCCCGGTATTTGCTTGCCAGCACCAGTGAGGTCTACGGCGATCCGCTCGAACACCCTCAAAAGGAAAGCTACTGGGGGAACGTCAATCCCATCGGAATCCGCGGCGTTTACGATGAAGCCAAACGCTTTGCCGAATCCATGACGATGGCTTACCACCGCGTCCACAAAGTGAACACACATATAGTACGTATTTTCAACACTTACGGTGAGAGAATGCGTTTGAAGGACGGTCGGGTATTGCCGAACTTCATGTACCAGGCGTTGAGAGGAGAACCGATCACCGTTTATGGCGATGGCCAGCAGACGCGGAGTTTTCAGTACGTTTCCGACCTCGTCGAAGGCATCTTCCGGTTGTTGTTCACCGATTTTCACGAACCGGTGAACATTGGGAATCCAGCGGAGATTACCATTCTCGAATTCGCGGATGAAATCAAGAAGCTGGCCGGAAGCAGCAGTTCGATTGTGTTCGAGCCACTTCCTCAGGATGATCCGAAGATTCGGCAACCAGACATCACGCGGGCTCGCAAGCTGCTCGGCTGGGAGCCACAGGTCGGCCGCGACGAAGGGCTCAAGCGGACAATGACTTTCTTTCGGGGCAAGTTACGGACTGCCTAATAGGTCGCTTGGCTTCTTCATGAGGAAGCAGAAGATGATCGATGATTATGCTGGCAACCCACCGTAAGGGGGTTATATACCAAATCCATATGCTCAACTGCTAGGTTGTAACCGAAAAGTTCGGGGTAAGGTGGCGAGCAGGAAATGCTCTACCCGATCCATCCCACCCCGTCGCTAATGCTCTGGATTCGCCCGGAATACGGAGGCGTTTCCCTCTTCGGGCGAACCCAGAGCGTTAGCGACGGGGTGTTACACCAATCACGCAACCAACTGGTAGATTTCTTCCTGCTCGCCACCTAGGGTTCTTCATGAAGATCGCATCATCCGGTCTGTGCATTCTCCTCCTGATTGTCTTCGTTGCACTGCGGGTCGTCTCGATTGGGCAGTACCCTGAAGTACACCCGGACGAGGGTTACTGGGCGGGAGGAGCCCGGGATTATGCTCTGTACGGCGATGGGCTCATGAGTGGTAGGCTGCATCCATTTCTCTGTCCAGGGCATTTTTGCCTGCTTGCTGGTTTTTTCTTGGGGGTTCGCCCCAATCTCCTCTCAGCTCGGCTGTTTAATACGTGTGTGGGTATCTTGAGCTGTCTCTTGATCGTCCTGATCGCACGCCGGTGCTTTCCGCGACGCTGGTGGTTATTCCCTTTTCTGTTTGGCCTCAGCAGCCTGGTGGTGAACATTCACCAAATGGCTCTTCTGGAAGCACACCAGATGTTCTGGCTCGTCCTCGCCGCAACGGTGTGGCTCAATCAGGGGCGATTCGCGAGCATCGGTTCCGGGGCCGCGCTGGGTATGGCGTTGCTTGTGAAATCGAATGGGATCTACATACTCCCGGCGTTCCTGATTACATCACCCTGCATACTCAAAGAGGCAAGCCCACGATCCGTTGCCTCACGTGGCGTTCATGCTCTGATATTCCTCCTGACATTGGGTCTGGTCGTGGGTGGTGGCTACCTCACTGCCTGGGCCATGAACCCCGAGGCCTTCACAGCCGCCTTTCGGTTTGAACTGGACGGAAAACATTTCCTGACCGGCGACGAGTTGTTTCACTTTGGCCGGTTCGGCCTCAATCCTTCTCGTGCCATCGGAACACTCAAGGCATTCATCTTCAGCGATCCACTGCTCGTTATCCTGGCGCTTCTCGGGGTGATTATGATCCTGCGCAATTTCAAGGAGGCGTCGCGGGCAGACCTGTTCTTCAGTGTCTGGGCTGTCTGTGGAGTTGCGTTCATCCTTAGCCAGATCCTTGTTGCCCACCGCTACCTGACGACCGTTGCTCCAGCTCTCGCCTACCTGGCTACCCGTGTTCTGGATCGGTTGTTGACCAGGATCGAAACCATACGATCCGAACAGTGGTCCCGTTATGCTACCCTCGGGTTGGTACTGTTGTTCTGCGGCTATCACATCAGCCGACTTGCCGCGGGAATCGTTCATCGACCAAATGCCGGTTACTGGTCGGCTGTCTCATGGGTGGAAGAGAACATCCCACATGAGACGAACGTACTTGCCGCTCCCCATCTGGGACTATCTCTCCCACAGCGGAGCTACGATTTCTACCGGACAATCTTCGCCTATGACGGGACGACACGACTTCTTGAGGAGGTCGTTGTACGCTACAATATTGGTGCTGTGATCG
>Ga0206850_10263_pt1 | contig 13736 bp, 11 predicted proteins | sample Alteio_BWOrgCont_16_FD_152885 | JGI IMG/M metagenome (GOLD analysis project Ga0206850, IMG submission 152885) | Enriched cells from forest soil in Barre Woods Harvard Forest LTER site, Petersham, Massachusetts, United States -... | ecosystem: Environmental > Terrestrial > Soil > Temperate forest >...
TGGATAGGGAGCGTTAGGGAATATTCGGACGGCTAACAGTTGGAGGAGGAGAACTCTCAACGTAGGGATAGAGGCCTCAACTACGTATTATTTGATTTTTCGATCTTGCGCACGACGACTAAAATGGCGGTGTCGGCAAAACCCTAGGTCGGCCAAAAAGGCTTGGCCAAAAACCTGAAAGATCCGATAGTTGTATTCATTCGTGTTGGACTATCCAGAGTTGGATTTTTATGCGGAACTGGGCTGGTTCGATTTAATAAAAGCGAAAACTCAGAGTCTCCCCCTTTCAACGTATTCCCTCCGGTCCCAGCAGGGCGGCAGCGGAAGTAATAAAATATGCAAAAGTTAAAATTTGCCAAAGCGTTTCCGGGGAATGGAGTGATTTTTTGTTCGACCATCTTGCGTTTTGTCCGATCAATATTATGATTTTATGGACAAGTTCTTTCACTGGCCATCAATTCAGGAGGTGCGAAATGCCAGCGCAAGAGCCCTCGGGCCGTCTGCCGTCGATTGAACCATCCGCTACGCACACCTGGCTTTCTCTCGAAGGCCGTCACCTGGAGATCGAAGCAGGCAAGCCCTTGCTTCATCAGTTCTGCACAGAGTGCCGACGCAATTTTGTTTGTGATCTTTCGAGTGGCAAATGGCATGCGGTGTTCCCTCGAATATTTGACTTCGATCATCTGGACCAGGTCACCGAACAATGGCTCAAAGAAGCGTGCCCGCGCCAACATCTCACTTCTGATGCACTGGTGGCCCGTCAGTTATCGCGCAGCCGGTCCAATAATACTGAGGGAAGTTCCGGATCGGAAGAAAACAGTTAGAGCCAAGCTAAATGTACTGACGGTTAATTCCCCTCTCCGTCATACTTTTCGGACAAAATCATCAAGGCTTGCATCAGTCCCAGTAGCTGCGAGAGGGAAACGGGTTTACGCAAAACCGCCGCTGCGCCGGGGATGCCACTAGGGTTTTGGCCGGTTATTACGATAACGACGGGTTTTGCTCCGGGCAGCTGCGGCAAGCGCGATAAAAACTCTCTTCCATCCATGACCGGCATATCTAAATCGAGAAGGATCAATCCTGGCGGGGGAGGAACCGACCTAAGCAAGTCGAGAGCCTGCTGTCCATTCTCAGCCTGAAACGCCTGATATCCCTGCGTTTGAAGGACCTGCGCCAAAACCTCACGAGAATCAGCGTCGTCGTCGACGATCAGAACCCTTCGCTTATCGAGCAGTAAATCATTCACATTGTTCTTACCCTTTTTTAGTGTCGTGATCATTAAGCAGGCATAAATCATGCCTCAATTGGCCGAAGCAGATTCGACAAAAGGGGCGCTGGAGACGAAGATAGTCCGAATTCGGAAGACACCCTCAAGTTTTAGACGGTAGGAATTGCGTATTCATGCATGGCGGCCTATGTTCCGCACATTCGTGATGGCGCTTACATCGGAACACACTAAAAATCCATCTCAACCATTCCCGTCCACATCGGACGAGGAGCGACGGCGACGCCAAAATACTCACCGTTTTTTGAGTCGACAAATGACCGCGCACTCAAAGCGCAGACTGTGGATGAGTAGAGGAATTCGTCCCGCGTGCCACAATCGCGCTTTTTACCGCTGCTTAGCCCGAAACGGTCGCAGAATTCTCTGGCGTCCACTTCTCGCCGGGGCTTCTCGGAAAACGGAAAAAAGGGAAAGAGGTTGAGTTTTACAGTTTACGACCTCGGGCTCACCCCTGGCTGATGATTGGATAGCGGTAACCAATCTCAATGAAATCTTCCAGTAACCTTGTTTGTGGTCACGAAGAATCGTATTCATCGTGGTGGCGTTCATGAAGCCAAAATTCTGATAGCAGTTATTGAAGACGGCGAATGCGCGCTTGACCCCCTTTTTCTCAAGAGTACCCAAACCTTCAGCAAGCGACCCGAGCTCTCGTTCAGAGTAAAGATACTTGAAGCGCTCGGCTGCGGTAACATTGCGTTTGAACCAGTTTTCGCGGTTCTTACCGTGAAAACGGGTATACGCCTACTCCCCGTTCGCTTCGATGAGCGCCGGAACGATTGAAGCATGCACGGGCGGCGTCGACCGTAGTACATATGATGGGAACGTAACAATTTCATCGTTTCAGCCCGTTGTCGCAAGTCGCGAACCCAACTCGGATGGCGGGGTTTCACGAGAAGGTTGCAGAAGGCGCCTGCGCCGCAGCGCGAGGCGTTTCGAAGTGCGACCGCCGCCACTCGCAAGAGCTGCTAGAAGTATCACGGCAACTGAATAGACTTTTCCAAACTATCGTCAAGCTGGCATGCGAATGCTTGCCGCTATCGTCGCTGCCGCTCTGATTCTCTCATCAACGTTAGTTTTCGGTGTGCCTTCTCAATTTGCTGCCTGTGTCTCACCGAGGCTAACGGCTCAACATACCGCTCCCACTGCGCCAGCGCCTGTCCCGAAGCATTTATCGGCCGCGATTCCGAAGAAGCAATACCATCGATGCAAGCTGAAACTGCAGCTCAACGGTCGTTCGATTCCTGTGACAGTTCCCATCTCAGAGCCAAACACGCCCCTCATACTTGGTCCCGGCCAAATTAAAAGCTGTGCGGCCATTCAAACCGATTGCCCGAATCTGGTCGTGGCAGTGCCAACGCAGGGAGGTGGGATTTGCTGCCAAAACGGAAAGAACCGATCTCACCTCTGCTCAGGTCTGGATTTGAGATTCCTCAGAGGGCCAGAGTGGAAGTTAAGGTTGATAACGACGCCGCTCTCTACGAGCGGGATGCCTCGATGAGCTTTTTCGCGCTTTTCACATTTGAGCCCGGCGCAAGATGAAGAAGACTATTAGTCGCCCCGGTTGACCCCTGGTCAAGGATACGGACACGACGACCGAATTCCAAATAAGAAATATGCTTACAGACAAGCACCCGATAAACGCAATTCAAGCCCGCTCGAGTGGGACGGGAAGCACAGGCTAGCCCATCGGCCTTGGCGGAACGGGTTGCACAACCTGCGTTTACGTGTCAGCCCACAAGACGTTTTTCAGACAGTCCCGGGATTGCAATAGACAAAGTGCGCGCGCTGCGCGCAAGCGTTCCGGTTAACTGAAAAAGACTTCCCGAACTAGGTTAACGTCATTGTATTCGCGGACTTGGGCGAGGCGAACTCCTTCGAAGAGGAAGTAGAAGTGGTAGCGATTAGCGTACTTCTTGCCGTTGCCCGCGACAGTATCGGATTCTGCCTGAATGGCAACATGAAGACCCTCGGCGACCACGGTCACCAACTTCATGTTGAGGCCGTTGGGAAACATCGCGGTGAGCGTCTTCGGCATGTTGGCCATGAACTTGTGCTTGCCGCGAATCGGCTTGACGCTAGGCAGGCGACCCATCATCTCGAACTCGAAGTTGTCGGAGACGAGATTGGCGAGTGCGGCGGCGTCAAGCTTGTCGATTGCGCGCAGGAAAGCGATAGCGGCTCCTTTCTGTGCTGCGAGTTCCATAATCGGCACCTCCTTTATAACGACAATTTTAATTCATACCCCGAGTTAAGCTCGCACCAACACCTGCGATTTTGCGAGCGCGAGTTTTTTCTCCGCTCGTTTCTATTTTCAAACTCCTCTGCATAACTCACTTAAGAGCGAACCTGACGCGCTGCGATGCTAATCATCAGGCGAGTAGTACCCGTCATGATCATGCTGATTCCAACGAGGGTGCCGATCAGCCAGAGCGAGCTGAATGGCCATTGTTTCCATACCAAAACTCCCAGAAGGAGCGTGACAACCCCATTCAATAGAATCCATCCTGAACCGCCAGCATTGAGGTTTTGAAAATATGCCACCAAGTCCATTACTCCCTCCGCCACGAAGAATATCGCAAGTGCCAAGGTGAAGCTGGCGACCCCAAGTAGCGGGTGAAGAAGGAAATAGATTCCGAATACCAAATACAAGACTGCGACAAGGAGCTTCCAGAGTGTGCTTCCGATCCCCTTCGACTGGAAGGCGTGGATAAACTGAAACCCGCCGCTGAAAATGATCAGCCAGGCGACGATTAGTACGACACCCAATGACGTCGCCAATGGAAGTGCAATCGCCAGAAAACCGAAGACTATGAGCACGATTGCCCAGACGATCGACTGTCCGGAGCCGACGTTGGAAAATTCTGTTTGCGCCATTTCTATAGATCCCCCTTTTCGCTCTTCTACATATTTCAGCTTCGCGACGCCTTAATTGAGTGTGCACCGTATAGAAGCTAGCCGTAGAAACTCCTATCATTCGGCTATTGTAAGAGCCACCCAGTTAAAAGGTTCAGTTAAGATGAGCAGAATATCGGAAATCCACGTTCTCTTCATCACAACAAAGCCGTGCGCATTACAAGTTTGAATTGAGGGCCGAAAGGGAATGGCGTAGTGAGAGGACCGCTGGAGCGATTTCAACACCGACCCAGGCTTCCCGGTGCAGCAGACCTACGCTCCCGGCACCTGGTACACCGAATGGCTGATGGAAGAAACGCCTGAGCAGGCGCGTTACACCGCTTCGCTCAACCTGTTCTTCGTCGATCAGGAAAAGAATCCTTTCCCTGATACCTTCGTCTTCGTGCCTGCGCTGCGCCGCTCGCTGCGTCTGGCCAGCACCGCCCGTTGTTCGCCGGTGTTCGGTTTTGACTGGAGCTACGACGACGCCAAGACCAATGGCTTCAACGGCAGCACCTCGATCTACAGCGGCGACTTCCTCGCCGATCGCAAGATCTGACGCTCGCGCACTTCAACCAGGACGGCGCGATTTTCCCGGGTGGCTATCTGATGCCGCTGGGCTTTCCGAAGCCTTCGTGGGGCAAGTGGGAAGCGCGCGCGATGGCGGTGGATGACGTTCATCGCATCCCCAGCGAATCGGCGGGCTACTGCTACTCGAGCCGGATCATCTACGTTGACCGCGAACACTGGAACGGCGACTGGGTCGACCTCTATGACTCGAACAAGAAGCTGTGGAAGTCGATTTCCTACTACAATGACGCCGGCGATGTCCCGGGACTCGGTTCCGCATGGGACGGCGTGGCCTCGACCGCGATGGATTTCCAGAACTCGCACGAGACCGTATGGTGCGGATTCGGCAATCCCTGGAAGCGTAAGCCCTACCTGGATTCCAACGCCCCCAAAGAATATTTGGATGGCGTCAAGTACGGCAGCCCCGGCGGTCTTATGATGATCATGCGCTAGCGCATCGACGCTATTTGCCGGGCGCGCCGCCCGCGAAGTATCTAACGGCGCTGTAAGCCAAAGCGGCCGTCCCCTCGGGGGCGGCCGCTAAAAATTGAGCTAAACTGCTTTCGATCTGGGCGGTCGAAGCTTTTGGACAGACTTTCCTATGCGCCCCTCAGCAACAATGAAACCAGCTATGTTTTCTGATCATCAGATCTCCGCGACCCTGAGAGGCTTGCGCGCAGCTTGGTCGGGGATGAACCGTAAGCGATTGCGGAAGTATTCGACCGGCGGACCGATAATCTCGCTGGTGCGGATCGTGCCGAAGTGACAGCCGGTCGCGTCCATTTCTGATAACGAGGGCGTTCAGGTGTTGAGCTCACCTCGCGATCGATTTGAATCCGGCTTGGGATGCGGTGTGAGGTGAGGACCTCGCCGTGCTCTATCAACCTTTGTCAGAAGTCCGGTCGGCACCGGAAAGGATGGGAGTCGAAACCGATGCCGACCGTTTGCAAGACTACACCGTTCTGGGCGGTGTACCCATAAGGTAACCGAAAAATCAGCTCAGCACGCAAGGGATTGGATAGAACTAATATAAGTTAATTTAAATGCCCAACGCGACGCTGGGATGACGCTAGAAATGCATTTGCGGGCGAAAGAGATCCCGCAAGCTCACGGCGGATCGCTCCTGACAGCGATTCGAGCCTGGTTCGGATCCAAAAAGGGTCATGGGCAACTGGTGTCCAACTGGGCGCCCACCAACGAGAGGGGATTACCGCCGACTGCGGAATCTCGGAACTTCATCCTTCCGCCTCAGACCGGTAGGCCCGTTTCAACGCCTTGTTCCCTCTTTGGTCAATAATTTTTCGACGCCCTCAGGTCATTGTCGCGAATCCCGCTTCGCCAGCTTACCCACACGAAGGCTGGGTTTTTCAGATCCGGGAGTATGGTCGGCGCCCATCCCCACAAACACTGGCGAGCCGCATCGCCGCGCGACACGCAGCCACATCCTCTCGTGTAGCCGTTCTTGGGAGAGGGGATTACTCTCTCGCCGGTGAAAACAAAATCAAGTTTTGCTAACGAACGGTCCGAGAACAGTCGCATATGCGCGGGCCGAGCATGGATGCGAAATTATTACCAATTTAGATTTGATGGATTCCTCTCGGAGTTCGAATCTGCTCGTCTTCGGTGCGCCTTTTATCAAATTTTCTTCAGTCAATTGTGCACGTATGAACCCAGCCCGGCGCGCAAGGTTATTGCTGTGATGATCTGAGATCCGGTTGCAGGCATGCATCCGGGCTCTGAGAGGAACCGCTGTGGGTTCCGGGCCATGATGGAAATCCGCACGTCTTCCGCTCCTCAGGCCCCTTCAGGTTTGGAAGACGCCAGTCCGACCGGTTCGCGATCAGTTTTGCAGGCAACCCTCGTAACCTCTTGGTCAGTTTTTTTCCCGGGCGGCCGCTCAGGCGGCGACCGAGATACGGTACTCCTCACCGCGAGTTAGAAATGCCCACAGCACACGTGCGTTCTTGTTAGCTAATGCTACCGCGGCGATGTTAGGCCCACGTCGTTCTCTAAGCGCCACGACCCAACGGCTACGTGAGTCACGTTTGCGCCCAGCGTGACGCAGGGTAATGCCCGCGCCATGGATCAGTAACGTGCGCAGATAGCGGTCGCTGCGTTTGCTGATACCGAGCAGCATGACGCGCTCACCGCTCGAGTGCTGGCGCGGAACCAGCCCCAGCCAAGCACTCAATTCCCGCCCGCTACAGAACTGTCGGGCGTAGCCCACTGCTGCGATAAGCGCGGTGGGCCGTGAGCGGGCCAACGCCAACTGCCACAAGCCGACCCGCTCGCTCATCCGCGCGTGCGAGTTCCGGAATTCGCAGGTCGTAATGCTTAAGCCGCTCCTCGAACCGGCGCAGACGCTCGTTCATCTCCGAAAGGATCTCGCGCAACAGACCGCTTACCCGATCATCAGGTTGGGCCATGATGGTCGGTACGAGCCGACGCAACGCGCTTGCCCCCAACGCAGTTATTACCCCGCATTCGGTCAGTAGCCCACGCATCTCGTTCGTCAGCGCCGTGCGCTCGCGGATTAATAATGACCGCACTCGGTGCAAGGCCATCATGTCCTGCTGTAACTGGTTCTTGATCGCAATGAAGCGCATCGAGGGTCGTCCCACCGCTTCGCAGATCGCCTCCGCATCTTTCGCGTCATTCTTGTTCGACTTCACATACGGTCGCACAAACTGCGGACTCATCAGCCGCACTTCGTGCCCAATTTGGCCACCACGCGCCCAGTAATGAGCACCGCCGCACGCTTCCATTCCCACCAGGCAGGGTTGAAGCTGTCTCATGAAGGGCAGCAGCTGCCGGCCCCGTAATTCGCGATGCAGCACGGTCTTGCCTCGACCATCAACCCCGCGCACCGAAAAAACGTTCTTTGCCAGATCGATACCTAATATCGTAACCTTCATCTCGGACCCTCCTTCGCTCTTCATCGTGATGGTTCCTACCGTCCTGGCCCATTAAGAGGCCGTTTTGAAAAGTCAGGGCTGGGTCCATATCATCACGCCACCTCCTCCAAGCCGAGGACGAGGAAGCCGCGACATCCGCTGCCGATTATCTTCTCACCAAATCGCGGGAGACGCCGCCGGGCCTACATGATGTTTTCAGAACATGATTTCGACTGACGACGCAGCATGGCGCAGCAATTGCTCCAGCTTCAGTCATCTTGAACGGACGCACATGAGGACGTTATGGCGAAGGAAGATCGGCGTTGCGCATTCTGCCAGAAAGAAATCCTGTGGAACGAGGAATTCAGCATGGAAAATGGTCAGGAATTTCACGTCGCTCCGTACGGATGCTGGGCTGAATACCTCAAAACCAAGGCTCACCAGGAACGGGATGGTTCGATTCGACAAAATGAAAGCTGACCAGTGAAATTTCTCCGGTGTACCGACCGAAATGGCGCCGAGGTGCGTGACATACTCCACAACCTCGCGGATTGCGAGTCCGACAAACGCGCCGCGAAGATCTGAGTGGACCGGGTCAGATTGGTGAATCCTTGATATGCAAATGATAAAAAATAGTCCTCTCCCAAGGCACGCGTGGTGAGCAATCGCGAGACCAAGTGAAAGCCGGATCAATCACACTACATTTCAGGACAAAGCGGCTGCTATCCTGCTGCTCAAATGTTAAATCATCACTTTTCGTATCAACCCTATAACCGAAAATCTCATTAGTCCATTTAAGTTGTCCTATGTGTGCCCTAGCCTACGGTCTAGAAGCAGCTTGTTGGGATTGAAGCGATGATCGTCTACGGCCGTGCCAAATTTCGTCAGGGTATTGAGGCAATTCGATGCGTGCAACATCTCGTCTACGGATCGAATAGGCATAATTCCACTTTCGTCGCGTCGCCGAAAAGATGGCAAAATTGACCGAGCCCAACCTAGGTAGCGCCCGAGGGCGGCGCAGGAAGACCTTAAGTGATACGGAAGGAAGGATCGAAGGGCATTTGATGATCTCGAGTAGGAATGTTCAGTAAAGACACACCACAGAAGACTGTACGCGTCTATAGTAGTGATTAGTCATGGTTTTGGAGCCCGATTTGCGACAACAGGAATTTTATCTCAAAGCCATCGGCATCTGACAGGTTGAATTTGCTAAGCGAAGGAGCAAATCTAACCCGTGGAAAATCTAAAAGTTTTTAAGACGGTTGACAAATCGCGGCAGTCTCGAAGAATTTACACACCGTAAACGGGATTCCCAAATTTGATTCGTGTAAGATCTCACATCGGTTGCGCCACCGGTGATCGAATGCTCCTCGCGAAGGCAAAGGATCCCCCTTCGCGAACTATTAGAAGACGTGCTCGACCCGTGAGATGGCTAGTATGCTCCAGAGGCAATTTGACAAAGGTTCTCGAGTCGTAAGGTCGTCTACAACCGCGCAGTCGAATAAGCTCGGCCACATCGTCATCGAAGCGGTGACTCCGACCGTCGATTGCGCGCATTACCCGGTGAAACGGGTCGTGGGCGAGAGCTGCGTGGTTGAGGCCGATATTTTTGGTGACGGTCCGGCGGCACTCGCTGCGGCAGTCAAATGGCGTCGTGCACTAGACGAGAATTTCGCGGAAGCGCCGATGGCGTCTATCGGCAATGATCGCTGGCGCGGTGAATTCCCGCTGGCGGAGAACGGCCGCTACATTTTTGCGATCGAGGCTTGGACGCGCGCATTCACCTCATGGCTCGAATACTTCACGAAGAAGACTGCAACGGACCTCGACCCCGCATCCGACCTCGCGGAAGGAATTGCTCTACTCGATAAAATCCGCCTGCGAGCCAGCGCTGAGGATCGGAAGCTAATCGCCGAGCACATTGCATTGCTTCGCGCGCTGAACGATCCGCGTCAGGCGGTCGCCATTGCTTCCGCGCCCGAACTAGCGGGCGCTGTCGATCGGAGCGAGGAACGTGAGGACTCCGTTAGCTACGATCACACCTCTGCGATCATCGCCGACCGGTTCCGCGCCCAGTTCAGCGCCTGGTATGAAATCTTTCCTCGTTCCCAGGGTAACCAGCCCGGCCATCACGCTAGTTTGAGGGAAGCGGAAGCTCGTCTTCGGGATATAGGTGACATGGGATTCGACGTCGTATATCTGAGTCCCATCCATCCGATTGGCACTACTCATCGCAAAGGACCGAACAATTCGCTGGTGGCGGCACCCGATAGTCCTGGTAGCCCGTGGGCGATCGGAAGTTCTGCCGGAGGCCACATGGCGATTGAACCGAAGCTCGGCACGCTCGACGATTTCGATCACTTCGTCGCAGTCGCCGAACGGCTAGGTCTCGAAATCGCCCTCGATTTAGCGATCCAATGCTCCCCTGACCATCCCTGGGTGACTGAGCACCCTGAGTGGTTCAAGCATCGTCCTGACGGGACCATAAAATACGCCGAAAATCCCCCTAAACAGTATCAGGACATTTATCCGATCAACTTCGACTCACCCGACCAGAAGGGCTTGATCGAGGAGTTGCGCCGTGTCGTTGCATTTTGGCGCGGGCATGGGGTCAAGATCTTTCGCGTTGACAATCCCCACACCAAGCCCGTCGCGTTTTGGGAATGGCTAATCAGCACCGTGCAGGAAGAACATCCCGAAGTTATTTTTCTTGCCGAGGCCTTCACCCGACCCAAAATGATGAAGGTATTAGCCAAGGCCGGATTTACGCAGTCTTATACATACTTCACCTGGCGTAACACCAAAGATGAATTGACTGAGTATCTGACCGAGCTTACGCAGACTCCTATGATTGACTATTTTCGGCCGAACTTCTTCGCCAACACTCCTGATATCTTGCCACCGATTCTGCAGGAGGGCGGCCGGCCTGCTTTCAAGAGTCGTCTAGTGCTGGCTGCGACGCTGTCGCCGTCATATGGAATCTACAGCGGCTACGAGCTTTGCGAAAATGAGGCGATTGCCGGAACCGAGGAATACGCGCACTCCGAGAAATACGAAATCAAGGTTCGCGAATGGAACCGCTCCGATAGTCTGCGCGAGTTCGTCGCCCGCATTAATGCGATTCGTCGCGGAAATTCCGCGCTTCAGCAGTTTGCTAATCTGCGTTTTCTCGCAACTGATAATGATCAGATAATCCTGTACTCTAAGACATCCGCGGACCGTTCCAATGTAATTTTGGTGGCGGTGAATCTCGATCCGCATCATCCTCATCATTGTACTGCGTTCGTCCCCACCGATGTGGTTGGCAGCGCTCCCGGACAAAGCTACGTGGTGACCGATCTGCTTACCGGTGCGCGCTATGATTGGGGTGAAAGCAACTATATTCGCCTGGATCCGCAAATCGAACCGGCACATATACTACTCGTCGAGTCGAGGTCATGAGGAAAAGCTCGAACTCAGTGGTCCGTGGGTTGGCGGATGATCCTCAGTGGTATAAGGATGCGATCATCTATGAAGTAAGAGTCCGCTCCTTCTATGACACGGGCGGGGACGGCATTGGCGACTTCGGCGGTCTTACCGAAAAGCTTGAATATCTCAAACGGTTGGGCGTAACCGCTCTCTGGCTATTGCCATTTTATCCTTCGCCGCAACGCGACGACGGCTACGATATTTCCGACTACATGGATGTCCATCCCGATTGCGGAACGTTACACGACTTCCGCACCTTCCTCCGAGAGGCGCACCGTCAAGGCCTCTACGTAATTACAGAGCTAGTGCTGAACCACACCTCCGACCAACATCCATGGTTTCAACGTGCCCGCCGCGCCGCTACTGGCAGCGCTGAACGCGACTTTTACGTTTGGAGCGATACGTCAGACAGGTATAGCGAAGCACGGATCATCTTTCAGGACACTGAACTATCCAATTGGTCGTGGGACCCCGTCGGCAAAGCGTACTATTGGCATCGGTTCTTTAGTCACCAGCCCGATTTGAATTTCGACAATTTGGAAGTTCGCAAAGCGATGCTCGGGGTCGTCGATTTCTGGCTCGGGATGGGAGTGGACGGTCTCCGCCTCGACGCCGTTCCGTATCTCTTCGAGCGCGAAGGTACGAGTTGCGAGAACCTGCCCGAGACCCACGCTTTCCTTGCTGAACTTCGGCAACATGTGGACCGCCATTTTCCCAATCGGATGTTGCTCGCGGAAGCGAATCAATGGCCGGAAGACGCCGTCTCATATCTCGCCGAGGGCAAGGAATGCCATATGGCGTTTCACTTCCCGCTGATGCCGCGCATGTTTATGGCGGTCAGGATGGAAGACCGCTTCCCGATTACGGACATCTGGGCACAGACTCCGCAAATCGACGAGACTTGTCAGTGGGCGCTCTTTCTGCGCAATCACGACGAACTTACATTGGAAATGGTCACCGAGGAGGAGCGCGATTATATGTATCGCGCGTATGCGCAGGAAGGTCGGATGCGGCTCAACCTGGGCATCCGGCGCCGCCTCTCTCCGCTGCTCGGCAATCATCGCCGTGCGATCGAGCTCAACGTGGGACTCCTGTTTTCACTGCCCGGCACGCCGGTGATCTATTACGGCGACGAAATCGGGATGGGTGACAATATCTTTCTTGGCGATCGCGACGGCGTGCGAACGCCGATGCAATGGTCAGGCGATCGCAACGCCGGTTTTTCTGCCGCAAATCCCCAGCGTCTCATACTCCCCGTCGTCATCGACTACGAATACCATTACCAAACCGTCAACGTTGAAGCGCAGGAGAGCAATCACCATTCCTTGCTTTGGTGGATGCGTCGTATGATCGCGCTCCGTAAGCAGTTCAAGGCTTTTGGTCGCGGCTCCATCGACTTTCTGCATCCTGAAAATCCTCACGTCATCGCCTACATTCGCAAGTACGGGGACGAACGTGTGCTGGTGATTGCTAATCTTTCGCGCTTTGTACAGTACGTAGAACTGAATCTGGCTGAATTCAAAGGGATTTCGCCGATCGAATTGTTCGGCCGTAATCCCTTTCCGCCAATAGGCGATCTGCCCTATCTGCTTACGCTCGGTCCGCATATGTTCCTGTGGTTTTCGCTCGAGCCTCAGCACACCGATTCCGCACCTGGGCTGCCTGCCTATAAGCCGGCTACGCTGCCGATGCGCAATTCATTCCGTGAATTATTTACTGGAGATTCGCGTACGGCATTTGAACACGCTCTTTCCGAGTATCTACCCCATCGCCGATGGTTCCGCAGTAAGGCGCGCTGGATTAAATCGGTGAATATAGCCGACAGTATCGCGCTACCGAATTTTGAGGGCGACGCTTGCATTCTACTGGTTAATGTCGATTTTACGGACGGCGAATCCGAAATGTACTTGCTGCCTATTGCGCTCGCAGTAGGAGATCGCGCCAAGAGCGTCGGTGAGCAATCGCCCGATCAGGTGATTGTCCAGGTCAAGCTCGACGTGAACGACACTGCGCCCGATGGTATCCTGCATGACGCTTCCGGTGAGCCCAGCCTCGCTCTCGCACTTCTGGAAAGCATGGCTCATCGCCGTCGCCTCAAAACTCATAGCGGTGAGATTCAGACCACGCCCTCAGCTCGGTACAATGAACTTCGTGGCGCCATTGACGAACCGTGTGAACCCCGCCTACTGCGGGGGGAACAAAGCAATACCTCCATCGCGTTCGGCAACCATGTTATCTTGAAACTTTTCCGTCGTCTCGACGCTGGCGTCAATCCCGACCTGGAGGTTGGCCGTTTTTTGAGCGATCACGAATTTGCACACGGTGCTCCCGTTGCTGGCTCAATCGAATATTTCGCTGACCGCGCAGCGCCGCGCACTCTCGGCATTCTGCAGGGCTTCGTGCCGAATCATGGTGATACCTGGGAATTCACTTTGCACGAACTCGGCCTGTATTTTGAGCGCGTAGCAGCCGAGCCTAATGAAAACCCGGTCGTACCGCCTGGCGACCTTATTGATCTCGTCGCGCTGGATGGCCCCGATGCGCAGAACCGCGAACGAATCGGACCCTATCTCGAGGCCGTCGGTCTAATGGGGCGACGCATCGCCGAACTGCACCTGGCGCTTATC
>Ga0206850_10264_pt1 | contig 13733 bp, 17 predicted proteins | sample Alteio_BWOrgCont_16_FD_152885 | JGI IMG/M metagenome (GOLD analysis project Ga0206850, IMG submission 152885) | Enriched cells from forest soil in Barre Woods Harvard Forest LTER site, Petersham, Massachusetts, United States -... | ecosystem: Environmental > Terrestrial > Soil > Temperate forest >...
TTCCCAATACGGCGCGGATAGATGTTTCACCGCGCAGCCCAACGCTTCGACCAATGTTTGGCCGTCGCACTCTTCCGGCACGTTGACGGGCTTGAAATTATCATAAGGCGCACTGCCGGGCAGCGGCGTCACCGCGCACGCGATCGCTTCGTGGCGGCGCGCGATATTTTCCGCCATCTGCTCGGCGGCGGTTTTGAAACAGAACGGACACGACTGCCCCGCGACGTAGCGTTTGTCTTTTTGATCAGCCTCGCTCAACGGTGTCTGGCAGCGAAAACATTGCGTGGCTTCGGTTTCCTGCAAGCTGGGATCAAGCCCCACGCGCTGGTCGAACACAAAACATTCGCCGTCATAATGCGCGCCGCCACAATCTTCAAAATATTTCAAGATGCCGCCGTCAAGCTGGAAAATTTGTTTAAACCCTTCGCGTTCCATGAACGGCCCGGCCTTTTCGCAACGAATGCCGCCGGTGCAAAACATCACGATGGGTTGTGCTTTCAGTTGGGGCGGCAATTTTTGGACGGCCGCGGGAAAATCGCGGAAATGATCGATCCCGATCGGCACCGCATTTTTGAAGGTGCCCAGTTTGACTTCATAATCGTTCCGCGTATCGAGCAACGTCACCGGCCGGCCTTCATCGAGCCACTGCTTCAACTCCCTGGCCGTGAGTTTGGGCGAGGTGCGTCGGGCGGGATCGATGCCTTCGACGCCGAAGGCGATGATCTCTTTTTTCAACCGCACGAGCATCCGCGTGAACGGCTGATGTTCCGTGACGCTTATTTTCGGCTGCAGATTTTCCAGGCCCGGCACGCTGCGTAATTCCGCCAGCAGCGCTTCGATCTTCTCTGCCGCGCCCGCGACAAACAGATTGATGCCTTCGGCGCTCAACAGGATCGTGCCCTTGAGTTCCCAGCTTTTGCACAACCCCAGCAGCCGCGCGCGCAGCGACCGTAATTCCGGCAGCGCGACGAATTTATAGGTGGCAATGTTGACAATTCGGTTCATCGAAACGCGGCGAAGGATACATGAAATTGCGCAACAATCCAGCTTGTCGCGCCAAAGCAAAGCGAAGGCGGATGCGCGATTAAATTTTTAGCAGCGCATCCAGATCCAGCGCGCGGGTGAACATCGCCAGTTCACCGCCGGGCGTGCGCGGCCATTGTTCGCGCGGGCGATCCCAATAAAGTTCCACGCCGTTTTCATCCGGGTCGCGGAGATAAATCGCTTCGCTCACGCCGTGATCGGCGGCGCCGTCCAAGCCGATGCCGGCGGCGAACACGCGTCGCAGCGCATCGGCGAGCGTGGCGCGCGTTGGATAAAGAATCGCGAGATGATAAAGTCCGGTGCTGCGCGGCGGCGGCGGCGAACCGTCTTTGCTTTCCCAGGTGTTGAGTCCGATGTGATGATGATAACCGCCCGCCGAAATGAACGCGGCTTGCGAACCAAGGCGTTGCTGCAACTCAAAGCCCAGCACGCCGCAATAAAATTTCAACGCGCGGTCGAGATCGGCCACTTTCAAATGCACATGGCCGATGCGAACCTGGGGATCAATCGGCAAATCACTTTGCGCCATGACTTTTTGTAAGCGCGATTGAAGCAGACGGCAAGCCTGCTTTTGACTCATTGACGGCTGCGACCGGTGGGGCGAGCGTCCTCGCGAGCCGAGGCAGTTAAACTTCCAGGCAATGTCCAGCTCGCGGGGACGCTCGCCCCACCAACTTACTTTTCACCCTCATGTTCGTCCTCGATTTTTAACTTCAAGGATGAGAACGCGGAACGAGAATGATCCCAAAAAACAAAAAAGCGGGGCTTGGTTTGACCCAAGCCCCGCTGTGAAAACTCAAACGTGATTAATAGCGTTCGCGACGACCGCCGCCGCCACCACTGCCGCCGCCGTATTCACGACGACCGCCACCACCACCGCCGCCGGGCGCACGTTCTTCACGCGGACGGGCGACATTGACGGTGAGGGCGCGGCCATCCAACTGCGCGCCATTCAAGGCGGCGATGGCTTTCTGCGCTTCTTCAGCCGTGCTCATGGTCACGAAACCAAAACCGCGGGGGCGATTGGTCATGCGATCCATCATCAGGTTGGTTTCGGTGACCGTTCCGTGCGCAGCAAATGCGTCGTTCAGGTCGTTTTCGGTGGTATTGAAGGAAAGATTTCCCACAAACAATTTGTTACTCATGTGATGTTATACTGTCCGACTAACACTGCACTCACCAGACTGTTCCCGTTTGTCGGGTTTCAAATCATCACTGAAACAAAGTTCACTATGAAGATTTACCATGCCATGGGACTGACAAGCTATCTAACAGATGCCCTAAATATGACCGGTTCCCTTAAAATTGCAACCTTTATCGGTGGAAATCTTTTGGGGCAATAATCCTGTCGCCAGTGGCGGTATCCCGTTTGTATGCTGTGGCCATGAAATTGTGCCAAGGTCAGGTCTGGAAGCAAGGCAAGGAGTATATCCGCATCGTACGGCTCGAACGGCTCGAAGTGGAATATAAATCCCTGCTCAGCCTCGCCAATAAAAAAGGGACGCTGCACGTCACCAGCAAAAAGGATTTCTGCCGGCTGTTGAAAGACGCGAAGCTGTTGACGGCAAAACCGACGCCTCTGTCCGATGAAGTGACGGAATAGATCAAACCGGGAGGGACGGCGACACGCCGTCCCTCCCAAAAAGACGTGCCCTGCGCTCACCGCGGACCAAACCGCCGGTTCTGGCTTTGCGGGCGGCCACGGAAAGAAGATTGGTTGCCACCTTCGCGATTACCGCTGGCCGGTTGCGGACGGCCACCGGATTGACGGCTCCCATCACCGCTGGGTTGTGGCCGCCCACCTTGCGCCGGACGCGGTTGCGAAGTTGAATAATGCGAACGCCCCGGCCCCGGCGGCGGACGCTGCCCGCGTTGTTGCTGCGGCGGACGTGGCTGACGGTGACGTTGTTCGTCCGCCGGATTGTATGGCGGCGCAGCGGCGGTGTAATTAAATCCTTCCGCGCGTTTGCGCACGATGCCGCGGCCGATGAAACGTTCCAGCGCGCGCAATTCACCCTGATCTTCCGGCGTGACAAAACTGATGGCGTCGCCGACGGCGTTCGCGCGACCGGTGCGTCCGATGCGATGGACGTAATCTTCCGCGTGCATCGGAAAATCATAGTTCACAACGTGCGAAATACCGTCCACGTCGATGCCGCGCGCCGCGATGTCCGTGGCGACCAGCACGCGCACGGTGCCGGATTTAAAATCTTTCAACGCCTTGAGCCGCTGATTTTGCGAACGGTTGGAATGCAACGTCGCGGTGCGGATGCCCTGTTGTTCCAGATTGCGCGCGACCCGGTCGGCGGCGTGTTTCATGCGCGAAAAAACCAGCACCATGTTCATGCCCGGCTCGCGGAGCAGATGCGCAAGGAGCGCGGGCTTGAGATGTTTCGGCACTTCATAAACAAGTTGCGTCACCGTCGCCGCCGGATTCGAGCGCCGGCCGATCTGCACCGTTTTGGGCGCGCGCTGAAATTCATGCGTGAGCGCTTCGATCTCTTTGGACAACGTCGCGGAAAAAAGCAGCGTCTGCCGTTGCGTCGGCAGCGAGCGGACGATCTGGCGGATCGAAGGTAAAAATCCCATGTCGAGCATCCGGTCCGCTTCGTCGAGCACCAGATATTGTAATTGTGAAAAATCCGCGAACCGGCGTTGCATCAGATCCATCAGGCGGCCCGGGCAGGCAATGATGAGGTGCGTGCCCGCACGCAACGCATTGATCTGCGGCATTTCACCAACGCCGCCGAAAATCGTCGCCACGCGCAATGGCAGATGCCGCGCATACGCCCGGACATTTTCGTCGATCTGCAAGGCAAGTTCGCGCGTCGGCGCGAGCACCAGCGCGCGCGTGCCGCGTTGACGACCGTCGCCGATCACGGCGGCCAGCCGCGTCAAAATCGGCAGCGTGAACGCCGCCGTCTTGCCCGTGCCGGTCTGGGCGATGCCGATCAGGTCGTTTCCGGCGATGATCGGCGGGATGGCCTCAGTTTGGATCGGCGTCGGTTCGGTGTAACCCGCTTCCTGGACGGCCTGTAAAATTTTCGGGTCAAGACCCAGTGCGCGAAATGGCATGGCCATCATTATGCAGGAAACCCGCGCAATAGCACGCCATTAACTTGGGCGATGAAAAGGCGGGCCTTCGCAGCGCCAAAATCTGGCGGGGCAAGCGTCCGCGCGAAACACCAAAAAATCTTCCGGCCTTCAACCGTGTTTCCGCTGCGGTTCAACATCCGGCAATAGAATGGTTAGCAGGCCGATCAACGGCAAAAACGCGCAGAGGTTGAAGACGAATTCGATGCTCGTGAGATCCGCCAATTGACCGAGGGCCGCCGCGCCGATGCCCGCGATGCCGAACGCGATCCCGAAAAACAGCCCGGCGATCATGCCAACTTTGCCCGGCACAAGTTCCTGTGCATAAACCAGGATGGCCGAAAAAGCCGACGCCAAAATGGTGCCGATAAACACGGTGAGAATCACCGTTCCCACCAGGCCGACGTGCGGCAGCAACAATGAAAACGGCGCGACGCCCAGGATGGACACCCAAATCACGCGCTTGCGCCCGATGCGGTCACCGACCGGCCCGCCGATGATCGTGCCCAACGCCACCGCGAACAGGAAAACGAACAGCAATAACTGCGACGTTTTCACCGAGACGCCAAAATGGTGGATCAAATAAAAGGTGTAATACGTCGTGATGCTCACGAGATAGACGTATTTTGAAAAAATCAATATCACCAAAACCGCGAGCGCGGCGGTGACTTTTTTGCGCGGCAAATAACCGGTCTTATGCGTTTTGCGCGCGATGCGGTGGAAATTCAGCTTTTGCCAGGTGCCGATTTTCCACAGCACGATGACACCCAGCAACGCGAGCAATGAAAACCATGCGATGTATTTTTGCCCGCGCGACACCACGATCAACGCCGCCAATAATGGCCCCAACGCGCTGCCGAAATTGCCGCCCAGTTGAAAAAAGGATTGCGCGAACCCGCGCCGCGAACCCGCAGCCATGTGCGCGATGCGCGAAGCCTCCGGATGAAAGATCGCCGAGCCCAATCCGATGACCGCCGCCGAAATGATGATGAACGCATAACTGTCCGCAAACGCCAGCGCAAGCAAACCCACCAGCGTCAAACCCATGCCGGCCGCGAGCGAGTGCGGCATCGGTCGTTTGTCCGTGACCAGGCCGACGAGCGGTTGAAACAGGGACGCCGTGCATTGAAAGGTGAACGTGATCCAGCCGAGCTGCGCAAAATTCAAATGGAACGAATCGCGAAGCATCGGATAGATCGAAGGCAGCAGCGCCTGGATCGTATCATTCAGCAGATGGGAGAAACTGATGGTGAACAGGACGGCCATGACCGTGGAATGCGCGATCGGCGCATTGCGGACGGGCGGTTCTTCAACTTGAACGGTTGTCATAGACCCGATCAAGTTAAAATATCCGGCGCGAACCGCAAATCCAGTGAACGGCACTAACGCGTCTTTGAGTGGTACTTTTCTCGGATTCGGATTCGAAACTCCGCCGGCGTCTGCCCCATTTCGCGGCGAAAAAACCGGCCAAAATACGAAGGGTCGGGAAATCCCGTCTGATAACCGATCTCGGAAACGGTCAGGTCCGAATGTGACAGCAGTCGTTGCGCATCCAGCAACCGGCGCTGGCGCACGATGCTGCCGGCGGAACGTCCCGTTTCCGCGCGCACAACGTCGTTCAAGTGATTGGCCGTCACGCCAAATTCGCGCGCGTAATCGGCCAGCGCACGTTCCCGCCGGAAGCCGCGTTCCACCGCGAGATGGAATTGCCGCACCAAAACGGATTGCCGGGAAGGGTTGGCCAAGGGTTGGTTTTTTCCGGATAAACGCAAAACCCGGGCGAACAGGATGCGCAGCCACGCGCGCAGGACTTCCGCCGTGTTTGGCTCGGCGGCGTTGAATTCACGCTGCATCTCCGCAAAAACCTCGCCGATGCGAAAGGCATCGCCGCGCGGGATTTTCAGCAGCGGCGAAATTTCCGTCGTGAAGAAAAACGGCAGTTCGAACAGTGCGCTCGGCGGCGCGGCGCGATGATCGAAAAAACCCTGGGTGAACGAAACGGTGATTCCGTTGAAGTCGCGGCGCGGCCGGATGGTATGAACCTGGCCGGGACTCAAAAAGAACAGCGTCAAACCGCTGACCTGGTCATCCCGAAAGTCATGCATCACTTTTCCCTTCCCGCGCAGCAGCATCATCTGGAAAAAATTGTGATAATGCGGGCGCAGCCGCCGCGGATCGTTCAACACCGAATCAATGAGTGACGTGACGACGAAACCTTCGCGACGCAAAGATTCCCGTCCGACCTGGCTCATCTCAAAAGCAGGGATCGTCTGCCGGTTCATAAATCAATCGTCACGATTTTATGGCGGTAGGTCACTTTGGATTTTTCTCCCTCTCCCCGTTTGAGCGGGGAGAGGGAGTTCATTTCAAACTGGCCCACTACCGACTTTTTTCATTTCAGCTACGCGCATAGAAAATCAGAATCCGGACGCGCCGTCGAGATTCGGACGAAAACCACAACCGACGCACGCTGACGCCCGCCCGGCCAAATAAAATTAAATCGGATATTGTGTTCGCTGGCGCACGGACGTCAGGCGCGATAAACTCTGTCCGTTGCTGTTATCCATTCCAAATCATTACGCGACGCTGGGACTTGACCGACGTTGCGCGGACGCGCAAATCCGCGCGGCTTACCGGTTGCTCGCCCGGCAACATCATCCCGACATCAACCCGGGCTCGGCAGCGGCGATCAAATACACGCAAGACCTCAATGCCGCTTACGACATCTTGAGCGATCCGGCACGGCGGCAGGATTATGACCGCGAACTGGCTGTCGCGAAAAAGCCTGCGACGACAACTCGCACGGCAAAAGTTCGACGCAACCTTGCGCAAGACGTGAATCTGCGGCTCGAAGATTTTCTGCGTGGCACGACGCTGGAAGTACGCGTGAAAGACCCGGCCAATGCGAACACCATCGAAACTTATCCGCTCGTCATTCCGCCGAACACCGCCCCGGGAACGCGTTTCAAAATCCCCCGCTCTGCCGTGCCTGACGGTGGATTCGTTGTGGCGCGGGTGAAAGCGATGCCGGATTTTCGTTTCAAAGTGCGCGGCCCGGATTTGCGTTGCGACCTGCGCATCACCGGCCAGCGCGCCACTCAAGGCGGCGCGGAATCCGTGCGTGGATTGGCGGGGAATCCTGTGCGCTTGCAGATTCCACGCGGCATCGCAAGCGGTGAAATTCTGCGCGTGCCCGGCGAAGGTCTGCCGAAAGTTCGGGGTGACCGGGGTGATCTTTTGGTGCGGATCGTTTATCGTCCCGAAGTCCGCATCACCCGTTCACCGGGCCGATAACCGCGACCCGGTCCGCCAAATAAACTCACGCCGGCCATTTACAATGGTGGCGCAACCAGTCATGCTGCCATTCCCTTGCGGGGAAACTACCATGCCGCAGGTGAGTCAACTCGCAGAAAGAAATAAAAGTTATGGGCGATAAATCCCCGAAATCCAACCAGAAGAAATCCACGCAAAAATCCAAGGTCAGTGCCGCCAAGAAAAAAACGGCCGTGGCCGCGAAACCCGCCGCCAAAAAAAAGTAACCATTGGCTACTGACTGTCTCTCTTGAGGTAAAATTCAGGGGAGGCAGATTTTTTTGTTCAAAACTTCATCCGGCGATTGCGACGCCGTTCCTTCTTCCGTAAAATTCTCGCATGGGAAAAAACCGCCTCGAAGCCTTCAGTGACGGCGTGATCGCCATCATCATCACCATCATGGTGCTGGATTTGAAAGTGCCGCACACCGCTCAACTGGCCGAGCTGGAACCGTTGCTGCCGGTGCTTCTGAGTTACATCTTGAGCTTCATCTATGTCGGCATTTATTGGAACAACCATCACCATATGTTCCATTCCACCAAATTCGTCACCGGCGGCATTTTGTGGGCGAATCTGCACCTGCTGTTCTGGCTGTCACTGTTTCCGTTCACGACGGGCTGGATGGGTGAAAATCATCTCGCGCCGGTGCCCACCGCCGTTTATGGCTTCGTGCTGCTGATGGCCGCCATCGCATATTATATTTTACAACGCGCCATCATCGCCCAGCAAGGCCGTGATTCCCTGCTCGCAACCGCGATCGGGAAGGATTGGAAAGGAAAACTTTCGCCCGTGCTTTATCTCGCCGCAATTCCGCTCGCGTTCGTGAGCGTGTGGATTGCCAACGGACTGTTTGTGTTCGTCGCCTTCCTGTGGCTCGTGCCTGACCGCCGCATTGAACGCGTGCTGACGAAAGGGGAAAAGGAATAAATCCTGGCCGGGGTGCGCGATTGAGTTCCGGCGCGAAATCGGGTTATCCTGTTTCTTTATGAGTAAACCTGCCTGCCCGATGTGCGAGACGACCGACGTCTTGGAATTCCCTGCAAAATGGGAATGCGTCACCTGCGGTCATGAATGGCCGCGCGAAGCCCAGCCGGATGCACCGGATGCACCACGCGTCGTCAAAGACGCCCACGGCAATGTGCTCGCGGACGGCGATTGCGTCGTCTTGATCAAAGATTTGAAATTGGGCGGCGGCAACCAGGTGCTCAAAGGCGGAACGAAATCCAAACCCATCCGCTTGGTGGATGGGGATCACGAGATTGACTGCAAAATGGACGGCATGGCCATCGGCTTGAAAGCGTGTTTCGTGAAAAAGGCGTGAAGCGCGGGTTAAATAACCGGCGTTTTACATTGCTATGTGGCCGACGCGCACTGAAGCTCCAATATGAGCAATAGCCTCCAACAACACGGATTCCGCGAAATCAACAAACAACTCCGCTTCCGGATGATCGCCAGCGGCCTGGACACCATCAAAATCCTGGTCACCCGCCGTTCGGGAAAATTCCAATTCAACTTTACCGGTTCACCGGAACAAGTTGCATCCGCCGAAAAGATTCTGGCGGCTTGGGGCTGAGTTTGAGCTTCAGTCTTTCGGCGGCCACTTCGAAATGGGCAAAGCGGCAACTTTGCCCTGCCAGATTAAAAATGGTAGGGCGGAGGTGCTCCTCAGCCCAAATTTCAATCTCCGGGATAACGAATCTCATGCACACGCCCAAAGTAAGGCCAATCCTCCAGACGCATCACCAAACCGGCGCGCATCGGATTCTCGCGGACGTATTGCCACTTCGCCACATAACTTTCGCCATCGCGTAACCGATGATGGAAACCGCCGACCTGAAATTTCCCCGCGTCGGAAAGTGATTTTGCCAGCCGGTCTTTCCAAAAACCCATCCAGCGTTCAATCTTGAATTTCAAATCACGCGATGCACAGAACAGATGCAGATGATCCGGCATCAGCAGATAATCACCCACCAACCACGCGGTCGCCGTGTGTTCCCAAATGTCGTGCAAGGCACGTTGCACGGAAGTTTGCGCCAGCCAGCGTTCGCGTTTCTCCGTGCAGACAGTGAGGAAAACCCAGTCCGATCTGCTGATCGAAACCTGAACCCCTTTGGCCGGCGTGCGGCGGCCCGGTTCGCGGAAAGGTGTTTCGCTCATGCGGATTCTTTACGGCATCGCGGATTATTGGAAAAGAATTTTTTAAAATTCGGGAGGAAAATTATAATGGGCAAAGCGGCAGCTTTGCCCTACCAGATAAATGGTAGGGCAGCGGTGCTCCGCCGCCCCAATTTCAGACCCTGAGCGAGCCGCGGAACGCCCGGGCGCTATAATAAGACTGCGCACCGTTGTGACCCACGAAAACGCGGCCGTAGCGGCGATCACAATAGAGCGCGCCGCCGAGTTTTCTGATGTCAGCAGGTGTTGCAATCCAACTCGACGTCTTCGTATCGAAATCTCCCAGTTTTTGCAGTTCGAAATATTGTTCTTCCGTCAAAAGCTCAATGCCCATGGCCGCTGCTATATCCATGGCGGTATTTTTCGGTTTAAATTCTTTCCTCGATTCCAGCCCTTCACGGTCATAGCAAAAACTGGTGCGGCCTTTGGGACTTTCCGCTGAACAATCAAAAAAGATGTATTCGCCCGTCTTTTTATCATGACCCACCACATCCGGTTCACCGCCGGTTCTTTCCATTTCATTGAGCGACCACAGCTTTTTGGCATTCACTTCCAGTCTGGCTTGGACTTTAGCCCACTCAAAACCTTTATGGCGGCTCATGTTTTTCTCAAAACGGTCTTTTAATGCTCTGAACAGTTCTTCGCGTTGTTTGGGTGACAACTCCTTTTTGGTGTTGGCATTGTTGTTCATGTTATTTCAACCGCTCTCTGGCCTTTGATAAAATTGACCTCAGTTTCTTCACTCTCGCTCATTATCAAGAGGTGAATGGGAAACCGCGCACAAATTGAATCCAGTTCGCGTCTAACAGTCATACACTCGTAAACTGTCTTACAAACAACCAAGAAGTCAACATCTCGAACTGGACGCTTTGCGGTCGTAACCGAACCGAACAAGAACCACTTGCTACTTGGCATTCCGTTTTTCACGCCTTCGCGTAAACCTCCGCGCCCTTTTCCACAAACTCTTTCGACTTCGCTTCCATCCCCTTCTTCAGTGCTTCTTCCTCTGCGATGCCTTGTTCGGCGGCATATTTACGGACGTCTTCGGTGATCTTCATCGAACAGAAATGCGGACCGCACATGGAACAGAAATGCGCGGTCTTGGCGCCTTCTTGCGGCAACGTTTCATCATGGAACTCGCGCGCGGTCACGGGGTCGAGCGAGAGATTGAATTGATCTTCCCAGCGGAATTCGAAGCGCGCCTTGCTCAACGCATTGTCGCGGTATTGCGCGCCGGGATGACCTTTCGCGAGGTCGGCGGCGTGGGCGGCGATCTTGTAGGCGATGACGCCGTCTTTCACGTCTTTCTTGTTCGGCAAACCGAGGTGTTCCTTGGGCGTGACGTAGCAGAGCATCGCGCAGCCGTACCAGCCGATCATCGCCGCGCCGATGCCGCTGGTGATGTGGTCGTAGCCGGGCGCGATATCGGTCGTGAGCGGCCCGAGCGTATAGAACGGCGCTTCGTGGCACCATTCCAGTTGCTTGGCCATATTCTCCTCGATCATGTGCAACGGCACGTGGCCGGGGCCTTCGTTCATCACCTGCACGCCTTTGGCCCACGCGCGCTTGGTCAGTTCACCCTGCACTTCCAGTTCGCCGAATTGCGCCTGATCATTCGCGTCAGCGATGCTGCCCGGTCGCAGACCATCGCCGATGGAGAACGAAACATCGTAGGCGGCCATGATGTCGCAGATGTCGTCCCAATGCGTGTAGAGAAAACTTTCCTGATGATGCGCCAGACACCATTTGGCCATGATGCTGCCGCCGCGACTGACAATGCCGGTCATGCGGTTCGCGGTCATCGGAATGAAACGCAGCAATACGCCGGCGTGAACGGTGAAATAATCCACGCCCTGCTCCGCCTGTTCGATCAACGTGTCGCGATAAATTTCCCAAGTCAGTTCCTCGGCCTTGCCGCCAACTTTTTCAAGCGCCTGATAAATCGGCACGGTGCCGATCGGCACAGGTGAATTGCGCAAAATCCATTCGCGCGTGGCGTGAATATTTTTACCGGTGGATAAATCCATCACGGTATCCGCGCCCCATTTGGTCGCCCAACGCATTTTCTCAACTTCTTCCTCGATGCTCGAGGCGACGGCGGAATTGCCGATGTTCGCGTTAATCTTCACGAGGAAGTTGCGGCCGATGATCATCGGCTCAAGTTCCGGGTGATTGATGTTCGATGGAATAATGGCGCGACCGGCGGCAACTTCGCTGCGGACGAATTCCGGCGTGATCTCTTTCGGGATGCGTTGCGGAAAGCGTTTGAAAACGGACGGCGAATATTCGCTGCTGGCGAGCTGGCTTGAACCGGAATGCTGTTTATTGAGATCATTGCGAACATTGTCGCGCGCGAGATCGGCCATTTTCACCCGCCCCATATTTTCGCGGATGGCGATATATTCCATCTCCGGCGTGATGATGCCCTGTTTGGCATACCAAAGTTGCGTGACGGGATGGCCTTGGCTGGCCCGCAACGGTTTCCGGCGCTGGCCGAGCAGTCCGGGAAATTCCACGAGCCGGTTCTTTTCCGCCTTGCTCGCAAATTCCGCGTGTTTTCCGGAAAGATAACCGTTATCCATCGGCTTCACCGCGCGACCGTTGTATTCGGCGACGTCGCCGCGTTTCAAGATCCAATCGCGGCGCAGCGCGGGCAAACCTTCATCCGAATTGCCGGTGAAATTCGGATCGCCCCACGGCCCGCTGCAATCATAAACGCGCACCGGCGCATTTTTTTCAACCGCGCCGGTGTAGGACTTGGTGTCGCCGACTTCGATCTCGCGCATCGGCACGCGAACGTCCTGATGGATCGCGCCCCCGACAAAAACCTTTTTGCTGTTGGGCAGTTGTTCACTGCTGTGCGGTTCGAACGATTCTTTGGTCGCGATCATAAATCAGTTGATAGTTATTCGTTGAGAGTTGAGAGCGGCTCCCGGCTGATCCGAAAAAACGCTTTGGCAGAAAGGTGTCCGGCACGCAGTGCCTTCCTACGCCAGCATTACCTGGATCAGGTTTGCGGGTCTCCGGCGTTCCGTGCCGGACTCTCAGCCTTCGTCGTCCCGCTGCGGACGGCCGGTTGGCTCCCCGATGACTAAAACTAGGCGGAACGTCCGGTAGCGTCAAGCGCGGGTAGTGACTCAATTGGCAGGCAACGGGTGGGGCGAGACTCCCGGCGAGCCGGGCACGGTTTGAAATTTTGACGTGTCGGCTCGCGGGAACGCTCACCCCATCCAACCAGCCCGCTGCCAATTTTGGCGGCGGCTCAAACTGACCCACTACCCAAGCACACGAACAATAATAAAATTTCCGCGCCCGCCCGCGGGGCGGATCGCTGACGGTCAAAACTATTCACCTGAATTTAACATCGGCCGCCGCCGCCATGCGTTAAATTTTGAGATTAGTCGTTGACGGAAGCATGACCATGGCGCGTGAGTCTTAATGAGGAGAAGGTCGGGATGAGGAGTTTTGATTTTCATCATCAACCCCTCACCCTCTCCCCGTTTGGCGGGGCGAGGGGAGCTTCCGCCAAAGACATAATCCCATTAAATTGGGCTTGACAGATTAGATGCTGTATGCCCCTATATCCCATAGGCTGAACTGGCGCGGCGGCGCCTGGCCGCAAAAATTTTAAAATCATGAAACACACTCGTCCCGGACTGGAAAAAAGAGCCCTGGTGGTCCGCCTGCGGAAAATCAAGGGTCAGATTGAAGCCATTGAAAAAATGGTGGAGACCGACGCGGATTGTTCCGACCTGCTGATGCAGGTCGTTTCTTCGCGCCGCGCGCTGAAATCATTCAGCGAGGAACTTCTGGAATCCCATCTGCACACTTGCATCGAAAGCGCCGCGAGCCCGTCCGAAGGACGTCAAAATTTACGCTCGCTGCTCACGGTTTTGGAGCGATACGTTGCTTGAAACAATTTACCCGTTGCAAAATTTCCGGATGACTTTATGAATACGAGTTTAGGCGGCATTTTAAGTGAAGACCAGATCATCACTGACACGCGGGCAACGAACCGCTGGGAAGTGATCGACGAATTGATCGCCAATCTGGTCAAGGTCGGCAAGGTAAAACCCGGGCACCGCGACGCCATCACGGCGGCGGTCAGA
>Ga0206850_10193_pt2 | contig 13714 bp, 8 predicted proteins | sample Alteio_BWOrgCont_16_FD_152885 | JGI IMG/M metagenome (GOLD analysis project Ga0206850, IMG submission 152885) | Enriched cells from forest soil in Barre Woods Harvard Forest LTER site, Petersham, Massachusetts, United States -... | ecosystem: Environmental > Terrestrial > Soil > Temperate forest >...
CGACATCAGCAACCGGGAGCAGGATTGGGAATTTGATCTGGCCAATGGAGGGCTAGCGCGATTTGTTCTGGTGCTCATGGGTGAGGAGGAGCATCGTTTGTTAATTACTATGCACCACATTATCACCGATGGCTGGTCGGGGGGGGTGCTGATGCGTGACCTAGGGGAACTTTACCAGGCGATCTGTGAGCAGCGTGCTCCGGCATTGCGGCGATTGAAGATGCAGTATGCGGATTTTTGCGTCTGGCAGCAGGCGCGGTTGGTACAGGGGGACATGGAGGAGCATCTCGGTTATTGGCGGGAGCAGTTGCGGGATCTAGAGGTCACCGAACTGATTCCGGACCGCATATTGCGAGAGGCGCGGACGTTTGCCGGAGACTCGGTGCGATTCGAACTGGAGGCTGCGGCAACAGCGCGACTAAAGGAGTTAGCTCGGCGTGAGGGCTGCACGCTGTTCATGGCTGCGCTGAGCGGGTTTGTGATTCTACTGAAACGTTACACGGGTCGCAACGACGTGGCAGTGGGTTCGCCGGTGGCGAATCGGACCCGGCAAGAATTTGAGGATCTAATTGGATTTTTCGTGAACACCGTGGTGTTGCGAACAAATATGGAGGGTAACCCTAGCTATTTGGAGGTGCTGCGGCGAGTGCGGGAAACGACGCTGGGTGCGTATACACATCAGGATGTTCCGTTTGAGCAAGTAGTGGAACATGTGAAACCGCATCGCAAGCTCAATGAGAACCCACTATTTCGGATAATGTTTATTTTGCACAACCTGCCGAAGGCAGAGATGCGCGTGGCGGGTCTGAAATGTTTTATGCCAGAGCCGGTGAGCCGGTGGTCGGCATTCGATGTGACGGTGTCTCTGGAGGAGGAAGGCGGGCGGCTGTGCGGACACATTGAGTACAGCACGGAATTGTGGGAGCAGTCTACGATCAAGCGGCTATCTGAACATTACCGGCGATTGCTGGCACAGGCGGCGGCGGCGCCGCAGACGCGTATTTCGGAATTTGCGTTGTTGGAGAAAGCTGAAGAGGAGCAGTTACTGAAGGTTTGGAACGGTACGGGCAAGAGTGGTTGGACGGGAAAGGCAGTGCATCAGTTGATCGAGGCTCAAGTCGAACGAACGCCGGAAGCGGTGGCAGTATTTGCCGGGGAGAAACAGCTGAGCTACCGCGAGTTAAACGAACGCGCCAATCGTATAGCGCATCGGCTGAGAGAATTGGGGGCGGGACCGGATGTCGTAATAGGAATCTGTCTGGATCGTTCGCTCGAAATGGTAGTCGCCCTACTGGCGGTGTTGAAGGCGGGAGCCGCCTATCTTCCACTGGACCCGGCACTCCCGGAAAAACGCATCCGGCACATGGTCGAGGACAGCCAACCACCGAGTATACTGACACGACCAGATTTGGCTGCTCCGTTGACATGGTACGAGGGAGCGACCGTATATCTCACACCCGGTGGTGACGATTTTCAAGAGCACAACTCTGCCAACCTCGAGGTGCCGTTGCATCCCGGCAACCTCATGTATGTCATCTATACCTCAGGATCCACAGGTAAACCTAAGGGCGTCGCCGTACCGCATCTCGCCGGTCTAGAAGTGACCGTGGCCCTGACATCGCACTGGCAGCTGATTCACCAGGACAGAATGCTGCAGTTCTGCTCAATTAGCTGGGATACCGCACTCGAAGAGATATTCCCAGTTGTTTCTGTCGGCGGTTCGCTAGTTCTCAGAGACGAGCAGCCCCTCGGTGTTTTTGAATTGCTGGAGCTATGTCGCGAAAAGAGGATTACCTTGATGGATCTTCCCACAGCGCTGTTCCATCAACTCGTTTCATCCCTTTCGAGCGGCAGCGCACGCCTGCCCGCATGCATCCGTAGCATAACTATCGGAGGCGAAGCAGTCGGTCTCGAGTACCTCAGACAGTGGTTCCAGTCCACCCATAATGTGCAGCTCTTCAATACATACGGCACGACGGAGGCAGGGGCCGTTCTGACGATGGAATCGCTCGCCGAGTCTGATGTAAACGGTGCCCTACGATACGTATCGATTGGAAGGCCGTTACGTCATTGCCGGGCTTATGTCTTGGATGACAGTTGCGAGCTTGTACCCGCCGGCTGCGTGGGAGAGCTCTACGTTGCCGGTTCCAGCCTTGGCCGGAGTTACCTACGGCTGCCGGACATGACCGCCGCATCCTTTGTCCCTGACCCATTTTCAGTGTCTGGCGAACGGATGTATAAGACTGGCGATTTGGTGCGATGGTCTCACGCTGGCGTCCTTGAGTATTGCGGAAGGTCGAATAATCTGCTGAAAGTAAGAGGACATCGCGTCGAACTTGAGGATGTCGAACAATGCATTCTTTGCATGACAGGAGTAAGAGTCTGCGCCGTGATATCCACATCCGATCGCAGTGGGAGTTCGAAGTTGGCATGTTTTTTCGTTCCCAATGCGGATTTCCCGGGCATCGAGAATCTTAGGAAGCAGATGCGTGAAGAGCTGCCGGCTTACATGACGCCATCGCTCATCTTTAGTGTGGACGTTCTCCCATTAACTCCGACGGGCAAGATCAACAGACTCGCATTGAAGGATAAAGTGCCGCTCATGACTGCCTCCGCCCAGACATCGCGGCCCCCGTCGACTCCCACGGAAGCCGCCGTTGCAGCCCTTTGGCAAGAAATTCTCGAGGTGGAATGCATCGGTGCGGATGAAAATGTTTTCGCCTTAGGTGCGAATTCGCTCAGTTGCATTCAGATGGCAGCACGAATTCATGACCGGTTCGGAGTCGAGCTTCCTATTCACGTGTTTTTCAGCCATTCATGTACAAGCGAGATTGCTAGCTTAATCTTGGAAACCGGAGGAGAGCAGTCACCAATTCAATTCATCCATGGACGAGTGTAGATGCCCTGACAAAAACCCCGAACCTGCGGATTCGTAGATGCAAACCGGGATTTGGCAGGGCCTCATAGGCGGAACGCAATAAGGTCGATGCTGAAATGAGAACCTCATTTGAGCCGCGCATTCATCTTGTTACGGTTGTCGGGGAATTCGTTAAGGCATTGCCCCATATGCTGCGCCACTACAGTGGTCTCGGCATCGAATCGATGTACGTACAAGTAATCGCCAAGTACCCTGGAGACCCAGTCATAGATGAGGTATATGATTACGCTAGTACAATGAGGGGTGTTACTCTGTCGGTTACAGTCGGTAACTGGCAACCGTTACTGCAGCCTCTGTATCAGGCACCTCGCAATGACCGTCCTAACGATTGGTTTGTGCTTGCCGATCAGGATGAGTTTCATCTATACGACTGCGATCTTCAAAGAATTATCGAGATTTGTGAACGGAGAGGCTATCACTACGTACGGGGTTGCCTTATTGACCGTTTGATGGCTAACGGCCGACTCGGTGCAATCACTCGGGATCGACCGATCTGGGATCAGTTCCCATTGGGAGCCTTCATCGGTTACCCACTTTTCAGAGCAGATCCACGGAAAGTTGTCCTGGCAAAGGGTTGGGTTCCGATCATTCAAGGTCAGCATCTCGCGTATGGCGGTAATGCTTGCCCTGCCTGTGATTTCTTCGTCCAAGTTCATCATTTCAAATGGACCGAGGGGCTGTACGAACGTCTTTCCGCTCGTTCCTCTTCCCTAAAACGTCAGCATGTGAGTCACTGGAAAGAGAGCCAGCGTTTCGTGGACTACTATGTCCGCAACGCTGGGCAATTTCAAATGACTGACAGACGGCTCCTGGTGGCATCCTGCGATCCTGAGTATCGCCATTGGTCACAGGCCAAAAGGATCGCTCTCTCACTGGATAATCCGTTTCGTCGTATTTGGGATTCGATAGTGGGTTGAGCTTACGAGGGCTGGCACAATGACGACGGGACGAAGCGTTCTTGCCGATTTGATTCGTGGCGGCGCGCAGCTATGGGTGCAAGCGGGCGAGTTAGGCTTTCGCATGCTTCATCACCCACTGTCAGACAACACCCTCGATAATCTTCGTACTCATAAGCCAGAGATCATGCGCATCATAGGGGATGGCGTCCAGATCTCCACAATCTCGCCCAGTCAGCAAGCGCTTTGGCTCATTTCACAGTTGCACAGTCATCAACCCTACAAGATTCACTATCAACTGCAAATCAGAGGTAAACTCAACACCACGGCTATGGAAACCGCGATAACGACACTGAGCCAGCGACATCAGATTTTTTGCACCTCGTTTTTCATGATCGACGATTTGCCCATCATGGCATCGCTACCTGGCGCGAAGCCGGTATTCGAGTATATCAAGTTTTCGGCCACCTCAAGTCCAGAACTGGCCTACTCCGACATCAGCAACCGGGAGCAGGATTGGGAATTTGATCTGGCCAATGGAGGGCTAGCGCGATTTGTTCTGGTGCTCATGGGTGAGGAGGAGCATCGTTTGTTAATTACTATGCACCACATTATCACCGATGGCTGGTCGGGGGGGGTGCTGATGCGTGACCTAGGGGAACTTTACCAGGCGATCTGTGAGCAGCGTGCTCCGGCATTGCGGCGATTGAAGATGCAGTATGCGGATTTTTGCGTCTGGCAGCAGGCGCGGTTGGTACAGGGGGACATGGAGGAGCATCTCGGTTATTGGCGGGAGCAGTTGCGGGATCTAGAGGTCACCGAACTGATTCCGGACCGCATATTGCGAGAGGCGCGGACGTTTGCCGGAGACTCGGTGCGATTCGAACTGGAGGCTGCGGCAACAGCGCGACTAAAGGAGTTAGCTCGGCGTGAGGGCTGCACGCTGTTCATGGCTGCGCTGAGCGGGTTTGTGATTCTACTGAAACGTTACACGGGTCGCAACGACGTGGCAGTGGGTTCGCCGGTGGCGAATCGGACCCGGCAAGAATTTGAGGATCTAATTGGATTTTTCGTGAACACCGTGGTGTTGCGAACAAATATGGAGGGTAACCCTAGCTATTTGGAGGTGCTGCGGCGAGTGCGGGAAACGACGCTGGGTGCGTATACACATCAGGATGTTCCGTTTGAGCAAGTAGTGGAACATGTGAAACCGCATCGCAAGCTCAATGAGAACCCACTATTTCGGATAATGTTTATTTTGCACAACCTGCCGAAGGCAGAGATGCGCGTGGCGGGTCTGAAATGTTTTATGCCAGAGCCGGTGAGCCGGTGGTCGGCATTCGATGTGACGGTGTCTCTGGAGGAGGAAGGCGGGCGGCTGTGCGGACACATTGAGTACAGCACGGAATTGTGGGAGCAGTCTACGATCAAGCGGCTATCTGAACATTACCGGCGATTGCTGGCACAGGCGGCGGCGGCGCCGCAGACGCGTATTTCGGAATTTGCGTTGTTGGAGAAAGCTGAAGAGGAGCAGTTACTGAAGGTTTGGAACGGTACGGGCAAGAGTGGTTGGACGGGAAAGGCAGTGCATCAGTTGATCGAGGCTCAAGTCGAACGAACGCCGGAAGCGGTGGCAGTATTTGCCGGGGAGAAACAGCTGAGCTACCGCGAGTTAAACGAACGCGCCAATCGTATAGCGCATCGGCTGAGAGAATTGGGGGCGGGACCGGATGTCGTAATAGGAATCTGTCTGGATCGTTCGCTCGAAATGGTAGTCGCCCTACTGGCGGTGTTGAAGGCGGGAGCCGCCTATCTTCCACTGGACCCGGCACTCCCGGAAAAACGCATCCGGCACATGGTCGAGGACAGCCAACCACCGAGTATACTGACACGACCAGATTTGGCTGCTCCGTTGACATGGTACGAGGGAGCGACCGTATATCTCACACCCGGTGGTGACGATTTTCAAGAGCACAACTCTGCCAACCTCGAGGTGCCGTTGCATCCCGGCAACCTCATGTATGTCATCTATACCTCAGGATCCACAGGTAAACCTAAGGGCGTCGCCGTACCGCACGAGGCTTTGATCAGCTATCTGCGGAGCATGCGTCTCCATCTGATGATTCAAGTCGGTGATTCTTTTGCGTTGATGAGCACCTGGTGCGCGGATCTGTCACATACGAATTTGTACATTACGCTTTCGTGTGGCGCCAGCCTCGACATAGTTCCTGAAACGGCTGCTCTCGACCCGGAATTATTGGAGATGTACTTCTATCAACGTCGACCCGATATCATGAAGGTGACGCCCTCGTATCTGGCAGCCTTCGCATCTTATCCAGGATTTCCGCGACTACTCCCCAGAAAGTTACTAATACTCGGCGGTGAGATTCTGAGCCCTGGGTTGTTGGGCGAGATACGTGGCGCATCAGACGACTTGGTGATTTTGAATCATTATGGACCTACCGAGACGACAGTCGGCGCCGCTGTGGCACGTCTCGAACCCCAAACCGAGGCTGATATCGAGGAACCGCTTGCCGTAGGTCGGCCACTTGAGCATGTTCGGCTCTATGTGCTTGATGGGAACCTTGAGTTTTGTCCCAGGGGTGCAATCGGAGAGTTGTATATCGGCGGAGCCGCCACGGCCAGAGGTTACCTAAGGAAGCCAGAACTAACATCATGCAGCTTCATGCCCGACCCGTATTCCGCTGTCGAAGGATCGCGGATGTACTGCACCGGCGATATGGCTCGCTTGCTTACGGATGGCCGTGTGCAGGTGCTCGGACGCATCGATAGACAGATTAAGATCCGCGGCTATCGTGTTGAACTAGGCGAGATCGAATGTGTGCTCAACGCTTGCTCTTCCGTTCGGGAAAGCGTGGTCGTCATTGACAGGACTCGCGTCGAACAGCCACAGCTGATTGCATATGTGATACTGGTGAAGGAAGGAAACGTAGCGGCCATTGTTAATCACTTAAAGTCAGAGCTCCCGCCCCACGCCGTACCATCCAAGATCATTCCTTTGAGCAAACTGCCTCTCGGTGGCACGGGTAAGATCGAGTATGGTGGTCTGCCCGTCGCCGTGGAGCCACTTTTTCTTAGTTCGTACTGTTCCCTTCTTGAGGAACGCCTCGCACAAATCTGGGGCCGCCTGCTTGGATTGGATCGCGTCGGTCCAAACGAAGACTTTTTTGAACTTGGGGGACACTCTCTTCTCGCGGTGCGGCATGCCATCGCGGTCACCCGCGAATTGAATGTCAAAATTCCACCCGCGGCCCTGTTTACTCACCGCACCGTCAAGTCTCTTGCCTTGTTTATTCGACACAAAAGGACGCTGGATCGCACATACTGCGCGGTGTTGCAGTCAGGAGCCTCTCGAATAGCTTTTTGTTGTTTCCCAGGTAACGGTGGCACCGCTGCGTGCTTTGGTCATCTTGCAAGAGAGCTCGGCTCGACACAGAGTGTATACGCGTTTGAACCAGTTGGTCTTTGGGACAGCGCCGAACCAATTGAGACAGTCGAAGAGATGGCTGCAAGTTATGTGAGTGAAATCCTGACGCTCCCGCACCGTGAGATCGTTTTGCTTGGACACTCGTTGGGCGGACTGGTCGCGTACGAGTCCGCTCGACAGTTGGTGCGCCTTGGCGCGCCTCCCGATCGAGTGATTCTGATCGACACGGATTGCCCCGCTAACTCCGATCATACTGTAAACAACACTTGGGATGATGCAGAGTGGATTTGTTCCTTATGTAGTGCCCTACAGCAATATGTGGGAAATGGCGTCGCAATCCCTATAGACCAGATTAAGGTGCTTACTGCTGAGGGACGACTTGAACTGATGCGCGAACTGCTCGGAAAATCCGCGTTTTTTGCAGACCCGCCTACGTCGGAAAACGTCAGGCGTTTATTGCGCGTTTTTCAAGCCAATCATCGAGCCGCTCGGCGCTATAGAGGCGGAGCTTTGATGTCTCCACTCTTGTTCATTGGTGGTCTCGACAGTGATCTTGCTCAACTCAACGCATGGAGAACACTCTGTGAAGGTGACGTTCTCTATTGCCGAGTCGAAGGTCAACATGTAACTATGATCAGGCCGCCGTACGTGGGTGACCTAGCGGCGGAGATATTGCGCTATTGCCGAGCCCAAGTGGAATCTGATAGCGAAGGGAGCGACTGATGCAAAACAGCGACCTACCAACCGATAACGTGACGCATACGGTGGTCATGAACGACGAGATGCAGTACTCGATCTGGCCAGTTAATAGGGTCGCTCCCGTAGGCTGGTCAGAAGTGGGAGTGACTGGTTCCAAGCAAACGTGCCTGGAATACATAGCGAAAGTCTGGACGGACATGCGACCCAAGAGTGTCCGGGCATTCATGGATGGTACGCGAGACGCGTCCTGAGGTCCCGTCCAATGCCGAGAACACCAAACCAGCAATTCTGGCAGGAATTCGGAATGACGTTCTGGGAACGTCACCCTGGGGCGTTCGAGGGAATCTCAGACATTCCCCCAATTGCCCCCAACTCGCTCTTTCGGACTGTTGTTACCGCATACGAAAACCAGAATCTCCGCGGGACTGTAGGAGTCCTTGCCTACATGAACGGAGAACAGCAACACGGTGCAAGCGCTGAGCGTCTCTTCCCACGTTTGTCCGATGGATCGTTCGAGAATCACAGCAAAAGACTGAAGACCACTATCGGCGACTGTGATTTCTGTTTTCTTGTAAATCACCTAGAATTCCTCGACGAGTCACTTTGGCGCTGGAGCCGTGATTTCCTAAGCGGCCTTTTTCAGAATGTCGGAATGAACTCACTGGGAGTGTTCTACGCGTTATTCTTTGGAACGTATCGCACAACTCCGTTTGGCGTCCACCGAGATCCGGAGAGTGTTTTCCACCTCCCGGTCATCGGGACCAAGCAGATGCGAATATGGCCAATTGATGCCATCGATCCCAATTCTCCCATTGTGCATTCGATGGACTATCGACATAGCCTTGACCGATCCGTACTTCTTCAGGCCAATCCAGGAGGGTTCATTTATTGGCCTTCGAGACATTGGCATACCGGTGAGGGTGCCGGCGAACTCACAGTTTCACTCGCATTGTCCCTATTCTGTTTTGACAGCTTAGAAGTGGCATTGGCGACACAACTGGTCAAGTCCCTTGTTGCTGAGCATGGAGACCTGAAGCAACCAGTTCGTAAGCACCATCGGATTCCTTTCGATCCGACGAATCTTCAACGCACGTCCGAGAACCTGCCGGACCATTTGCACCAAGCCGCTGAGGAACTGCGGCAGCACGTGAGCGACGAGGCGCTCATCGTCGGATGGCTTAGGCTTTGCTCAGCATCCGGTTTTCTGACGCCGCCCCAGCAGCGCCGACATGAGCAGATCAGACCGCAAGACAAGGTTTCAGTTGTGCCAGGCGATGCAGCCCTTTACCGTGTTCTGCGTCCGGGATTGACCGCAGTCGCCGTGAATGGACATGTCACAATGACCTCGTGTCCGGGTGTGGGGGACATGGTCCAACTGCTGTGCTCGAATAGCACTCATTCAGTGCAGAGTTTACTTGACGCTCTGTCTTCCTCCGATAAGAGTCCAACGATGTTGCAAGACGCTCTTAATGTTATCTGCCACCTAATCCGTAGCCGGGCACTGAATCGGATTTCTGACAGCGCCGATTGATCCAGGGTGATCCGAGTTAAGGGAAGCTCATCGAAGATACTTTACTGACCATTCCAACGTCACAGCCACCGCAGTTGCACGCGCAGACTTGCAGCTTTTGTGGGCTTTTCGGTGCCCAACCTGGTGGTATCAACGCCCGAAACAGCATGCTGGAAGTGATTTGCGTAATCGAGTGGAGCCTTCCGTCAATGCTGCGTCGTCCGTCAATGCTGCGTCGTTCGATCGGGAAGTTCCGGAAGGAGCTGTTTGCTTGAGACAATTCAGGCCGTCGTTCAGGACGCGGTGTTTGATCGCCTCAATTTGGCTTGCGATTATGCGCTCCTTGGCCTGCTGTTCTGAAGAGGCTCTGTCGTAGACCGCCCCGCGAGATATATGTATTCATGGCTGGTCAGACTCCCAAAGCAGAGGGCTGGCGTCCGTTTTGGTGATCCAAGTCTTACTCATCGCGGTTGGAATCGATCGGGACGTCGAGAGACGACGGGGATCAAAACTTCATGTGCCACAAGCTTTCGTCCGGTTTGGCGATTTCGGCTCGTCCTACAGCTTGCTGTTCGTAAGTCCCGTTGAGCAACTGTTCCCGAAAGGTTGGCCATCGCTCACGTGGGTAATCCTGGATCGCGTCGATGGTCTTGCCATGGACACTGGAGTTCTCTTTGTCCGGCCTGTGGAAACGAAGGGGTCAGCTCGTCCCGGCCATGATTGCATGCTCAAGGTCGGAAGCGTGCAGTTCATCTACTCGAATGCGGATGAGCCAACCTTGGAGTGACCGCATGCCGTGTGTCGAGAGCGGTTTGACCGCGGATCGCGCACGAGACGAAATGGCTGTCGTTGCCCGCAACGAGGTTCCTAGCCGTCGAGGGCGCGTCGGCGGGAAAGGCGGTACCGGCGCTGACCGTGCCACATGTGTGAGCGGGACCGGCGGCGATGCTCCTCCGGGCAAGTGGTTGTGATAGCCCAGCCCGTGTCGCCCGGGAGCCGGGCCGCCGAACGCAGCGAAACGGGTCGGCGCGGGTCTTAATCCGTCCTATTGAGTCAAGACTTCTTCACTCTCACTGCTCCATCCTGGCTGGGGCCGGTGTCCGACGCGCGGCCGCCTGACCCGGCCGGGCTTCTAAACGCCATGCGTGTCCACCTCGGAAGAAAGGGAAAGACTTTGGTAACTCCATCGACGCGTCCGGAACCTTCCGAGCGGAAGCTTGCACTCTGGCGTGAGCGTGTCAAGGAGTGCCTTGACAAGGCGATTGGTTCGTCGCGGTTACCCTCCCCTCTCCAGGAGGTGATTCGCTATGGGAGTACGGTCCCGGTCGCGAGCCGTTGGCGGGCGATCCTCGTCATGCAGATCGGCGAAACCCTCGGGAGCCATGAAGGGGCTTGTGCTCTCGCCGCCTCGGCCGTCGAAGCGCTGCACTGCGCCACGCTCTGCGTGGACGACCTGCCGTGCATGGATAATGCTACGGAAAGGCGGCGACGTCCCTCGCTCCATCAGCGGTTCAACGAAGCGGTCGCGATTCAGGCCGCGCTCTGGCTGCTGGGCACTTCACGCACGCTGGTCGTGGAGGCCGTGAAGATCGCTCACGGCGGCAGTTATCCGGCTCTAGAGGCCGAGAGCATATCGGTCCTCTCAGACCTGCAGCAGAAGACGGAGGACGAGCTTCAGCTCGGCCAATTTACGGAAATGATGGGGAGTTCAGACCGGCTGATAGTCGACGCGGAAGCCGTGGCACGGCTCAAATGCGGACGCGTTTTTGCACTCGCGGCGCAATTCGCAGCCTGGCTCTCGCCCGATCCCCAGGGCCGTCGCGAACGTGCACGGTCGCTCGACGAATACGGGGACGCGATCGGCCTCGCCTATCAAGCCCTTGACGACCTCGACGACCGCCGAACGGACGTGCTGGCGGAATCATGGAGCGGGCTCAGCGCCGTCGGCCGGCCCACATTCGTGGCCCAGTTCGGCGTGGACGGCACGGAGCGGCTCATCGACGGTTATCTGGCACGTGCGATCGCCGCCCTAGCTCCGCTGGCCGCCGAGGGAAGGAATTGCGAGCCACTCGAGCACCTCGCCACGCTTATCATGAGACGGGCGCACGTCATTCGCCCGGCGGGATTGCCCTGAGGTGTCGTCCCAGGATTCCCGGCCTGGGCCGGGCGTCACCCGCCGTGCCTCGATAGTCCAGAGGGCTTGAAGGTGTCTCCCGATACCCTGCGGCGATGGCTGCTGGCCGAAGGACTCTGGCAACGCTAGCGCTGCCGCGACTAGAACCGCAGCTGTCGGCCGCGCCTGCTTCGGCGAACTGAGCAAATGGTTACTAGATTCACGACCGGACCGAGGGCCGCGGCGAGACCATGGTGCTGATGCACATGATTGACGACGCAACCAGCTTGCTTGCGGGTCCGCTTTTATGACGCCGACACCGTCCTCAACCACATGGATTTGCTTCTGCCCTTGATACAAGCCCACTGCCGTCCGCTGGCGCTGTAACGGATGGGCAGAGCCTCTTCCAGTTCCAAGGCAAAGGCCAGGCCTTGCCCGACTTGGAGACGCAGTTTGGCCGAGCCTTGCGTGAGTTGGACATCCAACTGATCTGGGCGCGCAGCCCCTAGGCCAAGGTGCGAGTCAAGCGCTCCTTCGGTACGGCCCAGGACCGTGTGTAAAAGAGCTGCGTCTCTTCGTCTAAGCCAAGGCCAAGACTATCCTCAGGCCAACGCCTTGCTGTACGATGGCTTGCTGGCCAAGCACAACCGATTGTTCAACGTGTCGCCGCGGGAAGCGAAAGATGCGCATCGAAGGCTGGGCACGGCTTTCAATGTGGTGGCGATTTTGAGCTGCCAGGAGCAGCCAACGATTACACGATGCGATTCGAGAATCGGCACTATCGACTGGACAAGCCGAGCTATGCGGGCGAGCGTGGCGGTAAGGTGGTGATCGGAGTGCGTCGGGATGGAGTCTGGAGATCCGCTTCGGAACACTTTATCTGAAGTCCATTAGATCATCGGGGGTCTGCTACCCTAAAACCCCCCGGAATTTACCGCTTACGGGCCTGACGCCTCAGCACGAGGAAGAAAGCCCGACCTCAGGGCAAGAGGCCGATCCCTCTGGCGTACAGCCCACCGAAGCTCTTGGGTCGCTCTTCTGCGGAGCCCTAACCTCCCGACGGCGAGGCGACCAATTCCAAGAAAGCTGTCCAGCCGCAGATCATCCTTGGCGTCAGGGATTTCCAAAGAAGCGGAAAAACTGACATGCGACATTTATATTTCGACCAAACAGAGGACATTTCCATTGCGGTCCGACAGTAATGATTCTGGTCCCTTGACAAGAGTCGCAAGTAGAAGTTAAGCTCTATCACAGTTAATTAGGTGTTCGGTACCAGGTTCTACTCAAGGGGAGGTTCCGATGCCACTAGGTGAAGTGACAGGTGCATGGCGGCTCAAATCAGATCATCAGGAGGGCCTTGCCATCCTGAGCAAGGGATTTTATTGCTCCATCATTGTTGATAGAGCCCGCATGAAGCTCAAGCCCGCCCACATTGGCGAGCACGAGATGCTCGAGGCTTACAAGACGATGACTTCGCAAGGTGGGACCTACAAGATTGAGGGGAATAAGATCAGACTAAATCGTCAACTCTCACGAGGTCTTGATTCCCAGGGGCACCCTCTCATTGCTGAATTCGTTGTCAACGGCGACACTTTGGAAGCCGAGGAGGTTCTCTCTAGTGGAGAGAAGTCAGGTGTTAGAATGACCTGGACGAGGGTGGAATAGCTCGACCCGGGCCATCTGGCCCCGATGATGTCCCAGGCGTAGTGGAGAGTTGACGAAAACACGGTGTCGGCTGTGGCGCGCTCGATGATGTGTATCGGGTTGCCGAATCCCTTGCACAAAAGCTACCACAGATACCCAAGTTGTATCAGGCCGGTTCCATCCGGCAGCGTCCGTAGGTTCCTAACAGACGCGGATTGTACACTCGCTGGGCACCAAGGACGGCTAGTTTGTTGTGTATTTGCTCAATCTGTACGAAACTCCTTCTGCGCCATCGACCGCGTGGACAGTGTAATCGAGCGCCGATGCGATCGCTGGCCAGCAGGGGAGAAAGTTCCTTTTGACGGACAGAAATCGGGGAGTCATGCCGACCTGGACGAAGGGGACTGACGTTCATTCCAAAATTGGACCGGGACAAGCACGAGAATCTAGACGCGCCTGCAGTCCG
>Ga0206850_10239_pt1 | contig 13664 bp, 11 predicted proteins | sample Alteio_BWOrgCont_16_FD_152885 | JGI IMG/M metagenome (GOLD analysis project Ga0206850, IMG submission 152885) | Enriched cells from forest soil in Barre Woods Harvard Forest LTER site, Petersham, Massachusetts, United States -... | ecosystem: Environmental > Terrestrial > Soil > Temperate forest >...
AGCTTCATCATGCCAATCAAATACCAATAATAAGTAAACTGTTAAAACTATTCGTCGACGATGCCAAGTTAGCCTCCGGTACCATTATTTGGATTGTAATAAATAGCATTTGTGTCTATTTTCTTTCTTTTTGGTCTGTCTGGGGATGTGTTTTCTTAGTGCTGGGATTGAGCTTTTTACTGATCGAGCGTTGTATTAAACTATAGTGCGATTCATTGTATCTTGCTTTTTGTTAAAAATCTGTTTAAAATCCTCGGTTCTATTGATTTTTTTAATTTTTATTAGAGGATATTTATGCCCACAGTTCGTGTAAAAGAGGGTGAAAACGCCGAATACGCACTTCGTCGTTTTAAACGTGCTTGTGAAAAAGCCGGTATTTTAACAGAACTTCGTCGTCGTGAAGCTTATGAAAAGCCCACAACGGAACGAAAACGCAAAAAAGCAGCTGCTGTTAAACGCAATATGAAGCGCGTTATGCGCGATCGTCCTTTACGTCGTCGGATGCGTCGTCGAATAATGACAAATAGCGGTCAAGAGGCAGCTTAAGTTATACTTTTCGTGTTGTGTGATCAATGAGCGGCATAATACCACGTACCTTCATTGACGATCTCATCACACGGGTGGATATCGTCGATCTTATTGACAGCTACGTTCCTCTAAAACGTGCTGGAAAAAATTTTTCGGCATGCTGTCCATTTCATCAAGAAAAAACACCGTCGTTCAATGTGTCACAATCAAAGCAGTTTTATCATTGTTTTGGTTGTGGTGTCAGCGGTAATGTCATTAGTTTTATGATGAATTATCGTTCTTTGGAATTTCGAGAGGCCATTGAAGAATTAGCTTCTCGTGTCGGCATTCCTGTACCGTATGAAAATACAGGACACACACAAAAAACACCCCCCTCTCAAGATTTATATACCTTATTATTGCAAGTCACGCAGTACTATCAAAAACAATTATCTCAATCTTCATTAGCGCAAGCCTATATTCAAAAACGCCAATTAAGTGATGAGATTATTAAAAGTTATCAAATAGGTTATGCGCCCGCTGGATGGGAAAATCTAAAAAAAACCTTTGTTTCTCATGAAAAGGAATTAATAGCAACGGGACTATTAATTGAACGCCCCCAAAATAATAGCACCTATGATCAATATCGTGATCGTATTATTTTTCCTATTCATGATCGACGTGGCCGAATTATCGGTTTTGGTGGACGGGTTTTAGACAATCAACAATTACCAAAATATATTAATTCCCCTGAAACAACTTTATTTCACAAAAGCAAAGCACTTTATGGTCTTCATCAAGCCGCGCACAATAATCCACAACCTTCTTATCTCTTTATCGTAGAAGGCTATATGGATGTTATTGCCATGGCGCAGCATGGCATTTCACAAGTTGTCGCCACATTAGGAACCGCCACAACACGAGACCATATTCAATCATTATTGCGTTATACCAAACAATTAATTTTTTGTTTTGATGGCGATAATGCCGGTCGAAAAGCCGCTTGGAAAGCCCTAGAAAGTGCATTACCTTATTTGGATGCACAAGCACAATTCTTATTTTTATTTTTACCCGATGGCGAAGATCCTGATACTCTCATCTCAAAAGAAGGTCAAACAGCCTTTCTATCACGCATTCCAAATGCTAAATCATTAGATAACTTTTTTTTCGAAGAATTAACAAAACATCTAAATTTATCGCAAATGGCTGATTGCAGCAAACTCATCGAGTCGAGCAAAACCTATTTTGCTTTAATACCTAATTGCGCCTATCGCTCTCTTTTATTGGAACAACTAGCACGATTTTCACGTATAAACGTCGCGTCTATTGAAAAACAATTTTCTGTTACCCATTCTCAAACATCAATAAAAACATCTACACCAGAATTAGCAAAAGCACAAAGAACCAATATTCGCATTGCTTTATCACTTTTAATTCAACAGCCTGAGCTGATTGAAAAAATAACGCCTATTCTTTCATCCATTGAATTATCCACATTTCACACAATTCGTGGTGGCAAAATGTTAAGCGAAATCATTCACGTTTTACAACAAGAATCCATACGTACTACGGGACAATTATTAGAATATTATCGTGATCACGAATATTTTCCGTGGATAACACAACTCGCTATTTTCGCGCACAACGTTCCTATCGATGGCATCGAAACAGAATTTTCTGGTGCGATTAAGCAATTACAGCAAGAAATACGTGATAAAGAAATTAAAACGCTCCTACAACGCAAACAATTTTCCGATTTTTCAGCTCAAGAACAGCAACAATTATTAGTGATGTTAAAAAGAAATAAATTAAAAAGCTAAAATACTATTGCAGATATAGCCTGCAATGCTATACTTCGTTCATTAATATTAAAATTTAATTAATGAGGTAATGATATGGCAAAAGGGGGGCAAGGGGGCGGCGGACAGCCAGGCTCACCTGATAACGCCTTTAAACCTTTGTGGGTCATTTTAGGTATTTTTCTCATCGGTTATATCGCTTGGTTCGAAGCTCATACGTTTATTGTGCGAGTTATTTTTGCTCTAAAATACGGTGAAATGGAAGCCATCACTTTATTTTTCAAGGTTCCTTCGTTACAAGCATGGGAAGAATTTGTTGCATCTGCACCTGACTCACTCATTACTTTTGACACCGTAAGCGCCCTCTGTGAAGTCGTCGGGCAATATATTCGCTACCCTTTTGCAGCCATTTTATTGGGTTTAGGCATTTGGGTCTATTCACGCAATACAATTTTAAAATATCGACAAGCCTATTCGATGAAAACGTTACGAGCTCAAGAACAAATTAATTGGCCTCAAATTTTACCCGTTCTTTCGATGGATTTAGCCAAGGAAGATATTCGTGTAGGACCATGGGCCATGGCATTAACGCCGATGGAATTTGCAAGACAACATAATTTATTAAAAAAAGATGAATTTGCACCCGTCGCCTCTAATATGGAAATTCCATTAACCGCAGGAGTCAAAAAAGGTGAAGCACGACGTGTTTTTACATTACAACTAGGCGCTTATTGGAATGGATATGACTCTTTACCACCACACACCAAGGCATTAGCAGCTGTTTTTTTAGCTAAAATTAATCGTGACCGCGACGGCGCTCTGCGATTATTAAAATCATTAAATATTTCTTCTGTTAAAGGCAAATTAGATATCACATTAGCAGGACCTCTCATTAATAAATATAAAAACTCTCCTCTTGTGGAAGAAATTGTCACAAAACATGCCTATGTAATGACGGTTATGGCATCTCTTTTGGTGGGTGCACGAGATGATGGCGTCCTTGCTACTGCTGATTTTCTTTGGTTAAAACCTATCGATCGACGATTATGGTATGTTTTAAATACCATAGGACGGCAAACGGCTTATGCCGAAATTTCCGGCATTTATGCTCATTGGATGGTTGAAAACAGATTGAAAAACCGTAGTTTAATGCCGATGATTGATGAAGCTGTAAAAGCGCTAGAATTCGCCGTGAAAGAAGTAAAAATAAGTCAACAAGAATGGGAGACACTATCATGACGCGTGGTATTGAAGCCCAACATGAAATTAATCCGCAAAAACTTCTACGAGATACGAGAACATTTGGCCAAATGGCCTCTGGATTTTTTTCTGATCCGCTGAATGTTGCCGTTATTTTAATTGGCGCGGCCATTGCTATTTTCTTTGAATACCCATTCTCTGATCTTTTGCTTTTAATAGGATTATCCATTTTTCTTTTTGCCATAACACGACGAAAAAGCTTACCTTTTCGAATGCCTCAAACAGCGCATGCAAAAGATTACAATGATCTCGATCCCGCCAAAAAACCACGAATCTCTCGCGGCATTAGTTTTTTTGGTAATGATATTAAAACAAACGAAGAACTTTGGTTTAATAATGATGATATGCGTACACACGTTCTCATCTTCGGCTCAACCGGTAGCGGTAAAACAGAAGCATTAGTTTCCATTGCTTTTAATGCCTTAGTTCAAGGCAGCGGATTTATTTATGTCGATGGAAAAGGGGATAACTCCTTATTCGCCAAAATTTTCTCTATGACGCGCAGCATGGGACGCGAGGATGATCTACTTCTTATTAACTACATGACGGGTGCTCGTGATATTATTGGCCCACAAGAACGTCGCTTATCGAACACAATGAATCCTTTTTGTCGCGGTTCTTCGAGCATGCTATCACAATTGGTAACAAGCCTTATGGATTCTGGCCAAGGTGGTGGCGATGGTGATATGTGGAAAGGTCGTGCCATTAACTTTATGGAGTCCTTACTAAAGCTTTTGGTCTATCTGCGTGATCAAGGCTTTATTTTATTAGATGCCAACACCATTCGTAACTACTTTCACTTACCATTACTGGAATCTATTGTTATCGACAAACAATTTCCGCGTGATGAAAAGGAGTCCGTTAATCTTGAAAGCGTACCAGCGGTTATTTTAGAGCCGCTTAAAAACTATGTGTATAACTTGCCAGGCTATAGCCCAGATAAAAAAGGCAAACAGGTCTCGCAAGTACTTGAACAACACGGTTTTATCACCATGCAATTAACGCGTACATTCGGTTCGATGGCGGATACTTACGGACACATTCTTCGAACTAATTTGGCCGAAGTCGATTTCAATGATGTTATTCTGAATCGTCGTATTTTGGTCGTTTTATTACCCGCATTAGAAAAATCACCGGATGAATTAGCCAACTTAGGTAAAATTATTATTGCCTCTCTCAAAGTCATGTTAGCGGCAGGTCTCGGCGATAGGGTCGAAGGTGATTACCGTGATGTGATTGAACGCAAACCAACCAATTCAGCAACACCTTACATGTGTATTATGGATGAATATGGTTATTATGCTGTAAAAGGATTTGCCGTTGTACCGGCACAAGCGCGTTCTCTTGGGTTTTCAGCCATTTTTGCTGGACAAGATTTACCCGCATTTCAAAAAGCCTCTAAAGAAGAAGCGGCCTCTATCGGCGCAAACTGTAACATCAAAATTTGTATGAAACTAGAAGATCCGAGTGAAACATGGGATTTCTTTAATAAAACAGCCGGCGAATCTTATGTAACCAAAGTCGACTCTTTTCAGTCAGATGCTGATAGTATCACCGGCAGTTATCAAGACACAAAGAGTTCGTCATTCGAAAAACGCGCACGTATCGATCTATTAGACTTAAAAGATCAAAACCCCGGTGAAGCTCATATTTTCTTTAAGTCCACCATTATTCGCGCCAAAATGTTTTTTGCCAATCCATCAACAGTTAAATTATTAAAAGTTAATCAATTCATGAAGGTTGAACCGCCTGCTGATGATGCGCTGCGTATTTTTGTTCAAAAAATGGAAAAATTCCAAACTGTTTTACAAAGCGGCAGCATCGCCATTACACAAACACCGGCTGAAAATGAAGATTTTACTTTTATCGTCGAATCACTCAAGAAAAATGAATCTTTGGGTAACATTCAAGGCAGCGTAGCAGCATTATTAGCCTTCCATGTTCGCGCAGAACCTGAAGTAATTGATGAATTTTTGGAAGATACCGCCGCGGCTGCTGCTGAACAATCCAGCGATATAAACGCACCTACAACAGAAGTTCAGAAAGATGAATTAGACGTTTTCGCATCATTACGTCGTAGTTTAGATGCTACCCCCATTTTAATTAACGATCTCAATGCCTTTTCTCAACCACTGTTACCTCTATCGCCCACACGTATCAATATAGCCGCGATGGAACGTATTTCAGGCAAACAAGACAAACAAGCACATAGTGTTGCCACAGAAATCATCAAAGACATGAAGCTTGCAACGAAATATCCACCTGATGTCATTGATATTATTCCGCCAATAGAATTGGCCAGTTTAGTTGAAGAATTAATCAGTGTCATTCAAGTGGCAAGAGCCAAAAGTGAGGCGAAAGAATAAAAAGAAGAACATGATAAAAACCATTCCCGACAATACTTTTTTAAATCTATTACATGGAAAACCCACCACAAGAACGCCTGTTTGGATCATGCGACAAGCCGGTCGTTATTTACCTGAATATCGTGCATTAAGAGCCAAAGCGGGTGATTTTCTAACGTTATGCAAAACACCCGAACTCGCCTGTGAAATTACATTACAACCACTGAATCGATTTCGCTTAGATGCCGCAATTCTTTTTTCAGATATTTTAACGATTCCCGATGCCATGGGTTTAGGATTACATTTTACCGAAGGTGAAGGTCCGCATTTTAAACGTCGTCTTGAATCTGCAGCCGATATTAAAGCACTTTGCGTACCTGATCCTCATGAAAAATTATCGTATGTCATGGATGCCATTCGTCTTATCAAACAAGAATTGGCTATACCATCCGAGGACAAGGATGTCCGCTCCGATAAAAGCACACTTGGTGCTCCCGGACGGTATAGCAAAGCGCCATTAATTGGTTTTTCTGGCAGTCCTTGGACATTAGCTTGTTATATGATTGAAGGTGGCAAAAGTCAAAATTTTCATCGCATAAAAAAATGGCTCTACACAGAACCCGCCATTCTTCATCATCTTTTAAATACATTAGCACAATCCGTTATTGCCTATTTAATCGCACAAATAGAAGCTGGCGTTGATACCGTCATGATTTTCGACTCATGGGGCGGCATTTTATCACCAGACATCTATCAACATTTTTCATTATCTTATATTAAAACCATTATTGAAGCTTTACCCAAACATATTCCCGTCATCGTCTATACGAAAAACGGTGGCGTAGGTTTAGAATTGATGGCTCAAACCGGTTGTCGTGTTATTGGTATAGATTGGACTATTACGCTACAAGAAGCACGAAGACGCGTTCCAGAAACAATGATTCTACAAGGAAATTGGGATCCCGCCATTTTATTAAGCCATCCCACACAAATTGAGCAAGAGGTCAAAAAAATATGCCCCTTATCCAATCATATTGCTAATTTAGGCCACGGCATTACACCCGATATTCCGGTTGAAAATGTAGAAGCTTTTGTTGAGGCGATTCATCGTTATAGCCCCTCCATTTAAGAATAAATGACGATATTTCAGGAGTTCCCCCCCTGTTGAAATAAGTGTTGACTATTTCTGAAAGCGTGTCATAATTTCACCGTTCATACATAACCAACACATTGAGGAGTCCAACATTATGCCACTCGCTATTCTAAAAACACGTACCAACATCGGAATTCAAGCTCATCCCATTACCGTTGAAGCTCATACATCCGGTGGATTACCTCATTTTTCCATTGTCGGATTACCGGAAACATTAATTAAAGAAAGCAAAGATCGCGTTCGAAGTGCCATTATTAACAGCCATTTTGAATTTCCAAACGGCAAAATTACGATTAATTTAGGACCTGCTGATTTACCTAAATTTGGCAGCGGCTTTGATTTACCCATTGCACTCAGCATTTTAATCGCTTCTGAACAGTTATATCCTATCGAAGCTTCTATTACGCAACATTATGAATTTGTAGGAGAACTCACGCTATCTGGCGCTATTCGACCCATTAAAGGATTATTACCTATTTTAATCGCCGCACGAAAAGATAAAACCGCCTGCATTATTCCCCATGACAATCAATCTGATGCAGCATTAGTCGATGGTGGTGAATATTATGCAGCACGACATTTATTAGATGTTTGCGCCCATTTAACCGCACGCAAAAAGATGCTTCCTGTGGAATCCATTCCCGCACGTGAACAGCAAATACTCACTTATCCCGTCGATCTTTCTGAAGTCAAAGGGCAATATCATGCAAAACGAGCCCTAGAAGTCGCTGCAGCTGGCGGACATAGTCTATTAATGGTTGGACCACCAGGAACTGGAAAAAGCATGCTAGCCTCACGATTAGTCACATTATTACCACCATTATATTTAGAACAAGCATTAGAAGTCGCGGCGATTCAATCTGTTCGCGGCATAGCCTTTAATGTTGAAAGGTGGCAACAACGCTCTTTCCGAGCGCCACATCATACCAGCTCCTCTATTGCATTAGTCGGTGGTGGCAGCCCGCCCAAACCCGGTGAAATTTCACTCGCTCACCAAGGTGTTTTATTTTTAGATGAATTACCGGAATTTAGCCGAAAAACATTAGATACCCTTCGAGAACCACTTGAAACAGGTAGCATTTCTATCGCTCGTGCAGCTCATCACGCAGAATATCCAGCAGAATTTCAATTAATTTGCGCTATGAATCCTTGCCCTTGCGGTCATTTTGGTAATCCCCATGAAATATGCCGTTGCACACCTCTGCAAATCAAAAATTATAAAAATCGATTGTCCGGACCATTTCTTGATCGCATTGATTTACATCTAGAAGTGCCTGCTCTCAAAAAAGAAATGTTAATGTCAACCGCATCCGATCATTTTCCAACAGAAACCAGTGCACAAGTAAGACATCGCGTCATTACAGCACATCAAATACAAATGGAACGACAAGGCAAAAGCAATGCGCGACTTAGCGTTAAAAATTTAGAAGAATATTGTGTACTCGGCACAAAAGAAAACGAGTTGACCGAAAAAGCCATTCAAAAATTAAAATTATCCGCACGATCTTATCATCGTATTTTACGCGTCTCACGCACATTGGCCGATTTGGATGATAGCGAACAGATTACCGTAAAACATTTATCAGAAGCCTTTAGTTTTCGCGAGAATCGTTTATTATCTGAGCTATGATTTTCGTTTATTTTCTGTATAATTCAATTTAATATTATCTATTTTAATGAGACGTGTATGACAATAAAATCCGATCGCTGGATTAAGCAAATGGCCCGTGAACATAACATGATTGAACCTTTTGAAGAGGCTCAAGTACGCGTTGCCCCAGCAGATTCTGAAAAACGTATTATTTCTTATGGAACCTCCAGTTTTGGTTATGATGTTCGCTGTTCCAATCAATTTAAAATTTTCACGAATATAAATTCTGCGATTGTTGATCCTAAAAATTTCGATCCAAATAGTTTTGTGGATGTTGAATCCGACGTTTGTATTATTCCGCCCAATTCTTTCGCATTGGCAACAACGGTTGAATATTTTCGCATTCCGCGTGATGTTTTAGTCATTTGTTTAGGCAAGTCAACGTATGCCCGTTGCGGTATTATCGTGAATGTCACACCATTAGAACCAGAATGGGAAGGGCAAGTAACATTAGAGTTTTCAAACACCACCACCTTGCCTGCAAAAATTTATGCTTTTGAAGGTGTCGCTCAAATGCTATTTTTACAATCGGATGAGCCTTGTGACGTTTCATATCGTGATCGCAATGGAAAATATCAAGGGCAACGTGGTGTTACATTACCAACAGCTTAAAAATATGATATACCAAAAAAACTTCAAAATGCAGGTTTTTATTGAATCGACAAACTAAATGATACATCCAATTTGGTACGAACTGTAGGGGCGAATAATATTCGCCTTTTTTTCCGTCTTGGGCGAATATTATTCGCCCCTACAGCTCATCCTATGTGGGTAATTCTATCCAGTCCATATTACATAGGAAGATGAGTCTTGGTTGGTATCTTCCGTACTATTATTAGAAAAACTGGCGCCAGTATAATTAACCGTTGTTGTTCCGGTGCTTGAGCCTGCCGCATAGATTCCATAACCGCTATTATTACTCATGCTAGAATTGGATAAATCAAAAAGATTAAGCTGGCCATTTGAAGTGTTATTCAAAAAAATAGCGCCTTCCAATGGACGACCATAACCAGTAAAAATAGGTTGGTTATCATCAAAAGCTGAGCTTGTCGCCTGAATATTAATTGTGCCGCTACCACTATTTGTCACATAAAGCCCCACGTCATTACTACTAAATTGCGAGCCAGAAATATTAACCGCCATTGTTCCCGTACCCTCATTATTAATTAAAAAACCGGCAACTAGATTATCAACAAAATTTGAATTGCTAATATTCAATGTAGCATCTCCAGTATTTGTACTCTCATTTTGAACAAAAACACCGTCCCCAAGATCGCTAATACTGATATTGGTAACATTCAATGTATTCGTACCTGTTTCTTGATTATCCAAAAAAATACCATAAGTTGCCGGTAAGTCACCAACAGAAACGCCGACGCCAGGAGGAGGAGGATTTCCAACAATCGTTAAATCAGAAAAAGTATTTTCTCCGTCTTCCGTAATAATAAAAGCACTATAGTCAACGGCGTCCACATGAATAATGGGTTGGCTATCACTTGAGGCCGGCGCGGTGTAATCTGCTGTTCGACCATAAAAATCTTGATCCGGATAGACATATAAACCGTTCAGCGCAAGTGTTCCCCCTTGTGCATCACTGCTGTTAATAACATAATCTGATCCACCACTTTGAAGATAAATACGTGCGCCATCAGGATTATCTGCATAAATATTATCTAATGTTGTCTGACTCAGATCGGCTGCATTACCGTTCGTTCCATCACCTGTGCCATTGGGCGCCAAGAAATAAACATTATCATATTCTAAAACATCCTGCTGATATTTTGTATATTCTTGATCATACGTACCTGCGCCGGTCGCAATAACACCCACATGACGAGGAATTGAATCCAACAAGCGATCTTGTACATTATTAGAAAAGACCGTAGAACCTTCGCCAAAGGAAATTTTTAAAACAACACCAACCATATAAGAATTGAGTTGATCATAACTATTGATAATTCCAAGGGTGACATTTTTTGAAATCGCCTGTTCAAAACCACCCGTAATCCCCGTAATATTATCAACATTGGGAGTGGGAGGCACATAAAAATAGCTTCCTAAATACACGCGTGAGCGAAAATTGTTCCAGCCAGCAAAACTGTAACCCACCTCAACATCACCGCCGTTACCAATAACATCATACGGTGTTTGAGTGCTATCATATTGATTATTAGTCCCTTCTACAAAATACACATCACTATTATCTCCGAGTGTATCAGAAAAAACACTATCCCCCATTGGCTTTTGAGTATTTGTTGGAAAATAACCATTAATATGCGCATCCCAATGAGGGCTCATCCATTCTATACCTGGACTCATCACCAAAAAGTTTTGACCTAAACTCACTTTTTCAAAATCACCAAAAAAATAAGCGCCGACAATTTGATTATGTATTATTTGACGGTAACCACCGCCAGGGCTGAGTAAATACGTGTCATTGGTACCATAATCAGCCATAAAATTACCAAATAAAAAGGCGTTGGATTGTCCATAAACGGGTTGCATTAAATCTGCACCAAAGCTACTCGCATTTGATGAGCCAAGAGCAGAAAATAAGGCTCGCCCCTGACTCCCCATCAAAAAAGTATTATGGCTAGGTATTGATGTAGACGTTGATGTTAATACTGCCGATTGAGCGGTAGTACATATGAAAAAGAAAGCCAATACTGCCAGCAGTACCGCCTTAAAAAATACTTGATGATGATTATAATACAAAACACACTGCCTTAGCATAGTTAAAAAAGAAAAATGAATAATAAAATGCAGCGAACATAAATACAAGACCTACCCAGAGATATCGTCACCTTTTTAAAGAAGCATGATGAGCTTTAATAAAAAGGTGACGATACCTCAAGAGAGTGCAGAAAAAGGGGATTCGTAGCAAGATTAGCAGACTTTGGAAGATGTTAAGCACGTTCTAAGAAATTACACCATGTTTCACGTGAAACATTTTACCCTGTTCTCGAAGACTATCAAACACGGCTTCACTTAGCCCTGTAAAAAAAACTTGGCCTGGCATTTGGGATAGATAGCTCATCACATGACTCAATGAAACTGCGTCAAATTCAGCATTAATATCATCCAATAAATACACACACTGTCGATTGGCCATTTTAGATAATAAAAGCCCCTGAGCCAGTTTAATCGCCATAATAACCAACTTTTGTTGGCCACGTGAATAAATATCTTTAATTAATCGATTATTTTCTTGAATGATCAGATCCGCCTTATGTGGTCCATGATGCGTATATCCCATTTTTCTATCACGTTCACGATCCGCCTCTAAAAAAGCCATTAATGGTGTATGTACATCATCTTCTTTCCAACCCTTGAAATAATGTAATTTTAATAAATTTATATTAAATGACGCTCCCAAAAAAGAAGTAATCACATCATTAAATAAGGGTAAAAGCGCTTGAAAATAGGCCTGACGCATCTGGTGAATCGGCTCGGCATAATTTGAAAGTAATTGATCCCAAGGCGACATAGCATAACTCGAATGTCTTTCACGTAACCAGGCATTACGTTGCTTTAAAACACGTTGATATTGCATCCATATTTTAAAATAATCCGGATTACAATGAAAAACGCCCCAATCAATAATTTCCCGTCGAATTTTAGGCGCTGAGTCAATAATTTTAAACGAATCTGGATAATATAACTGCAACGGCAAATGTTGCGCAAGAATAGCGCTCTGGCGGCATGGCAATTGATTTATTTTGATTTCAGTATCACCGTCCTTCTGTTTTTTAATACCTAGTTGACTATTGTTTTGATTTTCTAAATCTTGAATATTACCAAAAACCGTTAAAGATTCTTGATCATAATGAACCACTTTATGATACAAATGCGTACGAAATGAACGTGCCGTTCCTAAAAGATAAATCGCTTCTAATAAACTAGTTTTTCCACTGCCATTTTGGCCAACAAAAAAATTATAGCGTTCATGTAAATCTAACGAAACATTCTGTAAATTTCGTACGCCCTGTATCGATAGATACGAAATTTTCATACTATACTGACATTGCTTGTGGTCAGAGCTTGATGGCTTTCAAAAACAGGCGTCCTGCCCTCGAGATTTTCGTTCATCCGAGTCATCACATTTTGAAAGCCATCAAGCTCTGACCACAAGCAATACATCCTCATACAGCCATAGGCATAATTAAATACTGAACTTGTGGCAACACTTCTGATTCAAATAACACGCCTGCATTCGGATCCGAACAGGTCATTTTAATTTCAATTGATGGTAAATTATTTAAAACATCCATGACATAACTAATATTAAAACTAGTTTCAAATGATGCACCTTCAAGCGCCACTTCCATTTCATCTTCGCCTGCTTCATGCTCCGCATTATTCGCATCAATTTTCAATAAATTATCGATAACTCGAAAAGAAACGCCGCGTTTTTTTTCATTCGCTAAAACAGAAACACGCGACAACATTTGTTTAAAAGGTTCTCGTTCAATGCGCACTTGTTTATCCGTATTTTTTGGAATCAAGCCCGCATAATGCGGATATTGGCAATTTAATTGCTTCGTTGCCAACGTATAATGTTCTCCCATCACATAAAAATGGCTGTCTGAAATCATTAAATTAACTGTATTATCTCCCGTATAATCCAATAATTTAATTAACTCTAGAATACTTTTCCGTGGCAACACAATACGAAAAGATGAAGCTGTTTCATCGGGAGATGCTGAAATATTAGCCGGTATATCAATCTTACATACCGCCAAACGATGGCCATCTGTTGCAACAGCAATTAATTGATTATCCACTTTTTCCAATGACAACCCATTGAGATACACGCGAATATCTTCTTGCGCCATCGCAAAACTAGTCGATTGAAAAAGATATTTTAAATCTTGCGCGTTCATCGAAAATACTTTTTCTTGCTCTATCGTTTCATTAATTTTAGGAAAATCGGTTGCTGGCAACGTACT
>Ga0206850_10065_pt1 | contig 13588 bp, 1 predicted proteins | sample Alteio_BWOrgCont_16_FD_152885 | JGI IMG/M metagenome (GOLD analysis project Ga0206850, IMG submission 152885) | Enriched cells from forest soil in Barre Woods Harvard Forest LTER site, Petersham, Massachusetts, United States -... | ecosystem: Environmental > Terrestrial > Soil > Temperate forest >...
AGGGCATAAAATGGCCCTTGGATCGCCTTGACATGCAATTTGATACGGTCTTTAATGGCCGTATTCCCACGGCTCCATTGACTGGATGCGATAGCACCGGGTTTCCCATGAAATTCAAACATCACTGTTTTGCTTCCATCGCCTTCTGCGAACCAAAGCTTTAGTGCATTAGGGTGAATACCGCTGATATAATTAATGACAAAATTTTTGATAATTTTCTCAATATCTTTTTCCCTATGGATATATTGCCCTCCCCCTTGCCATATTCTCCAAATATCATTATTTTCAAACTGATCTTTGTGAGGGATTATCACGTCTGTCACAGCACCTGTGTGCTCATTAAACTTTATCGTCACAGGCACTTCAAAACCCTTGTATTCTACTTCATCAGCCATCAGAGGATAATTGGCGGATGATCGCAAGGGTAGCTCAGCAAATTCTCCGACTTCCAAATTGACCCCATTGTTAACCAATGCTCCTATATGTTCATAATAAACCTTACGGGCATTGTCATTTACTATGATGTCCATCATTCTTTCAGGATTGGTTTCACTGAGAATGTTTTTAAATAATTCCAATACAAAAGATGGATCACCGTCACCAAAGAATTCTTTATCCAACCAACTCACCCGAAGTCTGACAGCTTGCCCTTGCAAACCAGCTAATGCTTTTATTGCACCTGGATTCTGGAGCCATATCAGCTTATTATCTGGGCCTTGCAATTGGACAATAATATGCATTTGATCATACGCAAACCTGGCCAAGGAAGCCAATCGTTCATGGGCCAATTCATGCTCATCGTAATGGGCGTTACGTCCTGAAACGTCAAGCTCTAAGGTGGTCTCTTCGCCGGATTGTCTTGAAATATTCTCCAGTTCAGACGTGATTTCATTATCTAACCGCTTCCCAAACCATTCCACAGCACTGACGCCTTCCTGATGACGTAAAACATTGATGGCCTGCGCATGTCGGGCATATTGATTCATGCGCACAAAGATCAATGGGTCAATCTCATTATCGCCTCGACGGGTAATAATATGTTCAAACTCGTGGGTTAATATCTCTGCTAAAATATAGAGCGGTCCTTTAATGGCTTTGACATGCAGCCTGATTCGGTCTGTATTATTGCCTGGTTGGACCCATGCACTGGAGGCGATTGCTCCCTTTTGACCATGGAATTCGAAAATAATTGTTTTGCTTCCACGTCCTTCGGCAAACCAACGCTTGAGGTCCTCTGGATGCATGGATTTAATATAATTAATGGAAAATTCTTTGATGGCCTTTTTAATATCCTCTTCCCTACGAATATCGTTCTTCCCTACCCCATTCCATATTCTCCATATCTTGTACTGTTCAAATTCACTTCTATGAGGGATGATGACATCCTTGACTGTGCCGCTGTGCTCATCAAACTCTATCGTCACTGGAACCTCAAAAGCTTTATATTTTTCCTCTTCAACATTAAGAGGATAATTGGCTGTTTCAACGGCAACCTTGTCACTCTTCTTCTTATTAAGCTGCTGGAAGAATTTATAAAATGGCACACCCTTCTGCAATTGTGCCCTTACTTCCCCTAATGGATGGCGTGTGGAAAACACTGATGTTTGGTTTTGGTCTTCATCTAGATTATGCCCGAAGGTATTTATCCACCAATTTCTGTATGGATGCGGTAAATTTAATTCTGCCAAGGTCTGGTTTTGATGATACAAGATCACATCTTCGGCCATCATGCGGTCTAGTGCTTCTATATAAGAGTAGATCTTAAGCATCGCGGGGCTTAAGCCTTCTTTGTTAAACGGCAATAGTTGAATATGGTGATCGCTATGGTTCGGGCTCTCCGTTGCTTCGCGGCCCAAGGTCACCACATACGGCCCTGAAGAGATCACTAATCTGAGGAATTTGATATTCAAGAGTTGATGGATAATGCCCTTGACCTGCGCTAAATTGACTAAAGCGTCCTTGCGGCCGTTGACACTATCTTCAATGGCTCCTATAATAACTGTTTCACGTCGGGCTCTTTGTGCAAAATGGGCGGCAAAATCACGCATCAAATTGCCTGCATAATAACCAATCGCCGACCAACCGTGGGATTGGGCATTGAGTTTGCTGCCTTTAATGCTCTGCTGCTCAAATATATTGTCGATTTCACCGATAACTGTATTTCTACCACCCATGCGCGCAAAAAGATCGTGCGGTATAACTATTGGAAAAAGCACATGCAACATACGCTGTAACCATAAGGGCAGTTTCTCAGACCGGTTCCCACGAGCTGCCTTGGAAAGATAATGAAGAATGAAGGTCACTAACCGGATACTGTAATATATGCTGACAGGTAATAAAATATAGACCATGGCATCCGGCCAGCCTATAAGCCAATGCGGCAGATGACTCAACAGCAGGCCAGGCAAATAATGATGATTACCTGCAAAATCAATGGCCGCATGAATTCCACCCTTGCCCATCACGGCCACCGTAAAAATAATATAGGTATAGGTGAAGATAGTCGCGATTAAGTTCAACAGTGATAATGTCCCCAAATGGACCCCGATTTTCTTTAATTTCATCAATAAAGGACTTTCGACCATCTCTCCGTTAGCATCAACCCCGAAGATCTTGGAAGTATGTTCTACTAACTGATCAAGAAGATTATCAAAACTCTCAAAATCTTTCTGCCACAATGGCATGCCTAAATCATGGTCGTTAATAAATTTAGGGTTTACTTCCCTTAAGCGCATCCCTAAATACCGCGCCAGCTAGAGCAATGTCAAATACATCGCATAGGTGGCCACTGTTGATGGCTGCTCTGTACGGAAATTGGCACAGGTCGAAATGATCGTCCCAGGGAATGGTTTGTTGGGCTCAAGGCCCAGGATACGGCTGATGGGAGAATCCACACGGCCCGTGATCGCAAACACCCTTCCTGGAATAACTGCTTGTAATACCTCTGCCACTTTCTTGGTCCCAGCGTTATCCCCGGATTTTGAGCCTAAAATAACAATCGACCGGTGGTGGAAACCACTGCCATAAGGATCATCGAGAAAATCATTGTGTTCCACCGAACGTACGGTTATCTTTTTATAGCTTGAAGATCCTGGGATCATTATTCCCAGAATGTTTTCAAAAATCTTTAATAGGTACAAAGGCACTTCAAAACCAACTAAAATGATATCCACCCGGCGATGGCTATTATCAATGGTGTCTTTCAGCGCGGAAAACTCTTTAATGCGGCTGACCCTTTCTACAAAGTTTTTGACAATCCTATCAATCTCACCTGGGTTTAGTGTTCTTATTCCGGAGTCATCAACGCGTTCTGCTAAATTTTGACCAGGCCTTGGGTCATACTTTCTATGTTTTTCCTCGACTCCATCTAAGCTTTGTTTAGGATTATATTTAACATTCTTTGCCTTCATCAACTCTTCAACAGCCTTTTCAAAAGCAGCACCCACCCCGACAGCATGCGCACCTGATATGAAGGACCCTACAGAAGTTTTAAGGCTTTCCCTAAATGCCCTTCGCCTTTTCTCCAGGCCATATAACGGGATCGAACCGTTAATGATCCCTCCGGCTGTTTGGTCTGCCTCTTTTTCAATCTGGTCATTCGCCTGCCATTGGATATACTTAACCACATTAGCTTTTTGATTTTCACCCTTTTCTGGGTCCCCATTGACCAGGCCGCCGGTAATCTTAGCCATGAACTCGTCATACGTCTCTTGATCTAAAAACATTTTCATTTCTTTGGATTGATAGTGCTTATAAAGGCTACTCCTTAATCCATTCTCAACTTGTGCCTCAGCCGTGGCCTTATATACTTTCTCAATAGTCACGCCTAATAATTTCTCAAAAATATTACCCGCTGTCAGTCTTTGGGTCGTCTCCGGCCTTCTTGCGTTTACTCTCTTCTTCCAGGCCTTACGCACGTTAGTCAAAACCCTAGCTGAATCTTCCATGCTTTGTATGGTACGACTGCGCTCGGAAGAATATTTAATTAATGGTTCCCAGAAAGGATTGCTTTTATTTAGAGCAAAGCGGCGGGCCAACACTTCTTTCTCACTCAATTCCCGTTGCTTGACCGTTGAATAGATCCTCACCGCTATAGGATAAGCATCGTCATCTGTATGTTTAATATAAGCAAATTCACCATCCCCTGAAGAATTCAAATCAAAGCGGTCCGTATACAAACCCGTTGCTTGAAGCGCCAAATCCATCGAACAGCCGGAGGCGGCCCCTTTTTGTAAATTGTAGGCAAATGAGATGGCCTGTGTGCGTGAATAAAACGCTGTATCATTATTAAGGGAAGACCGTACCGCAATTCCGGTCAGCCCAACCGCGCGCTTGGCAAACTTACGCACCGCAATGTCCAAATCGTTTTCAAAAAATGCTTCCACCATAATGTCAACCAAGCGCCCTACCTTACGGCTAAAATCTCTTTGGTCATTGCCATTATTCCAACGCAACACCACTTCATTGCGCATCATGCGTTCGACCAGGGCCGCTTTGAATTGATTGATCAGTTCTAATTGGAATTGCAAGCTGGGGTCTTTCTTGACCATCTCATTGGTGACCCAAATATCAACAAATGACTTGTCCTCTTTATGCAGGTCAGGACGGGACAATAGTTGTTGCCAGCCTTTGTTTTTATAAAGATCATAGGCCTCGGCCGCGATTTTCTTTAAATTCTCCCTGCTCTCTGCATCATTATTACCTACAAATGTCCTTGGGCCATTCTTGGAAGGTTTGTCCCCACCAAAGATTTCATCGACGTTCTTGATAAGCCCAAATAAAACGCCTAAGCGTGCCGCGGCATACCAACGGCCTTGGGTAAACATCAATGCCACGGTCCTCACCAACTTATTAGCATCTCCATCGGTTGGGTCATTTTCAAATAGTACCCTGTCTAAGATCCACGACCACACCGCATTTTTCCCTGTTACTTCAAGTTCCATCTCCTCACCAGGCTTCTGCTGCCATTCAGGTGTCTTTAGAAAATCAAAATCCCCGTTCATGGCCCCTACCAATGCCACTAAATCTTCTTCTTCAATCTCTTGGCCATTGACCCAGGTAAAGATTTTCTCCAATACTTTTTCATCCATGACCCCGAACGGATGCGCTTCTGCTTCCTTAGACTTACCCTGGGTCGCAAATCGTACATGCCCTAAAATCCCCCTGATGCCTTCTTTGTCTACATAACCTTGGGCGATGGCTTTACGTAAATCTTTGCGAAGTTTTGAACGTAACACGGCCGAAAGATTGGCGCGCTTTGGTTTTACAATTTTTGCAATAATTAGCCTGGTGCGGCCATCTGTACCCCGGACGATTAAGGCCAACCCGCCGGACTGCCCACCGCGCACCACCATGATTTGAATCATCTCATCAATCGCTTCTTCAACCCAATCAGGAAGTATATCTTGCTCTAAAGATTGTTTTAAAGTTTCTAAATTTTCCTTTCTGGGTTTGCGCCAGGACATGGTGATAACACCGCATTCTTCAAAATTCTTATTAGGGCTATTATCCGTGTCACTAAATAAGGACCATCCCAATACCAACACCGCTGACAATATCCCGGGCCAATTCCATGTCCCCAATAACGCCTCGGCACCATGTCCGCCATAGATCAAAATCATCATATAGGCCATGCTCACAAAAATAGACCAGCCGCGGCCATATTTACGTTTCTCTGCCGGTACCTTAGGATTGCTCACCAACGGGCTGACTCTCAAAACACGCAGTGGAACAAATGTCGCCCATATCCATTCTCTAATGGAAATGTGACCTCTTAAGTTAGCAGGACTAAAGACTCCCCAGCCTCCACCTAATGCAAAAGAGGATAAGATGTGCCCAGTAAATTCATGGATAATAAGAAATGCCACCAACAGCATCAATTTAAACTTTAACCATGGCAAAAATACGATTAAGCTTGCCCAACCCCCTGTATAATCGGAGTTGTTAACACCATAGGCCAATAAACCACCTTCAATGATCATTTGGGCCAAGCGTAACCATAAGGGGTATGGCGAAAATGCTTTATTGATGATCTTCTCTTCTGCCTTGCTGATTGGTTTTGCCACCGGCTTAGATGTTCCTGTCGTCTCAGAACCAGCAGGCGACGGAGCTGTAATATGGTGGACTCTTCTCTCATCAGGGGAGGCTGTTGCTGGTATGCGCTCTAAAACTCTTAATTGCGGCTTTTGGCCGGATGAAAACATGCGATCCATATCCGGAGCTCTGTCCGCTTCGCTTGTCTCATCTAAGGCAGCCATTAAATCCTGCAGATAATCTTCCGGGGCCTTCAGTCCTGTGGATTGTTTTTGGTTCTTCTTTAGATATTCAACAAATGAACGTAAAAGTTTTGGATTTTCCTTTAATTCTAGAATTTCCTCTTTTCTGATGTCCTCCTCTTCTTCCTCATCAAAGCTGTCTGCTTTATCATATAAAATATGTCTAATTTCATGACGGACAATGATCTCCAAAAATTCTTCGGGAAGCTCTAAGGCATCCGGACGTAATTTCAATATATACTCACCGGGATTAATTTCTTCAACCCGGGAAGCTTTCTTTAATCCTGGGGCTATATCGACCTTGATTCCTTTGTTCTTCTCCCTTAATTGTTCTGTAAATGGTCTAATTATTGAGGCGAGGAGTATTTTCTCTTTTTTTGTTGCATAATTTTTGGCCTTGGCTCGTTCTTCAAAATATAAAGGTGAATTCTTGTCCTTCTTTTTGGGCTTTCCAGAAAATAACCCAACTATTAACGCCAATAATTTTCTAAGCATCGACTCAGGTTCGGCTTGGGCAAAGGTCAGGATAGGCCTCTTTTCTTGAGAGGTTTCAAATTCTTCTCTTGCAGGTGGTGGCGTTGGAACAACTGGCATTGGGACAATCGGCGCTGGTACAAATGGAGGCAATGGTAGTGGCAGTACTGTTGTCGGTAATTTAATTGGTGCTGTCTTTGTTAGGCTTCTCAACCGACCTTCAAATATATTTAGTTCAGAAGTGTGCTGAATTAATCGTTGTTGAATCTCTTCGCGCTCTTGAGTGATCCTTAAGAGATCTCTAAACTCTGGAGTATTTTGCTTGAGGGAAAGAAGTTCAAATTGTCTGGCTTTTGTGTGGTCATCATTGGACATTAACTCTACGATTTCATGGACATAAATCTGTTCCAGGGAAATGTTTTGGAGAAGCATGTCCCCGACATAAAGGACGCCTTCGTGGATGATCGCGTCATCTTTGCCGGGAGATACCATGATTTTTTCAATTTGCGGCGGGGCTTTGATAATACCTGCTTTGACCAAGAAATCTAAGAAAAGCTGTTGGCTTAATTTCACCGATGCAAACCTGGCACCCCATTGTGCATCTGCAGGCACTGCGCCAGGCACAAGATCAGCAACCAAATCTATCCTCTTCATTTTGCCTCTATACCCAACCTTGCTTCCATATCTCTTCGCATGCTCTTGCTTGGCCAAAACCATCTTAGCTTCCCTCTCCTGAAGTAGGGTTGCCAACATGGCATTTATTTTTTCTGGGCTAATTTCTTCAAGTGTTACTGCGTTAAATATAATTCCCCTCAGAGATACCGCATCCTGATCATGTTCAATCCCAGCTAAATCCTCATATACGGTTTCTCCACGCACGCTAATGTTTCTATACCAATCTTCTAGGAAGTCGTTAAGTTGTTGATTAGCCCTTGCTTTAGCAATAACAAGTTCAGGATTTTTATTTTCTTCAATTTTTATTCTTTTCAATGCTCTTCTATTCTGAAAAGATTTTATTAGTCTGCTGATTAGCCAAATGGACAACTTGATAAGCAGTGCCAATAATATAATACCGACGATAATGACGATTGCTAAAGGAGCTGTGTGATGTAACCCCATGAAGGCAGCAAAAATACCTGATTGAAAATAAATATTGCCAGGGGCAAGGGAAGGTCCTGAGGGATCTTCGTGTAAAGATAACGGCTTAGTATAAACAGCTTTATAGGGATCCGGTGATGCATAAAAGAGCACGCTGTTTCTATCATCCAGTCTGTTCAATTCAGTCCTCTGGGATTCAGAAAATAATCTCTTATATTCCCCATATAACCGGTCACCAAAATCCCTGAAAACCTTAGGTTGTTCTCTAAGGTCCCTGGCCACATTCACTGAATCAATTTTTCTCTTAACATCATATGATTTTTGAATGATCGGAACAAAGAGATCAAACCCAATTTCCATCCCCCAAGCACCCATGAATTCCTCTTTTAATCTTGCCGCGATGCTCCCATCAAGTTCCCATTGATCCAAAGTCGCTTTGGCCTCTTTATCTAAATCTTCTCTAAGCTTACTAATTTTCTCTTCACTATCAATATCAACTAAATTTTGCTCATCCGGTTCTTTGTGACGAGAACGATAAATATTATTTCCCAAGAAAGTGATTAACATATTACGTTCATATTGCTTCAGCCAGCGTTTCTTTGCAATATATGCGTCAACCTTATTTTCAAAATTATAAGCCAATACAAACTTGTAGGTTTCATGGATCCTTCTGCCCCAATCAATACCGCCATCTTTAGTATTCAGTTCTTTAATTGCTCCCACATAAGCCCGTAAACGACGCTCATAATTACTGGCATCAAACTTGACGCCAGGGGCGTGTTTAAAGAATTCCTGCACCCAACCTTTGACATAGGTAAGCCCAAGGCCTGTTTTTTCAAATAAATTCCTTACCCTGCCGGTGCTTATATCAGCATCAATAACACCAAAGCCCCCTAATAGAATGTCCCGGATCGTCAGCCGCATGGTGGCAAAAGTAATCCCGTCATTATGTTCGGGACTGCCAAAACGACCTATCCCAATGCCATCCCCATGGTAGGTCAATTTAGTGCCTAAATTCTTCATACGTTCATTCTCTAATTGATTATTCGCATCCATCAATCTAAATAACCAATTGGGAACATACCCTCTGCCTTCTATCAATTGCATAAAATTCCTTGACCACTTTAAACCGTATTTTCTTAACGCTGGGCCAACATCTTGAATAAGCGCTTGCCTGCCCCTGTCCCCATCTAAGGTGATAACAACCCGTAAGCTGTTTGATTGTTCAATCACATGAAGATCATCCCAAGAATCTTCACCGAATTCCTTGCCTTGATAGAATTCCTTCCCTAATATAACCACATTGGGATCATTCGATAATTTTTCCCACAACTCACCAATCGTACCAACACCATGAAGATAAGAGCGGGCCTGCAAATACCCGCCGCCTTTACCAGGTATTTTTTGAATCATTAATGCAATCGGCTTGTTCCAAAGGCCAGGGAACGTAACTGTACCATCAGGTCCTCTTTGCTGCTTAAACGCCTCTGCCTGCTTTTTAAATTCTTCAATCTGAATCACATCATCGATCATGGTAATACTTAAATGATAGGAAGGGGGCGCTTGGGGTTTAAGCATCATGGATGAAGCAGTTCTATTCTCTACTTTATCTAAATCTAATTGTGGCAAACTGCTTGCTCGATGCTTCGGGAACTCTCTAGCCATCAACTCATTATTCCATTGTTGGATTATTCTGTTTGATTTACTGATTTTCTTAATCGTAGCTTCAATATGTTTTTTGGGATTTAACCAAACTATAATCGGGTTCTTGGATTTATACGCCTTACGGGTATAATATATGGCTGCGAACACCAGAAAATCTTGCCAGTCAAAACTCCAGTAATACCCCCACTTAATGCCAATATAAACAATGGCCAATAGGGCCAGGATATTTCGCTTGATCCTTTGTTCCTTAAAATCTTCCTTAAAGGTGTCTGCGATCCTGGCTTGCTGGTTTAATGGCAATAGTGTGGGAAGATTATCCACCTCATCAAATTTGTCAACCCATTCTTTGATGACCCTCTCCGTATTTGCATTCTTACCCATGATTTTACGTAAATTTTCTTTTGTTTCATTAATGGTATCATCAATTTCTTCCTGGTAACCGAAGAACCATGTGTAACGGACGAATACCTCCGCTATGTTCTCAAGATTCGACCTCTTTTTATATTTTGAAAACCGTCGTGTCATAAGGGTTTGTATTTTATAAATAGCCCGGACAGCTTGGGTGTAAGGAATGATGTGGTCTTCCAGGACACTGAATTCTTTGAGTAACTGTCTAAGTTGTAAGCGGGTTTCCCAAAGGCCCTGGTTTGCTTTCCATTTTTTAATATTCGCCTCATCACCTGCTAATTGCTCCTTCAACAATTTTTCAGTATCCTCTATCAAAAGCAGCATTCTTCCATACACCTGAAATATCTTGGGCTGATGGGCAAAAATCTCTTCAACATTATTAGGGAAGGTCAAGTCTATGATTTCTTCAATTTTATTTAAGATGATCTCCATTTCCAATTTTTGGATATAATTGGCTGAAATTTTGTTTGTTTTCCAACTTGTGCTTATCTTTTCATACGTCGCTTCAGCTATCCTCATATGCGTTTCCAAGAGATATTCAAAGTTCTCAATTATTTCAGCCTTCTTCTTAGGGGCAACTGGCTCTGCTGGTTGAATTTCATTTGGCGTCCTGGTTTTCAATCCGTCTAAACGGTCTTTAATACTGCTTAATTTTTGGGCCTTTTTCACTTGGTCAAGGAGATTTAAATACTCCTTGGTCGGGTATAATCCAATTTTTATGGATTCGTTTTTCATATAATCAATATGCCTTGCCAATCCTCCGGTGACTATAACGTAATTCAAATGGGCGCGTAGGGCCAATGCTTCTGAATCAACCTCATTAAGATTATCCAGATGTGCTTTCTCATGAATAATCATGATTTCCCTTTGGTCAACGGGAATGTCTTCTGATCTTGGATCTATAATTTGTTGACCATCAACCACCTCATAGGCCCAGCTACGGCTACCATCAGGATTAAGGAAATACGTCGGGAATGGCTGGCCTGGTCCTTTTTTATTCGACTTGGCAGCGGCTGCTAAGGCCCTTGCGACCTTCCACTGATAATATTTAATCTGCAAGGCCAAAATCTTTACCAAAATTTTCTTAACAAATTCCCATAACACAAGTACTGCCAGCGCTAAGCCAAGGATTACGATGACAGCTGTAAGTATTGGGCCGAAGACATACCTTGCTGTCCAATCCCAACCCATTAGTCCTTGATGATCATTCTTAAGGCCACTCCTAACTCTATTGGCCGCTTTTAGGTCAATCATTTCCAAGAGCACCAACATCTTGTGCGTGATGTCTTTAATCTGATTGTGTTCCACTAATTGTTTAATGTATTCATCCCTTATTTTCCCCACAATTTCGTTTTTATATTTATCCTTATTCCAATGGGCTATAGCTACAATCGCTCGGATCGAAGCAGCGCCCTTGATATTTAAAGGATCGATGAGTTGCGCTGTCTGTGAGATAAACCATGATCTTGCTTCCTCTTTTTGCAGGACTCTCAACATTGAATCCACTGTTTTGATTGGATTCACCGTATCAGATTCGATCCTGGTTGCGGCATGGGCCGCAGCCGCATATAAATCCGGCCTTGATTCAGTGGACACTTCATCCAGGATTTTGGACATTTGGTCATCAACTTTAATGTCTGTTGAATTTCCTAACTCATACATCGCTAAAACACGGGTCAATTCACTCCTAGGGCTTAAGGCCACCAGAGTCAACGTTTCGCTTGGTAAATAATTTTCACCAGTCCTATTCCCTGGCCCCATCTGCAATAACTCAACAAGAGCAATCTGGACAATCTCTTCTTTCTCATCAGGATTACTGATAATCAACAATAGTTTCTGTATCTTTTCACGGTCATTTAATTGTTTTTCATCCTCAGGACTTAATGCCTTAAGGCCAATAGAAGCCCTATAAAAAGTATTAACTTCATTTTTTAGGCTTTCAAAAGCAATAAATGCATTGTAATCAAATCTAGTTGAGCTAGCCAAGGAGGTGGCGAGTAAATGGTCATCCCCCGTGATCAAATCACCTGTTTGTTCCACATAGCTTTGTGGCGCGTTTAATAGATAAAACCGTTTCCACATATGGTCAGTAAATTGTTTATATTCATCAGGATCGACGACAAATAATAAAGGCAGTATCTTGTCTCGTATATCTCCAAACCTTCCTTCGATATACAATTGCCTGACTTGTTCTTCGATCATACGGACAACCGTGGGCTTATTGCTATCTTTATTGGCAATGGCCACTATCGAGTGGAAGGATATGCCCCCTTGCAAATCAACAGGTTCAACTATCTTCAGGGTATGCGAAAAGAGATACCAGTTCCACCAATGTCCCTGTTCATTACTTAAATTTTGCAGCAGGGGCTCAACAGCTTGAGTGCCAACCCTACTTGCTGCTTGGGCTGCGACGGCATACAATTCTGGTTTTGATTCTGCCGCCGTTTCCAGAAGGACCTTGGCCATCTGGGAATCGATATTGATATCGTTCGAGTTAGGCAAAATAAGCATGCTCAAAACGCGGGTCACTTCTGTCCTTCCGCTTAAAGCCACCTGGGTCAGGCCTTCGCTGGGCAGGTAAATATGTCCGCTCTTAATGGCAGGTCCCATTTTCAAAAGCGCCCAGAGACTTGCCTGCACAATTTCTTCTTGCTCATCAGAATTTTTGATCACTAATAATAATTTATCCGTCTTTAAGCGAAGATTCCCACGGTTTTGTGCCAATTCAATCGCGGCCCCTACCCTCATTTGTGTCGTCTCATGGTGACTTACATTTAATAGGACGTTCAACAATGTCTGGTCATCTTTACCATTCATTTTGTTTTGCGCATCAGAACCTTCATACGGCGCATTAAAGTTCGCTCGGTATGGATCCGAGATAAAACCATTGATCCTATTAATCAAGGTATGGAATGTTTTACGCGCTTCTAGATCAAAGATGCCGCTGGCATGTATGAATTCGAAGCCCCCATTGACAAATTGAAGTAGTGGGAATAAATCAACTTTGGGTGCTTTTGCCTGTGCTGTCAGGACATCAGGGTGGGTCAATTGCTTTAATGCCCTGAACTCATATAATTCACGGATGTTCGTAAATCCATTTATTTCCAAACGGGCTATTTCATCCTCAAAGGCAGCTTTGTTTTTATCTTCTCTAAGGATTTTGTTAAATGAAAGCTCGAAGGCATTGCGTACCCATTCATTGGTTTCATTCATGTACGCCCTCATCATGAACGGTAGAACAGATCTTTGACTATAGGCGTCCTTTATGTCTCCTATCAGGTTCACTGCTAGTTCACTCTTGTATTCTTGCAACCAATTAAATTGATCTTTCTTATCATTATTCATTAATTGTTCTGCGAGGATGCGTGCGGCTGATGGGTTATTGAATTTAGCGACAGCATGCATCAGTTGATTAATACCATTGACTGGTGTTAAATCGTTATTGATTAAGATTTCTGCTTCCTTCATCCCAAGGGCTTGGGCTGCAAGGGCATCATTGGCCAATAACTCTAACGTCACTGCAATTTTTACTCCAACACCGGTGCTTGCCCTGTCAAAAATAGCACTGATCTCAGGCAAGTAGATAGACCCCTGCAATTGTAAATCTCCCACTGGAAGATCAACCTTTAACAATGTTGGGATGTCTTTTGCATAGGCCGCATCACGCA
>Ga0206850_10265_pt1 | contig 13326 bp, 16 predicted proteins | sample Alteio_BWOrgCont_16_FD_152885 | JGI IMG/M metagenome (GOLD analysis project Ga0206850, IMG submission 152885) | Enriched cells from forest soil in Barre Woods Harvard Forest LTER site, Petersham, Massachusetts, United States -... | ecosystem: Environmental > Terrestrial > Soil > Temperate forest >...
GGGAGAAGATCGGTCATCGTGCCACCCTCAAGAGGATGACCCGATGATCTCAAAAAGTCTTGGTAGTACCCCGGAGGCTATGGGGGTATTTCCACGGTGATGAGATTTTGTCGAATTATTTGGAGGTTCGTTCAGCCCAGTTCGAGTCTGTAAATATCCTTCCTATCTCGAGTAATAATAAGCATTTGCCAAGCTGGACTATCCCTAAAAATATCCCTCATCGTGGACGATGTTAGGTGCCCCACTTTCTCTGTGAGGAGATAGTCTTGTCCCAACCCTCCTTTCTCCCAATCGGACCAAAGAGCCGCAATCACCTTTCGTTGAGCCGGCGTGAATGTGAACTCTCCTCGCGAACAGCGAACCCATGAGAAATCTTCAGTATGTGTAGGTTTTTGTTGGCGAGATTCTTTTTGAGTTTGCTGGATAAGATCGAGCAGATCATTCAGGGATACTCCTGGTTCGTTCCCCGTCCGAATCGAGGTAATCGCTGCATCAACCCGTTCCCGCAAGGCACTGGGGAACGTGTACCCAAGCAAGGCAAGCGAGGAGAAGAGTTTCTGGCAGATGAAAATATATTGGTAAAGCTTGTCGGTCTGAGCGTTGAACGAGTCGTACCCCTGACGGTCAAGCGGGTCGGTCGGGCAAAGCTCTGGGTGCGACGAATCGCCTTCGACCTCGACTAGCCATTTGGCAAGTTCGTTGACAGCATCGACCGCCTGCTGCAGAGAGGCATCATTCCTACCTCGGATCGGACTACTTCGGAAATAGCCTCATCGCGAAGAGCCGCAATCGCTGCGCGCGGGACGTTACTTACCCACGGAAGAGCTTTATTCTTGATGATGTGATACTCATTCACCAGGCAGGCTCGGTCTGGGCCGCTGTGGCTGGGAATGGTTCCGTCAAACGCTGGGACTTCCTTGTTCCGCTGATTGGATGTATTGGGCTGGGAGAAGCAAATTGAGAGTCGCTGAAAACGATGGCGCGAGATCACGAGTACGTCGGAGAGTTGAAGCAGCCGATGGGTGGCTATGGTATCCGGTCGCCACGTTTGGGCGACGTGGGAAGACGAGTCTGACATCTTGTGTATCCAGGGGTGTCGGATAGGTCGATCGGGATCAGCATGGATGCTTGCCGTCACCCGATCGACTATGTTTTGCTCTGTTCAGATGGCCATCTGAACAGAAACCGACTGAAGGTATTGTGACTGAAGGAAAACGAGTGAACAAGGCTGGTGGTAAGGAAAACCTCCGCATCCTGTCGCGCGGTTCGGCCCCCTGAAGGGGTCCGGACTTGTCCCGAAGCTCACTCTCCCTGCCTTCGCCTTCGCCCACTTCTTCCGCTCGCACTCCTTCACCCAACTCCTCTCGCACTCAGTATGATCTGCTTCCAGCCCGTCAATACCTCATATAGTTAGTGCCTCTTAGCTGTTACTCATTTTCCTTTCACTGTCCTGGGCCATAATCGTCGGGAAACTGCTCGTTGCCAGCCCAAGCAAATCGGTTCGCCGAAAACACATTGGAGATACATGACCACGAAAGGCAAAACCATTCTGGTGGCGAGTCTATGTTGTTTTTTGGTGACTGCTTTCGTGGTCATCGTTTGGCAATGGAGCCGTGACGATATCAAGCAAGAGAATACGAAGCATTTTCAAGACATCGCCGAAGAAGTGGGTTTAACATTCAAGCATCAGTATATCCCGGCCGAACAAGGGGAGACTTACAAGGTAAATCTTTACGATCACGGGTGTGGTCTGGCGGTTGCTGACTTCAATGGCGATGGGTACGACGACATTTATTTCGTGAATCAACTCGGTGAGAATCACCTCTACCAAAATAAAGGAGATGGGACTTTTGAGGATGTGACGCAAAAAGCTGGCATAGCCTTGGGGGATCGGATTTGCACGGCAGCCACTTTCGCGGACTACGACAACGATGGCCACCAGGACTTATTTATCACAAGTACCCGTGGGGGTAACATCCTCTTTCACAACGAAGGCAATGGAACATTCAAAGATGTGACCAAGGAGGCCAACCTGAGCCATTTTGGGCATTGTCAATCCGCTTTCTTTTTCGATTACGACAACGATGGAAAACTGGATCTACTTTTACTTCAAACGGGCAGTTGGACCCATGCCCCAGTCAATGACCAGTATCGCTATTACCCGGGCAAAGTCGATCTCATGGATATAGCTGCAAGTCCCAAAGAGTACAACATTCTGTATCACAACAATGGAGATGGAACCTTCACCGATGTCACAGAGCAGTCTGGTCTCAAAGGACAGGGATGGGCAGCCGATGCGGCAATCTTCGATTACAACAACGATGGCAAGATCGATGTCCTGATTACCTCCATGTTTGGCCGATCCCAGCTCTATCGAAACAATGGAAACGGGGCATTCACCGATGTCACGCTAGATGTTCTTGGCCGCACACCAGCGGGAGGTATGGGTGCGAAAGCGTTCGATTTTGATAACGATGGCAATCTGGACTTGTATATCGTGGACATGCACTCTGACATGTGGATCAATCCAAACGATGATCCAAAGCGATTTCCCGAAGGCAAGAAATACAAATACATGTTCGTTCCTCCCTTCCGGGAAACTCCTAAGTACTTGGAATACGAAAAAAAGATCACAAGTCTGATTGGGCTAAAATACCAGGAAGTTGTTTTCGGCAACACATTCCACAGAAATTTGGGAAATGGGAAGTTTGAGGAGACTTCCGATCGGGCAGGTCTTGAGACCATCTGGCCTTGGGGAATTGCCACGGGTGACTTCGATAATGACGGGTATGAAGATGTGTTCATTCCGAGCGGTATGGGTTATCCATATAAGTTTTTCCCCAACCGTTTACTGATGAATAAAGGAAACAGGCCGTTCCAAGAACGATCCGCCGACGAAGGTCTTGAGCAGCCGCGTGGAGGCATTTACCTGGAAGAGACAATCGGCGGCAAACAAATGGCCCGGAGTTCTCGCGCTGCGGCTGTCGCCGATTTCGACGGAGATGGGCGACTCGATATCGTGGTGAACAATTTCAACGACCGTCCATACTACTATCGGAATCAATCGCCTCAGAAGGCTTTTGTGGCTTTCAGACTCCAGGGAACGCGAAGCAATCGAGATGCGATCGGTGCCGTTGTCCGGCTGTATGTCGGGGGCCAAATAATGACTCGTCAGGTTCACTCTGCTGGTGGCTATTTGACACAATCGTCTCGAACTCTCCATTTTGGGTTGGGAGAGCGGACCGCAATCGACAAAATCGAAATCACTTGGCCCAGCGGCATCATTCAGCATCTGAATCCAGTCTCTTTGAACGCACGGCACGACATTGTTGAGCCTACGAAGTAGAGATCGAGCAATATCCCTGCAAAGCAAGAGATTTTGGTGTTCTTCGTACGGGCTTAACGGTTTCGTTCTCGATGTGGCATACTGCGATAACTGTAATGAAGCAAAGACTCTAGAACCCCATCCGACTCCCTCCGGTTCGAGGATTCTGTGGTCATCATGGCCACAGTTGGGTTGTCCGGGCGGCGGACCGGCACTCACTGCGTTCAACGCAGTGAGTGGAGCGGATGGCACGGAGGGACCGCCACACACTTGAAGAGCGTAGTTGCCCCACACACTTCCCGGCAGGCGTCAGCGGGCGTCAGACTCAAAAACCGCCAGGAACCCATCACTAGAATCCCTAGTATTAGACGTGAGTTTGAACCTCGTCCGCCACCAAACACCGTGCGTGAGAAAAGGGAGATAAGGGTACCCGCCGCACATCGCAAACCTGCCGCCTTACCGCAAGCATGGTCCAAAGGCGCGGTAGAGGTTTGGCTATACTACGACCCGCGATCATCCACCCCCCAGAAAGATCCGCCCAGGTATTGGGTAAGCAGCGGGACTAGACCGGCCTGTGATGGGGTTACCTGTGACACCAGGATAGGTCCAACCTGTGGAGGAACTCCATCTCGCAGCAGGGAAGGACTGCGGGGGTTGATACCAATAAGGTGTCCCAAACTGATAGCCAGAGGGAGTGCCCATAAGGGCGACCGATCGGCCGGCGGAAATTGTATCAGACTGCTCGATCTCGGTTTTGAGTTTGAGGACTTGAATCTCGGCATTGATGCGAGCAGCCCTGGCGACGTTTAGATTTTGTGAAGGATCGCTGCCGACAGCAACTCGAGTTTCCGTGAACTTCTCACCAACTTTTAGAATCTCAACACACAGCTCCAGGCACTTGAGTTTGTCCGTTGGTTTATCTACAAGTTCCAGGAGACTCTCCGAGAGTGAGGCACAAATCTTGAGGTAGTCGGAGAAGTCTTGAGGGTTCCACTTGCCGATTTCGATCAGAGTCTCGATCTTCGCGATATAAGAAGATAGTTCGCGACAACGATCTTTTTGCAGTTTGCGTAGCGGGGAATCGTTCGGCTCGGACTTGAGAGCTTTGGCGACCGAGGGATCGAGTTTGTGGCCAGCAATCCATCCGTTCTCAGTTGTCTTGAGGTCATCAGGTGGCTCTGGATCTTCCATTTTGGGAGGGCGTTGCTGAGCACGGACGAATCCACTCACGATACAGCACGCTCCACATACCAGGACAAAGGTGGCGAGGAATAGTCTTTGGGACATGCGACTGATCTCCAGAACGTCGGTGGGGAGAAATGTAGCATTGATTGCAATGCTGATCTCGGCACGATGAATGCTTATGAGAATCCTGTATCGATCCTTAGATGGTGAAGATTATCACCTCTCGAATGGTTCTCCACAATGATTTTCCCCGGACAGCGACATGCGGCGCGACAGCAACCCTTCAACCAGACCATTTCCGTCAGTCCACTACCGTTCGAGTCGAACCGTCTGAACCCTGGTCGGCCGCGATCCGGTACACTGCTTCATCCCAAGAAGCGGTTGGATGAGTCGCGAAATGGGTTTGAATCATCTCTCCCAGATTCGGTGGCGATGGGGAGACCGGTTCGATATTGATCCGCTCAATAACACTTCGTATCTCGCGTTCAGCCTGTACTGTGCGGAGAGCCCGCTCATAAGCCAGTTGAAGAACTGCCTGATCGGGAACGATCTTCTTGACGCCAACGGCGGATAGTTTTCGTTCGATGAAGTCGATGAGGCCACGGGCTGGCAGTGCGTTGAGTTCGACACGCTGGCCTTCCCATTCTCCTTTGTCGTTCTTGCCGGTTACGAGAAACTCGCGTTCCGCCTTTGATGCACCGTAACGATGCAATCGCTCTTAGGGTGTTACTCCCCTATTCTTTGTGTACACCATCTGCTCCGGCGTCCGGTCAAGACCCAGTTCGATCACATCCTCGAGGCGCAGCCCCTTGACTCGTGGTTTGTTCTTGTAGGTGTAACGGTCGTTATCCGTTTTCAGAGAATGGAGAATGCTGAACCCATAAGCGTCGAAGTCATGAAGAACCAACACGGTAACATTTTTCGCGGAGAGCTTATCGACCAGTTGACGTGCCGCTGTGACACTCATTCCCTTGGTGGAGAATATGCCCACGTCAAACCGTTCGGCCAACTGGACACGGCGGAACAACTCATCAAAACCCTCTTTCTCAACGAAAAGCGCAAAGCAGTAGCGGCTCTGCGGCCCTACCGTTGGAAATAGATGATTCAGTTCAACGGCATCGCTCTGACCATTCGGGAGGGACTTCGGCCAACCGTTGACGTATCTGCGAACCGCAAGGGTTCCTATTCCCAGGCGAGCCCCGGTGTGCGGTTCCTCAAAATGGCCGCGGTCATCGTAAAGGACATCCCACTTGTCGTGCAGTTTGTGTTGGTTGATGTAGGCGGCGAGTAAGTCCTGGGTGAAGTAATTCGAGTTGCTCCAGGGCTGCGCGTTCCCCGTTCTCTTGATAATCAAGTCTCGTGCCGCGTACATCACCTGTCGAGCCGATGCCATCCCGACGCCAGCACTCGCGTGGTTATAGGCTTCCTCCATCACCTCGAAAGCGATCTCACTGATGGCTTTATTCTTTGCGGGTTTGCCATCCGGACCAGGCATCCTCTTGTGAGCTTTCTTCGCAGAGCTAACCGATTTTCTGCATGTCTTGAGTATCGCATCGCGCATCGGCAGAAGGTCTGGGTCTTTACCGCTACTGGTCAGGGGCGCAAATGGCGTGAGTATGTTGATGAGCAGTTTGTATTCACCCCTCACACCAACCTCGAAGCCATGCGACAAACCGCCCCCAAAGATTCCATACTTGTTTTTCTGGTTCGTTGGTCTGTGCATCTGGAATTGGGCGACAACCGGCGTGCGGTTCATGCAAACTGTTAATTCCGCTTGCCCACTTCGAGAAGCCCACGTTTCAGCCACGTATGGTATCTTCGCTCCGTCATCACGCTCGAAAACATCTCGTGTTCTGGCATATCCAGGCAAGCCGGACAGTTCCCCGACCGTCCCCAGTCGTTCCGCTGAAACTGGCTTGGCGTGGCTTCGTGCCCGTTCGAGAAGCTCGGCGGCCTCCAGTTCAGTGATTGAGCCGCAACTTCGATCAGCCAGGATTCCAACCACATCGGTAAGCCGGCCACGTTCCGTGCATCCATCGAGTTCAGAAACCACTCGTTCGATGGATCGCGTCCCGCAGCTTGCAAGAGTTCCCAGAATGAATGGGAGCCATACCACCAAGGAGAGGTTTTGCCCTTATACCGCTCGCCACGGTTAAGGATGAGAGCCTGCTCTCCCCAGTCAAAGAGATCCCCCTCCATCGCTACGTTCGCCAAATCGCCGGTTAGTTCAACCTCGATGCGGGTTCCTTTGCCTTGCCACGATTGGCGATCGACAATCGCCGTGGAGCCTTCCTCCATTTCGGGCTGCAAAGTGAGAGTGCGCCCCTTGGTACTCACCCTCAGTACGCCTTTGCTGCATAATACAACCCCCACAACAACTCGCAGACCGTTCCCCAACATGCCGCGGGTGGGCATCCGTTTCTGTTTGCTGGTTGTGAGAGGACGGCGGATCGAGAAAAGTTCTGCCAGGTCGTCATCGTCGCCCGGAATCCCCTCTCCATCGTCTTCGACGAAGAAGCTGCAGAGGTCGGATGGACCTTCTACCCAGCCGATCTCCACGTTGCGTCCAGAATCCAGGGCGTTGTCAACTAATTCCTTGATAATCTGGCGTTTTTGATGGTTTCTCAGCCTGCTTTCCGGGTCGTGATTTATGCCGTTTTTTCCCAATCTCAGACGTGGTGCTAATGCTGGACGATGCGGACGGTATACTGCTCATCGGATGAAGTTCTCGCGTTGGATGGTGTCCGGGGTGTTGAGTTCGCCGCCACAGCTTTTCAACACCCCGGACTCGTTTTGATCTTTCTCTCAGGATGGCACCAGCCCTGGTTGCTCCCCCTTAACGCACGCATCATATCGCACTCGGCTTGCCGCATCACTCTACCCCGCAATCATGCTGTCGCGCAATGCCCCTCGGTCACCCCCTTCCCCATCACCTCCGCTGGGTTCGTCAACCGTTCCCCTACAAGCGGGTAGATGTCCTGAAGTCTGGAAATCACATCGGAGAGCGGACCCGCAAAGTCCCGAAGCTCATCGGCGGTGAGAAAGTCAGCCAACAGACAGCCGGGCTCCTTCTCGATCCGCTTCGCCATGTTCTCGGTCATATAGAGATCCTCTTCCAGTCGGCTCCTTGCGGTCGCGTACCAGCGACATACGGCATCCTCAACCTGTTTCACGCGATCTTCGTAATCCCTTTTACTCAACATTTTTCTCGCCCAGCCAGCGAGGATGATATCCTGAGCCTTCTTGGTCGCCTCTTCCTTCGCAGGTGGATTCCTCTTCGTGGCCATTTGGGTAACTCCTTGTGGTTCGAGGGTGGCTACTTCGACTCGGTGGATGCCCGGTCGTACACGGAAAGTGAACGTGGAACTCGAAGGGGCGTTCGCCAGCCAGATCCTCATAGCGGTTGATGTTGAAAGATGCCGATGTCGCGGTTGGGTAATAGCGCTCCACAAACGCCCGGCTCAAAACCTGGATCAAGATAAGTAAATCGGATTCCATCGACTCCATTGATGGAGCGCTTTTCGCCTTCATCTCGTTGCACAACTTGATGTGCTCGTTCAACTCCGTCACCGACATCGTGGCGACTCTCTTCGCCGATTTCTCCGCCAGTGTTGTTGGCGCTGGCGTCACCATGTCGAGCAGTTTCTTCTTCGACTTCTTCGTTTTCGTCTTCGTGGTCATGGTCGTAACCTCTCGGTGTGGGGTGGGAGTTCTCTCGGTCTCTTGTTGTCGAAAGTTCAAGGAATCGACAGAGTTTCAACCGCAACCTTCTGGGTTATGTTTGGGGTGCAGTCGTGAACTTCTCGTTCATAACTGCTCATTTGTAAACTTCTGGTTGATGACTGCTACGCTGCTGCTGTCATCGTCGCCGCGGTAACCTCGACGGCTTCCAGGAACCTCTGGGTAGCTTGCCGACTGCTTTTCCACCCGGCCTTACCGCAGTACACGGCATCGAGAAAGTGACCCTCAACTCCTCTCCCGATCCACTCAATCATCTCGTCTTCACTCACCCCAACCTCAACCGCCAGTCTACCATTCGGCTTGCGGCTCTCGCTGCGTGTGGAGCTGATACCTTCCAGGATTTCGCGACGGGTTCGGCCCTCGCTGAACAGGGGTGGTTCGTGTCTTAGGTCATCGAGCTTCATGGATTTGACCGGGACTTGCGCCGTGGTCGCATCCAGGGCGTCCCGCTCGCTAGCGAATCGACCCAGGGCCGGGCGGGAGGTGAACCAGTTTCCCTCTCTCCTGATCAGGTCCAAATTAACGCCGCGGCTTCCTTCGACCCCGTAACGCTTGACCGTTTCTTTCGTGCATTTCAACTCATACGCGATCGTGTCGATGTGGATCAGTTCCTCAGTGGCAAGCCGCATGGCTGCCTTGTGGATTTCGGCTCGCGTCAGTCTCATGTGTTTCCCTCATGGGGTTTCGCGGCGATGTAGTTGCCGGGTGAAAGCCCGGATCTGTTGTCCGGGCGTGAATGTCGTTTGCTTCAGTCGTTGCCAACGTCCCCTGCAAAGCGGTTGCATTTCTCACAGAGCAGTTGCGGTTCATCCACGCCTTTCGGGTCGGTGAACCAGAACTGTCGTCCGCCACACTCACCGCACGGTGGCGGATTTTCGTCTGGGTCGGACTCGTGATGAGCATTCACATATCGCAAAGGCTGTTGCTTCTTCCAAACTCGCGGTTGGCGATTGAACATGGCTCTCTCCTCGTTGTGAGGTTTCGCCGGGCTCAACCAGCAATCCGCAACTGCGTACATTTCGGGCAAATCGGGGTCGCTATGGCTGTGCGACGGTTGAAGCTCCACACGCAGCGAGAGCCGCAAGCCGAATGGTAGACTGGCGGTAAGCCAGTGCTGTCGGCCGGCGTGGGGCTCGTGGGAAGAGAAAACGGGATGGTCGGGCGTGGGGTCGGCGACTGCGGGCGAAGGTAAGTGCGAATGCGGTTGTACATCTCGGATGGCTCCGGTTGGGGCGATAGGGGCGAAAGAAAAGGAATTGGTCGGCCGACCAGTAACCCGCTGGGGAGACGAACCCCATGAACCCCGATTCGGGACGAGCGATGAGAAGGGCTTCCTCGATAGCGGGGAAGCCCCGGGGGACAGCATCATGCCGCGATGACAGGTTCGGCTTTCGCTTCCTGCACTGGTGGGAGCATGAGTCCATTCAGGCGGATGGTGGACGCAACGAAGGTCTGAGGGGAAGTGATTGCACGGTTCCGAAGGATCTCGGTGAAAGCGTTGAACAGGCTCCACGCGGTTCGCGGGCGGAAGTCTTCGTGTCGAGGTGCTTCCCATTCCTTGCAAACGTCAGCGATCTGGTGAGAGTTGATGATCCCGCGACGGAAAGCAGTGAGGATGAAGTGGGATGCTGCGGATGGGGATAGTTCCAGTTCAGTCAACCGCTGGATGCAGTTTGCTTCCATGTCCTTGAAGCTTGCCAGCGATGCGACTGCTTGCCCAATCGCTGACCCAAATGCCCTCATGCCGTTCAAGGTGTGCTTTCGGCGAACCATCAACTCCGCGGAGAATGCCAGGTTATCGCAGACGAACACCCGACTGCCGGCGGCGAAACCCAACGGGAAGCTCTTATCTGTGTTGTTCCGAACCCCGACCGAAAGGCTGACATCCTGAACGAGCGGGGTAGCCAGGTCGAGTACACCGAAGAAGCGTTGATCGTTACGAGCGAGAGCGTACTTCTCGGCCCGAACGATGTAGCCAGCGCCCGCGAGTGTCTCTTTGACGGATTCGAGAACCTTGACGTGCGGGGTGGGGTGCCAGCGACCAATCGCGGATGGAGTGGCACAGTCGCGGACTTCGTCGAGGGTTGCGACTCGTCCGCCAGCGTGAAGCATGAGGTTATTCGACATTTGAGGACTCCTGGAAGGAAGCACAGGGTTAGACAGTCGGGTCGAGAAGTTCGGCCCAACGAAGGACAAGGCAAGGTTCAGAACGGGCATTCGGTTGAAGAAGCGTCTTGGTCGGGGTTCACCAGTTCCGAGCGGAGCCACTTGTTCGAGATCAGGGCAAGGGCTGCTTCGATGTGCTTGCAAGCCCGGCCGCGACCGTAGGCGAATCCCTTACAACTGCACTGGTGGTTCTGGCCCGCACGGTAACAGAACACGTCGTAGCTCTCGCTCTCCGGGTCGGAGCCTTCGGTTCCCTCCACCAGATGGAAGGCTCGACCATCCCACGCGGTATCAAACTCAACCACGAAGTAGGTTGCACTGAGCTTGGTTGTGCAAATCTCCAGCAAACCAGCTCCCGGCTGTTGTTCGCTTGGTGTCCAGTGAATGGCATTGCGGGGAGAAGACTTTTGCGGGGGAAGAAGTTCGACGTATGTGGTTGGCATGGGAAACTCGGGGTAAGCCGGTTGGCATTCGATTTATCTCTGTAGGGAATAATAGCCAAGTAGCTATTAATAGTCAATTGGCTATTGGCAATATTTTCAAAATTCTGCCAAGTGGCTATTACAGTCCTGTCAATTGGCTATAATCAAAAGATGAAGAAATCGTGCGGTTTGGGCTTTTTCGGAGACGTGCGTTCATGTCCAAGAAAGATACTGTTGCTGGTTTGGCCAAGAAGCTGAAAGCAGGTAGGGAAGCCTGTGGCCTGTCTCAGCAGGACGCTGCCGATAAATCTGGTGTCCATCAGGTCAGTATTGCGCGTTTCGAGACAGACGAGCGTGTTCCTACACTGGCCACTCTGTACAAGCTGGCCGAAGCGTATGGGGTGAACGTGTGCGAACTTTTACCAGGCGGGATGCTCCCATCAGATGAAGAGAAAACGCCCGCGAAGAAGGGTAAGAAGTGACACGGGGCGCGGACTATCCAAACTTCAGCGTTACATCCTCACTGAAGCCGGAAAGCTGGGCCGTATTCACTACCCTGAAGTGCTGATCGGCTTCTATGGATGGAAGCCGAAGCTTCCATTGCGAAGAGACATGTCAGGCAAGTCACCTCGGAGGATTCTCATGAACACACAGTGGACAGGTTGGGTGGTCGGGATTCTGCTCGCGCTCGGCGGCACGGCCCGGTCAGACGATGATCGCGTAACAACCAAACTGAAAGAGTTGGGCGCGTTCGTCCGGTGCGATGAGACCAAACCGGGCAAGCCGATAGTGTCGGTGGAGGTGATGGGCTCCCTCGACAAACGGAAGATGACGGACGCAGACCTGCTGGAACTTGCCCCGCTCGAACAACTCCGCACTCTTGCCCTATACAAGGCCGGGATCACGGACGCAGGGTTGAAACACCTAGCAGGGTGCTGAAAAAGTGTTGCCTTTCATCCACCCTGATCTTTGTCTTGTGTTTTTTGCACGTCCTCGGCTGGCTTGAACGAGGCCAGCCTCGACTTCTGGCGGCTCCAAAGTTTGGGCTCGCCACAGGTCACGCCGGCTTCAGTTTGATCATCCGGATCAAGTTGTAGCACGCAGCGCCGATTTCAAACAACTGCTTCAGCTTCCACCGGCCCACCACCCGACTCTTGTCCAGTCCTGCTATCGTCTTCAGCCACCCGAACCCCTCTTCGATCTTCTTGCGACATTTCTGACTCAGTCGATAGCCCTCCGTCCCCATCCGCGCCTGCATCCGCAATCGCGCCTCCATCGCCGCCTTCCGGTCATGGTGCGGCGTCTGCTCGGGGTCGCCCACCGCCTTCGCCAGCGGCACGTGGGGTTCGATCTTACGTGACTCGATCTCCCGGAAGAACTCGCCGGCGTCATAACCCTTGTCGGCACCCAACGTCTTCGGCTTACGCTGGTGCGTCACCTGCAACTCGTCCACCATGTCCAACGTCGCTTGGCGTTCCGCCGTCCCATTTGCTTCGGTCACGGTCACGTTGACGATCAGCCCGTGACGGTTTTCCGTCAACGCATGCCCCATGTGCGACAACTTGGCCTCCTTGCCCGGACCCTTGCGGTACAGCTTCGCTTCCGGGTCCGTGCGACTCGCATGTGTCTCGTTCGTCCGCTTCTGACCATGAAAGTCCACCTCCGGATTGCTCGGCAGGAAACCGTTGCCATCCGAGGAGTCGTCGGGCTTCTGGTCCTTGGGTTGGAAACTCTTGGCCGAGGCGAAGCTCTCGATCAGCGTGCCATCGACCGAAAAATGCTCGCTGCACAACCCCGCCGTTATCGCCTCCTGCACCACGGCGTCGAAGAACGCCCGGCTCAGCCCATGTTCGTCGAGTCGCCCGCGATTGTGCGTGAACGTCGTGGCGTCGAACGCCTCTTCGCTCGGCGACATGTCAAGGAACCAGCGGTACAGCAGATTGACGTCGATTGCTTCGCACAACTGCCGCTCGCTCCGGACTGAGTAAAGGGCCATCAGCAGCAGGGCCTTGAGCAAACGTTCTGGTGGCACGCTCGGCCGACCGGTGTGGCTATAGGCAGCCGCGAACTTCGCCGACATCCCATTCAGGATGCGATCGACTCGCCGTTTGACGTCACGGAGAGGATGATCGGCTCGAATACGGGCCTCCACCTCGAACATGTGAAACAACGGCGGCTGTTCATCGGTTCGACCACGCATTGCAACTCTCCGCAGAAGGAATGCGGGAAGTCTAGCGCCGTTCAGCAACCTTTCAACTGGAGTTTTTCAGCACCCTGCTAGCGGCTTTCCCTCAACTCGACTACTTGTCGCTCTTCGACGTCGAGATCACCGACGCCAGGCTCAGGCACCTGATCGCCCTCAAACAGCTCAAGGAGTTGTGCCTTTGGCGAACCAAAATCACAGATGCAGGGGTCAAGGAACTGGCCGCTCTCACTCAACTCGAACGCTTGACACTCAATGAAACCGCAGTGACAGACGCCGGGCTG
>Ga0206850_10266_pt1 | contig 13325 bp, 9 predicted proteins | sample Alteio_BWOrgCont_16_FD_152885 | JGI IMG/M metagenome (GOLD analysis project Ga0206850, IMG submission 152885) | Enriched cells from forest soil in Barre Woods Harvard Forest LTER site, Petersham, Massachusetts, United States -... | ecosystem: Environmental > Terrestrial > Soil > Temperate forest >...
TCTGGAGTTCCTCATCTGGGCAACCGCCGAGAAAGTGAACGATACGAAAGTGTTTTGGGATGCTGCTCCCCCAACGCTGACGCCAGCCGATGAACTGTTCTTCTGGCTGGCCTTTGATGCAATCCGAACCGATCCCGATCTAATCTCTGTGCTGCGAAAAAAGGAAGCATTCCGACAGAATCCGCTCTGTTGGATCAGTTTCCCTGGCGATATGGTTGACAGCGACGACATCGCGCTCCCAAACTTTACTCCACTGTTCGAGGGACAACGCGCGGTCTTTTTAGAATGTCTCCAGACGCATCTCGAACATCGTTGGATTCGATCCGAACGAATGAAAGGACAAATCGGCGACTGGAAGAAGATGCGGCAGCAGGGACGTGCAGAGTTCGCTGCACTCCGAGCATTCCTGGAGACAGCCGAGCAAGCAAACCGCACGGACCTGACGCGATTTGTGCTACGAACGAACGCTGCACTGTTCACGACCGACATGTTGCCGGTTTTTTGGACGGGTGGCCTCCAGGGGAGTGGTCCTCCACGGTTGGCAGATCGCCTCGACACTCAGCGATCCGCACTGGCTTTACCCCGCCAGATGGAGGTACTCGAAGGTTGGCAACACCGGGCACGATCGGTTGGATATTTTGACAGTGACTATCAAGCCACGCAGATGTGGAAATCGGAGTGGGAGGCAAAGAACGGCGACCAAATTGCTGTCCGAGCGCGGGCTGTGGTCGAGATGCTCGAACCGCTCCGAGGTCCAATTGATGGGCAACGCAATGCGGGTAGCGGTCGGCCGACCAGCGGAAACCCTGAGGGTAATACCGGAACGTAGATTCAGGTTTCTGGTTGATCGTCGCAATCGGGCTTCACCAGAGGTTTCACGATTCGGTGTTTTCAACCACAAGCCTACATAAAGAATCCTGATTCAGGAGTCAAACGAGAATGAGCCGAGCATACCGTATCACCGTGAAAGAATCGGACACCCGCCACTTGAAGGCAGGGGATGAAATCTGCACCCAGTTGGAGATTCTCGAAATCCTTCCCCCGGAGGACATGGCAACGCTCCTCAAGGAAGAACTCAAGAAGCGTGGCTTCGGAGAGCAAGAAGATGGCAAAATGACCCGCAAGGATGGGGATGTGACCGTTACCGTCGATCCCTGTTCTGGAGAAGTCTCCGTCAAGGCGGAGACCGCCGAGACAGTCAGTCAGGAAGCCAAGCGGGACGCAACGGGCTTCAACGATGTTGGGCCAAACGAGAGTAGTCTTCGGGATCGCGTGAAGGATCAACTCAAACAGGATCTCGACAAGAAATTCGACCACGAACAATCACGACTCCAGAACAAGGCTACCGAGGAACTTGAAAAACATCTCAACGAACTCCAACCGGAAATCTCCGAAGTTGTGAACCAGGTAACCCGCGATGCTCTCAAACAAAAAGCCCAACAAATGGGCACTGTGAAGGAAATCAGCGAGGATGCTGAGAGTGGGTCGTTGACGATCAAGGTTGAAGTGTAGCGGCGAAGGGCAGGAGCTAGGGGCAGGCAATTGGGATGCCTTTGGTCGCCTACTTCGTCGTTCACTCTGATGTAACTTGCCCCCTTGTCTCTTACCCTTTTGTCACTGGCCGCTGACTATGAGCATAACGATTACCGAGAAGGAATTGCCCGCATCGCTGACCTCCGAACAGGCGGTCGAAGCAGCGTATTCGCAAGAACTGGCGGATGTGGCCAGCAAGTTGGTCCGTGGTCTGCCCACGCTGATCGAGTGCGACAAGGAACTCGCGCCTTACATGTTCATGAATCTGAGGAACAGGCTGCGCGAGGCAAAACTCCAGTGTACCTACCTTGATGGCCGCCAACGGGACCCTCAGCAAGGCGCAATGCCGATGGGGCTCATCGGCACCATGATTGCTCAGTTACGCGATGCGGTTCGTGGCGCGGTTGAACGCCGCGTCGTGGTTCTGCCGCACCTCGATCTCCTGACAACCAGTCAAGGTGGGCTCACGGGCGAAGCCCGCGAAGTGATCCCCCTGCTCTACGAGAACCCTGAACTCGTTTGGCTGGGGTTCAAAGACCCATCTTTCCCACTACCGAAGGTGATTGAGAACCTGTTCCCATGCTGGATCAGCATTCTTGGCATCTCCCGGAACCGACTACGACATCTGGTTACTCAGAAGGAAAGCCGCAAATTCGGTCGCGGCTTCTCACCGTGGCAGCTTTACAAGTACGTCTCCGGCGTGAATGCCGTCCGGCTTCGCAAGCTGCTATCAACCCTCGAAGGTGAAGACTACCCGGCTGACCCGAAGAGGGCTTATTCGCAAGTGCGACAGGCCACTCTGAGCGGTGCGATGGAGATCCCATCTGTTGATCTTGAGAAAGACATCGGCGGTTACACCAAGGTTAAGTCGAAGCTCAAGGCGGAAATCCTCGAAGTTCTCTCGAAGCGCGACAGGGCAACTGACGCTGAAGATCTTGCACGTCTGGAGGAACTCATTCCCCGCGGCATGATCTTCTGGGGACCGCCAGGTACCGGAAAGACTTATTTCGCAAAGGCCATCGCCGCGAGTATCGGTGCCGCCATCACGATCGTATCTGGGCCTGAACTCAAGAGCAAATGGGTAGGGGAATCTGAGGAAAATCTGAGGCAGATTTTCCATAAAGCACGTCAGTCCGCGCCATCAATCATCGTGTTCGATGAGATCGATTCCTTCGCCACAGCCCGCGGTACCTATACCGGCAGCGGCGTCGAACACTCAATGGTGAACCAACTCCTGACAGAGATGGATGGGTTCCACAAGGACGAACTGGTTTTCATTGTCGGAACAACGAATTTCGTCGAGTCACTCGATCCTGCTCTACTCCGCCCCGGACGGTTCGAGTTTCACATCCACATCCCGTATCCGGACGATGAGGATCGGCGCGAGATTCTCAAAATCTACGACAAGAAGATGCGTCTCCAATTCACTCAGGAGGCGATGGATTACGCTGTGCGCCGCACCGGCGATAATTACATGACCCCAACAGGGACACCTTTCAGCGGCGACCACCTCAATGCACTCTGCCGAGCCGTGGCCCGGCTTCGGATGCGCGAAGACATTAAGGGTGAAACCGATCCGAAGCTGATCGAACGCGGATTGACTGAGTTCGATGAAAAAATCGAACTGCACGAGAAGGATGCCCCCGTCGTGGCAACCCACGAAGCAGGACATTTTCTCGTTGCAATCTTCTGTCCCCACCATGCACCCCCCGAGAAAGTGACTATTCAGAGCGATATGCCATGGGCTCCGTTTTTTACGCAATTCAAGCACGACAAGAAGCGGATCGGGATGAGTCGCAGTGAGATGCTCGATATCCTTTGCGTACTCTACGGTGGGATCGAAGCCGAGCGTTTACTCGTTGGCGACGTCTCGACGGGAGCCAGTGGGATGGGCAGCCCGCATTCGGACCTTGCACGTGCCTCCGACCTCGCGGAATTGATCGTTGAAGCGTGCGGAATGAGCAACCTCGCGGCTCCTCTTCGTTCGTTCCGTGATCACCAGGGCAAGCGAGCCGTTCTTTCTGGCTCGATGGCGGAAGCGATTGACCGACAGGTAAATACCATCATCGTCGAATCGCAAGCCAAAGCCGCCGCGATCCTGACCAAGCACAAAGCCGAACTGCAAGCAATCAGCAACGAGTTGGTCGAAAAAAAGACGATCGAGGGTGCGCGTGTTCGGGAGATCATCGACGAGTTACGAGCCAAGTATCCAAATGATGTCGGTGCCCCGGGACCGGAGGTTAAACTCTCGGCTGGGGCAGGAACAACAACCGCCGAAGCCAACGGTAGTGCGACCGAGAAGGGCGAGAAAAAGACGACCAAGAAGAAAGACGGTGGGGAGAGCTGAAACGAAGGCGGGCCACCCGACTTGGTTTTCCCAGTCCTTCAGGCTGAAAACCAAAACTCATGACACTTAGTGCCGCTTACAGGTGAGTTTCCCAATGGCCGAAATGACAATCATGCTTCGCCGCGATCCCAGCACCGGGAAGCAAAACATTATCATCAAGCTCGACTCTGAGCCCGATGCTCTGCCGCACGAGCACGAGCAAATGCACAAGAAACTCGTTCAAAAATTGACTGGCTTGAAACCCGAAGACATGGGCGAAGTGATTATCGTGCGGGAGCCAGAAGCGCAACCCAACGAGCCGACGATTACACCGAATGAACCACAAAAGAAGAAGGAAGGAAATAAAGGCTAACGGAAGCCGCCTTGTCGCTGAAGCCCACCCAACTGCTTGGGTGGGCTTTCAACTGAAATCGAACCACCTACCCCGTCCGCACACATGATCCTGCTGTTCCCGAATTCCGACACTTTGAGGCTCGCGCTGACGAGCAGCATCGTACCCACGGATGTGACCCTTGCACCCGCCGCTGTCACATTCGATGATCAGGGCAAAATATATCTCGAATCCTCCGCCAATCTCACCCGGACGGTAACGAAGAATCTCGACAAGATCGGGGTGAAGGGATCGAAGCGCCACGTCACCGAGACGCCCGAAGAAGTCACATGCTGGCCGCAAATACTACCTCTCACGAAAGAGCCGGGCACTCCCAACGTCTCGAATCAGGCTCCCGTTCTCTTTGAACTTTCTGACGCCGATGACCTGCCCACGCTCGTCACCGAAATGCTCCGTCTCGGAAACGACCGGCAGAGTTTTCGGTGGTTTGCAGAGAATGGTGACACTGATTCCAGGCGCGTTCTCTTACGTGTGATTGGCCCACCATATTACACGCTTCTCCGTGCCCTCGATAAATCTGCTGCGGGCACCAAGGGAACAGTGCGAGCTTACCTCGAACGTGCCCCGCGTGTCTGGGTTGAACTCGGCCACATCCACCCACTCGCTCCCCAGATTCGGGTCGCGGAAAAGCAACTCTTGTTGCTCCGTTCTCCACGAGATTGGATTTACCTGGAAGAGTCTGCATTCCAGGATGTGTACGACATCATGCAGTTCAAACTCCCGACCGCTCCGGTCGGTTGGATGGAAGCCAAAGCGCCGAAAAAGATGTCGGTTTCGCTACGGCTGACAGCGGGGAACGCTGCGGATATTCCGGAACTCTGGGTTCTTCGAGGCAATGCCGTCGAGCAACTCGATACGCTTGTCCGCGATTCGGACGATCGGCTTACTCAGCGTCTCAAGTTCGCGGTTGCCACCGACCCAGAGGGCACACGCACCGTTATCCTTCGAACAATCCCATCCAAACTGGCCCCTCCAGCTCTCCCTCTGGAAAACGTACTCGGATTCAAACCCTTCTGGAAACTCCCGAACCTGTTCGTGCCAGTTGGTCGCCGCCTGCATCCTACCTTGCGGCGTGATGCAGTCAGAAAACTATTGGCAGACGATGCCGATCAAGTCGTTTGGTTGTACCCTGGTGAATCGGGCAACTTCACCCCCGAGAGCGTTCCCGATGGGACATTCCGATCCCTGGAAGAGTGGGTCAGCTATGTGATCGAGGCGGATCAAAAGCCACTGGCAGCGTGGATCGAGGCCACTCGGTTCGATTTCGATCATTTCGTTTGCAAGGATGCGAGTGGCCCAAAGAACAAGCCGGACAAAGGCGAAAAGAAGGATGATGTCAACGATGACCTGGGTCCAAAAGGGCCGGCACCCGCTTCCAAAGGACCAACAAAAGGGAAACAACCGGGAACGAAGTTCTCGACGCCCGCGGATTTGCTTCCTTCACCAGAAGTTACGAAGCCGCCTAGCGAGTGGATCAAGCGGCGAATCGAACTGGAAGAACAATTCAAAGCCGTTGAAGGAGGGCTTGATGCCCCGGAGCGACAGGCGCTGTGGCCCGAACTGGCCGCGGCTAACACTGGAGCCGGTGATTCCAAAACCGAGGCGGCGATCTGCTGGCTCAATGCCATGTGGGGAGCCGATCCCATTCCTACAGAATGGCTTGCCGGGTGGATCCATAGTGAAGTTCCCAACATGGGGAACACCATCAAGGCAGATGAGTTCGACAAGCGGTTATCGCACACTGGACCGGGGCAGGAAGAAGCACGCATCGCCATCGCCAGCTTCCTTTGGCTCGCCTCGCACAACCCCATTCCAGCTTGGCTCCCTTCACGGCTCCCGGCCGTGCAATCGTACCTCGAGAAGCATGAAGGAGCCCTTCCCGTCCGGGCGGTGTGGCTGACCGGCTATCGACTCTCCCAACTCGCCGGGGCAGATGTCCTCGGCTTGGCCCACGTTCGTGATCGTTTGCTTAAGCGATTGCTCGAACAGGGACTCACCGCGGAACGCGACTTACCCATGTTCCTCCGGGTCGCTGGACTCAAAGACTCCGAGCGGCTCAGAGTCGTGAATGAAAAGGCGATGGAGTTGCACGCGGCTGTCCGGAAGTGGACCGAACACATTCCAGTCAACCTACCGTATGTCGATCTGTTGTTTGCCTTCGCTCTTGGGAAATTTGGCGAATCCACGAAGGCCAAGAAGCTGATCGAGGACGCCCGGAAGGTGATGGAGGTGCCAATCCCCGTCTCGCGCAATCCACAGGATGACCAGAAGGTCATCGCGGCAATCGTGTCGAATTTCTTGTTCAAGGCGTTCAAGTATCGCGTTGAACAAGTTCTCATGGCCAAGCCACATGCTGGACAACTCTCAGAAGATGTCCTGCGCGAATTGGAAGATATTCACAAACGCAGTGGCAGCGAGCCCGTGAACAATCCATACAAGCTGGCACACTACGTCATCTCGCGTATCCGTGAGCAATCCGACATACTCGAACCCCACGAGAAACTCGACCCCTACTCCGAATGGACAAAAAGCGCGGACCCTCTCAAGAAGGAACTGGCCGATCTTCATTCGACTCGCGAACCTGCCAGGCTTGCAGACCAAATCCGCAAGATACACAAGAATGGAGTTCCGGGACGAACCATCAAGGAGGTACAGTTCTTCCTGTTGCACGAGGCGATTCCCTTATCGTACCGCGTGAGTGAGGCGTTCTCGGTCGAACTGCTGCAACTGGTGCCGGCTGCGTTGGCTGGCGGTCCTACGGGAGGAACCCCGGAGGCCAACGACATGCCAAAAAAACAGGGTGAACTCCTCCAGCGTGCGATGTTCCTTGCCGGTCACTTTGACCGAGGCGATCTCATCAAGAAGCTGGTGGATGCGTTCTCAGAATTGATCCGTAGCAAACCTGAAGAAGCCCGATTCAAACTGATCAACGCAGTTGCTGGGCAATGTCTCAGGAGCCTCAAAAAGCTCGGAATGCGCGATGAAATCGACCACTTCCTCAGCAAACTCCGGAACGAGGTTCTTCGCGGTGCAACTACGGCGGAATTGAAGAAGAAATACGCTTCCAAACCGGAGATGTGGGGAGCGGTTCTCCAGACTCTCCAAAACCTTGCTGCGGGCTGGTTGTCATTCGGGTTGCATGAACAGGCCAAGCCCCTCCTGGAAGAAGCGCGAAATGAGCTTCTACACCCGCAAGCGATCAAGCTGGCACCGAAAGACTATACTGAACTGGCACAGGCCTATGTTGGTGCCTGCGGTCAATCCACTTCGGAAGTGGGTCTTGCCCGAATCACTGAATTGTTCCGCAAAATGGACAAAACAAAGATCACCAACACCTGGACAACCTCTCAGTATTACTCGCGATTTCACCTGAACCTGGTGGAAGATGTCATTCAGGCCATTGTGAGCGACGATTTCGCACTGGGTCCATCCGGGCGGCGGTGGCTCGACGATGATGAATACCTGGTTCGTCGACGTATTCACGCGGACATGAAACGTGAACGCGAGAAGAGTGGGCTGTAACGATCCACGTGGACTGAAGGTTGGTGTTTTTTTTGAAGTCCATTGTAGTTGTTACCGTTGTAGTTCGCACGCACACCAATGCTGCTCGTGGGAGTAAGCAACCCTCTTGAATTTGTGGATCTTCCGGTGTTGACACAACCGGCTTGTGCATCACAGTCTGATCGTGGAGATGAATGTGTCAAGTTATCGAGCCGAGCCGAGTCGGCGAAGCGAAGTAAGGCTGCGGCTACCGTGAAGGAGGAGGAAAGACAACCCCCGACGTATGCGGAGCCATGCAACTGGTGTTACTCACCTCTGCTGCTTCAAACCGCGAGTTCCTTGTCTGGATTTGGACCGGGGCGAACCCGACGCCACGCAACCCCAGCCAGACGAAACATCAGCCCGGCACCTGGCACAAGCCCTGGCGGTTCCGCCATCACGAGGTTCGGACGGAACACCATCATTAGCAGGAGTGGCATGTACCACAGCACATAAACCCCACCGCGGTCTCCATGCCAGAATTGCACTCCGATCAGAACGGCCGCCGATAGGGCGATCAGGTGAGAAAGATTCTTCGGGTTCGGCCAAATAGTGATGCCGCACAAAAATCCCACATAGAGAACGAAAATCGGCATGCGATACGCCCAGTGAGTTCTGGTCCAAAGGCTCTCGGTCTCTGTACTGGGAACTTTCCAAGGTTGCCACTCCGGAAGGCTCAAAGCTGCCGACACACCAAAGCCACCCTCCCCCGCCCACCACAGCACCAGAGCCGTGATCCCCACGCTCACGGTCGCAGCAGTGAGAAAAGCTAACGGGAACCGACCGGCACCGCGGCGAGAATAGAACCCAGCCCACAGCGGCAACAAAAGAATCGGGAATAACGAACTTCCCGCAGCCAACCCAAGAAGCCACCCGGCTGTGATGGGTCTCCGATAGCAGAAAACAGCCCAGACAAGGAATGCAGCGGGCCAAACGTGGTGTAACTGGCCGATGTGGTATGCTGTATAGGGTACCAGCAAATAGAGGGTACCCATTCCGATTCCAGCCGCACGATCCTGGAAGTGCCGTAAGCCAATCAGCAGCAGTCCAATCACCACTGCCGCGTGGCAAATCATCGCGAGTGTCCGTTCAACCCAGAATCGAACGTCTTCCGGGGAACCCCACCGCCCTGTTTCTGTCTGTGCCTGCTGAACCACGGCAGTTGCCTGGTCCTGCACCTGTTCAATTGGTCTGGGTTGCCGTCCGACTGACCCCGGCTCAGGCTGATCAGCAACCCGGCGTACAGCAACAGAGCCTTGCCCAACAAAAAGCGCAAGCCCCAGACAAGCAAGTCCTGCTGTTGTCAAGTTTGGGCTAACCACAGGTCGCCGGATTAACGTCAGATCGAAGAGTGTTCGTGCGAACCAGTAGGCTGAGCCAACTAGAAGCCACCCATAAGCAAAGAGTAATTCCCGGTGGCCACGCTCGTGTATGTGAGCTGGATCGGACTCGCTTGGTGAGGGAGCTAAAGCCAGGAGGGTGTGAGCTTCCTGGAGCAACAGAAATCCGGGTGCGAGGAGAAACAAAGTCAGCAAGTCAATATTACGCAGGCAAATTGGACGTGCAAACTGGAAGAAGAGAGCGATCGTCAGGATCAAAGAGAAATAGAACCAGGTGGCCGCGTTCGGCAAGTGAAAGTCCAGGAAAATCGATGGCTCCACGGATGCCTCCCAAGAGGGAACCGGGCAAACAGTTGATATGCTTGGGCATCACAGTAGACACTGTAGATACGCTCCCGGTAGCTTTCAGTCAAGCAATACGGGTCCGATAAAGGGGTATTCGTCATTCCATCATCATCGCGTTCCGCAACACCCGCGCCGGTAGAGACTCATTTCCGTTGAATGACTCTTTCTTAGCGAGGATATACGATGAACATATTGCTTACGAACGACGACGGGATCTATGCCCCTGGTCTCCGAGCGCTCCGGCACGAACTCCTGAAGCTCGGGTCGGTCACGGTCGTTGCTCCGGCAACCGAGCAGAGTGCAGCCGGGCATTCTGTCACATTACTCAATCCGCTTCTCGTGAGCGAGGTATTCGAGACCGATGGGACCACGTTCATTGGGTGGGCGGTCGAGGGTCGTCCCGCCGACTGCGTTAAACTCGCCCTGTTGGAATTGCTTCCCAGTCCACCGGATGTCATCGTAAGTGGAATGAACGCGGGAAGCAACGCCGGGATCAACGTACTTTACTCCGGGACCGTTGCCGCTGCCATTGAAGGGGCGTTCTATCGCCGCACGGCCATTGCGGTTTCACTGGAGTATGACAAGAAAATCACCGATTTCCCCACAGCAGCGAGGTATGCCCGTGAGGTGATCGAACAGATCCTGGCTCACAAGCCAACCGAGGGAAGCCTCTTTAACATAAACATTCCCGTGTTGGAACTGGGGCCGATCCGTGGGGTCAAGGTGATGCCGCAAAATGTTTCCGTGTATACCGAGCAGTTCGATCGCCGCGTAAACCCGCGTGGCCGAACCTATTTCTGGGCAAGCCCAGAATTCCTCTGCCCCGATCCGCATCCCGACACCGACGTAACCGCGCTCAGTGAAAGTTATATCACGGTAACACCGCTACAGTTCGATCTGACCGACCACGCGAAGTTAGCAGAGTTGAGGAACTGGGAGTGGAAGTTAGGTAAATGATTTGCCGGCTGGATTGGTGCATTTCTCCAACGCGGAGGCCTTGGTCATCAATTTCGCGCGGTCGTCACTGTGCTTGCGGAACCAAGCGGCCACGAGCAAGACGCTATCGACGACGCCATCGGCGAGAATAACTGCCTCGGGTCGGTCAATGAATATCGCTGCAAGCAACCCGGCGGTTCGCCGGAACTTTTCTTCCGTTATTGGGGCGAAACAAACCGCGCGCACCTGTCCGCGGTGGATCAGATACCACCGTTCGCACCCATCCGAACCGATGAGAGGATAGACGAAGGAATTCTTGTCGCGGGCCTGTCGGAGAAGCGATAAACGGGCATCGAGCCACTCCAGAGCCTGGAGGCGATCTCGCATCGAAGTTGCCTTCTCGAACTCGAACGCTGCTGCCGCATCATCCATCATTCCCTTCACCTTTTTCAGGATCGTTCGGTCACGACCTTCAAGAAATGCCTTGGCACCTCGCACGCCGACCGCATATTCTTTGCGCGAACACGCCCCTACACATGGTCCAGTGCAGGTTAGCAATTCATAGCGCATACACTTTGCGGATCTGTCCTCCGGAAATAATCCGGGCTGGTCGGAGAATGCCATCGGGACCGTTTGTGGACAATCCCGCAGCTTGAACCAGTCGTTCAGCCGACGAACGGCCTCATCGGACTTTGCGCGCGTCACCAATGGTCCATAAATCCCTTGTTCCTTGCCGGTAGGCTTGTTTGCGATGTACACAAAAGCCGCGGGGGATTTGCCGATGCAGATGTAGTGATGCCGTTGGTGGCCAGGCAGTCCAAGCACATTGAAACGCGGACGGAGCGTTTGAATCAGTTCCAATTCCCGCAGCAAGGCGGCTAACTCATCACCAGTCTGCTCCCAAACCAGCATCCGCGTTTGCTGAATGATCTTTCCTGCTTTCGGATCGCGACTGTTGATACGAAAATAACTAAGCAACCGAGAGCGAAGATTTTTGGCCTTTCCCACGTAGATAATTCGCCCACGTTCATCGATCATGCCATAAACGCCTGGTAACCTTGGCGCGTGATCTTGTACGCCCTTCCGGAGTCGTGACGGACGCTTTCCACGCAGTTTTCGGCCAACAATCTCTTCCTCGAATGGGCGGAACTTCGATGGCCCGAACCCATCGAATGGTTCAGCTGGGAAAAGATTGGGTGGAGAAATCCCGTCCTTGGGGCTGCGTTTCATCAATCGACTCGCATGGCGACATGTGAACGGCTGGCGATTATACTATCGACTGCGGGCAAAGTAATATCCTGAAATCGACAAAGGCTGGAGCAGTGGAAACTCTGTCTTCCGCATTCCACAATTGAGGAATCCCGATGAAACTCCGGTTATGTGCTGGGCTTGCTCTGAGTTGCATGCTTTCAGTCGCCTCGACAGTGTTGGCCGTGGATCCGAAAGACATCTTCGGGAACATCTCCTTGTCCTCAAATCACACGATCTTGTTGACAGCAATAAAAGAGTCAAAGCTCGAGGTAACCCTGAGTGCGAAAGGAGCGTATACACTGTTTGCACCCTCCGATGAGGCTTTCAAGAAGTTGGGGGATGAGCAACTCAAGCGGCTGATCGAAGACAAGACTTTGTTACGGAAGATTCTCCTGGCTCACTTTGTTGTCGGTAAGTCGCTCACCAACGATGAATTGAAAGGAATGGCTGGAAAGGAACTCAATGGGTTCACGATTTCGGTGAACGATGGGCTGAAGATCGGCGATGCTAAAGTGAAACCCATCGATCTCGAATGCAGTAATGGTGTCATTCACACCATCGACACCGTCTTGATCCCGAAGTGACTCCCAACAACTTTTAACTCTACTCATCCCGTCGGCTTTTTGATCGGGGGGTCTCCTCTTCGTAAGCTTTCACGATTCTGGTAACGAGAGGATTCCGAACGATATCGGCTTGGTCGAGGTAGACAATCGCCAGCCCCTCAACGTCGCGCAATCGATGAACGGCATCAGCCAGTCCACTACGAATCGTCCGCGGCAAATCGGTCTGCGTTAGATCTCCCGTTACCACAATCTTCGAGTTCATTCCCATTCGAGTCAGGAACATCTTCATCTGGGACGTTGTCGCATTCTGGCCTTCATCGAGAATGATGCAGGCGTGCGAGAGCGTCCTGCCCCGCATGTATGCCAGCGGCAGAATCTCGATGATGTCGTTCTCCATGTACTTTTTCACCGTATCCGGATCCATGATCTCGGACAGTGCATCGAACAAAGGACGAAGATACGGGCTGATCTTGGCAACCAGATCGCCGGGCAGGTATCCCAACCGCTCACCGGCCTCCACCGCGGGCCGGACGAGGACGATTTTTTTGACTTGCCCACTCCGGAGCAATCCAACAGCCCAGCCCACAGCAAGGTAAGTCTTGCCAGTACCAGCAGGCCCAGCGCAAATTACCACATCGTGCGATCGAAGGGCCTGAACATACCGTCCCTGCCCATCGGTTCGAGTTCGTAATCCCCGTCCGGACTCCGTCAATGTGACACTCGCTGTTCGCTCACCGCCACCACGGACCACCTCGATCACGGTTCGGACATCTTCGGCAGTCAGTTTTCCCTGTTTCCGGAGAACCTGGCGAAGTTGCTGGAACACTCGTTCGGCTTGCTCGGCGGCGTCGGGTGGCCCCTCGATCTGAAGCAGGTCACCACGAGCGATGAGTTTTACGCCCAGAGCATCCCGCACTGTGCGCAAGAATTGATCCCGCGGGCCAAAAAGAATCACGGCCTCTTCGCGACTTGCGAGGGTCAGATTTCGGGTCGCACTCGAATCGGCCATTTTATATCCCAGGAGTTTTCACCCCAGTAGACACAGAGTTCCAAAGAAGGACAGCCATCGTGAGAAGAGG
>Ga0206850_10244_pt1 | contig 13299 bp, 22 predicted proteins | sample Alteio_BWOrgCont_16_FD_152885 | JGI IMG/M metagenome (GOLD analysis project Ga0206850, IMG submission 152885) | Enriched cells from forest soil in Barre Woods Harvard Forest LTER site, Petersham, Massachusetts, United States -... | ecosystem: Environmental > Terrestrial > Soil > Temperate forest >...
CTTTTGTTAAACTGACAATAGCGAGTTCTGCGGAGGTCAGCATCTTGATTTACGGGACCGCGCGGAGTTACTCCGATCACTTACTTCCGCCGGATTAAATTATTTTTGGTTTTCGGGAGGGACCTCCTTTTCATGCGTAGGATCTGCTGCGTCTTGTTCAGCTTCTTCTATTCGTTCCGGCATTTCTTCCTCTGGCTTTCGAGAAGTTGTCCTTTTAATGGTGCCGCCCTGATTATTCCCTGCTCCAATGAGGTTGAGATGATTTAGCGAATCTAAAGGTTGACTGCTCATGAATGGTGTTCTCCTATGTGTATTTGGTTCATCGTTTGGACGAGGTGCACGCTCACCATGGAGGCCGCAGTCCACTGCACAGCGTGCACTTATCGCAACGACCATCAGGACCTCGACTTCGTTTTCCTCAATTAAAGGGCAGTCGGGTTACCCCCGGGCGCCTAAGTCCCTTAAGGGCGACTCGGCCACCGGAACATCCGTGCCCATTCCTCTAAACCGAAAGCTCGTGATCGGCTTTGTTCGCAAGCAACATGGACCAGCGCTTCAGGATATCTATCCGTAGCCTTCTCGACGACGATGTACTGATCGGTTTCCTTGTTGATAGGTTGCCTGCAATGTTTGCAAAGGATCACTTCGGGCATCGCAATATCTCCCCTTCGGCCGGGTCTGAGCTAGATGGCGAGGCACAATGCATAATTTTCTTTGGTTAGGATTTTACATCAGACGAATTGGGCGCTGAAATTTCATCGATGCAAGGAATGATCCGAAAACGGATCAACTACCCTGTCGTGGTGATGTGTGGTTCGTATGAAATGGATCGGTCGGCGAGAACAAGAAACGAACGAGGCCGCCGGGATGAGCGAAGATGAGGGCGACATCTATGATAATTGCGAGAGAAAAAGTCAGGTTTTCGTCATCACTCGCATTTGTGGGTATCTGAGCGTATAGACTAAATTATGCGCTGATTGCTTCAAGGGCGGATACTCGGTTACGGGCCAGAGAGAAATTCTTCACGCAATTCCCTCCGGGCTGAACAGTGAAGAAATTGTTGGACATCTGAATAATCGCTATCCGAATTAACCACAAATTCGACCGCCCGAGTCAGATGAAGTTGAAGAGAATCAGGCCAAGAAACGCTCAAGCGTGACGCTCCCTTCCTGATGAAATCGCTCAACCCTCGGTAGGAAACTCCGTGCGTAAGGAGACGCTGTCAGAGACCGACTCGCGGCCGCTCACATCGGCTCCGCGCCGCGGCTCGGGCTTTGCCAACGAAGAGGTGGCTGGCGCACTGAGGGGGCGCCACAATCACTGCAAAACTTCGCGGCAGGCGCATCTATGTATCCTAAACTCGAAAAAATATTGCTAACCGCATTCGCGGCACTTCAGCAGATATCCTCTCAGATGACTTTCGACTCCATACGTATCGAATAGCTCCTTGATAGGGTGCTACCCACGACTTCTGGATTGTGCCGATAAATGCATTGTCGCGGTTCAGCTAAGCTATATTGCAATTATATTTTCTTTTCCACGGTCTGTGCCAACGGCACATGAACTGACGTTCTGAGCGTCAAGTAGATGGCTTGGAATCGAATATAGCTGAACCGAAGGGAATGGAAATGCCGATTCACTTAAGTCCGCTCGCGTTGTGCCTGAGCATCATCCTGGTCACTACAATTGCCGCGGCTGCGCTCGCGGGATTCCTCCTGGTGCGGATGGCGCGCAAGCGCGGAGTTCGCTTGCGCGATTTGGTTGGCCCAGGCGGGGGCTGATGCCAGCTTTTGATGCCCCCACAACACTTGCGGCCGCACTTCTATTCGTATCCTACTGGAGATCTTGCACTTTAAGACACTAATTAGTATTATTTCATCTCTAGACTCCAAGCTGCATTCGTGGTTCTTTGACGGGAGGAATAATTTCGAAACCTCGTCATCACGCTCGGCTCGCGCGCGCCTTACGGAGCATGGTGTCGCAACCTGGCGAGCACGATTCGGCGACATGCCAACATCGGCGGGGCGCCGATGACCAGCCGCGAGTTTTCCTGACGCACCGCCGCGCGATGGTTGAACGGGATCGGACCGCGGGGGATCAGGGTTTAAGACAATTCGGAGGTTTAACTCCGCTCGTCGGCGAAACGCAGAAAAAGATCGCTCAGTTGATCTGCCGGAAGACTGCTAAAGCAAGTTGACCAAAGAGTAACTCAACGGAGGATTACGATGAAGCCTGAAAAAGAACCGCCCGCAAAGCTCCCTTGGAATGCGCCGGTCGTACGCGACTACGGCAGTATCGCTGATCTGACCAGAAATCCAGCCAGCAAGCCGCCTGGCGTGGGAAGCGGCTGAGGTCCTGCGCAACCCGCGACGAGTCTTACGTCATCGCGCTGGTCGAAGCGTGGCAGGCCTGCACCAACGCAATCTGGCGAGGCTGCGACTTCACGCGGTCCCGTTACCGCCCTCGCGTCGATATCGAAGTCATCGATCGCTTCAAACTCGACCGCGGCGTGCTCGCAGTTGCGGATGATTCATCGCCTGCTCGACGCTTAACACGGGTGCGTTGGGCACCCGATTCTCGTCAAGGCGCCTCAGCGCCTCTCCGTCACTGCTCCGCGCTTGAAGCCAATCCTCGATTATTCCGATCACCATCGCTGTGTTTTGCGTACGCGCAGGGTTGGTCTTGAACCGCGAGTCGCTGGCCCATTCGGGCTGGCCCGGGGGCAATGAAGTTGAAGAGTCGGGCGATCGCCAGACGTTCACGACGGCATCATAGGTCCTGATGTTCTCAATTCACTAAGCTAACCAGCTGGGTGCCGAGGTCATATACCCCGCCCTTCACTTGGCTGCTATTGAGGCCGAAATAAGTTTTCAGCTCTTTTACCGTGAGAAGGACGTTCTGAACGGTGGCAACAGGAATTACCTGTGCGGGATCGTTCGGGTTGCCGCCATTGTTCTTGACAATCTTTCTCGCGTTTGTGACGGCGGGAAGGATCAGGTTCACAAAAGGCAGCCTTGGGTTACCGAACGGCCACGAACCGACAGCTGCCGCGACCGCACCGCATGAAGAGTGGCCAAGGACGAACAAGAGTCGGGTGCCTAGATCCTCAGTGCCCAAGAGCAGGCTATCGATCAGTCTGCCGCTGGCAGTATTGCCAGCGACACGCGCAACAAACAAATCACCTAACCCCTGATCAAAGAGGAGTTCGGGAGGACATCGTGAGTCAGAACATGAAAGGACGGAGGCAAACGGAGTCTGCGCGTTGCTTGCAAGACAGGCCCTGCGTGCTGGATCCTCGCCCGGGTGTACCTGCTCATTGGCGCCCAATTGGCGTTGCCGTTTATCAACGCTTGGAGTGCCGCGGCCGGAGTGTCTGGAGCTGAGGGATTACATACCTCTGGGCTCGGGATCGCCCACGCTTGATCACGGCCCACCAGAGGTGATGCTGCCGTAGCCAAAGCGGCGAGCGCACCCAGCCAAAAAATCTTCTCCTGCCGATTAAATTCTCATTTTGCATGATAAACCTTACTTAGCCGGGCAGAGATAACTCCGAGCATCATCAAAGTCAAGCAAGTCTATAGACGACCACTACATTGTGGATAAAGGAGCGGCGCCGCACTGTCTGGAAGAAGAAGTAGAGCGGTTTGGCGCTGAACGAACTGCGCGAGCTGCGACAGTTGCTGAGAACGGCAAGCCACCGCTACTCTCCAATATCCACCAGACTGCACGGACGGGGGCTGATACCCGCCCACGTGAGCGGAAAGCCCCTAACCGCCAGCCAAGCCTCTTGCTCAAAACCGCGATGCTAGCTTACCGGGGATGCCGAGTTCAGCGGCCACCTGCTCCCCCGCCCCAAGTTCGCGTACATCAGCACCTGTCATCTTCACAAAAAGGACGAGACCGCTCAGATAGGCGCCATACCGGCTGGGATGGTGGTAGTCGGGTTTCTTTATGGGAGGATCGTTGACCGCATTTATTCCGTACCAAAGGAGCGGCAATGAGGAAGGGGAAGATAGAAAGGGATTCGGATTGGCCAGTCCGTCGTTCCAGGCACGGCGCCAGGCTTCACCCGCTGGTGCGACACCGGTGATCTTTCCGTCGCGCTGCGCGGCACACCGATAACTGGCGAGGTTCGCGTCCAGAAGTTCGTTCAACGCCTTCAGGTATTTCTCAGAAAAATCCGGCTCGATCGGATCGCCAGCGATTTCCCCTGCCAGGTCTCCGCTAGCCCAGGTTTCGTAGGGAAAGATCTGGGCTTTTGGTGCAACTACATGTACGGCTTGCTCGATCGTCTGTACACCCACCCAGAAACCGGCCGGATCACTGTGATCATTATTGGTGAGGGAGCGTGGCAGAGGCTTGACGCTTAGCTCCTGCAGCACCACTGCCTGCCAGCCCGCTTGCGCGATCACGTCCGAGGCTGCCTCATAGTTCTTTTTTAGGCTGGTTGCAGAGATGGCCTCAATATGAACCTCGTAGCTGAGGTGCATCTCGCGGGCCAGTTCGGAGAAGATTCCAGGGATGCCGCCCCATGGCTCGGGCTCAGCGGAATACTCTCTGCGTTCGCCGGTCTGTCCATAGTTCTCGTCGATAATCTGGGGAGGCTGCCACAGTTTACAGGGTGTCTGCGAGTTGTAGGTTCGTACCGGTTTATAACGCCCGTGCGTGAAGCTATCGCCAACGAATAGCACCGAACATACGCGTCCCGATCCTTCGCTGCAGGCTAATTCACTTTGCGAGGCCCTACTTGCAAAGAAACCCAGCTCGGGAAGACTTTCAGCCGCATTATGCTCCGCTGATTGCGGCTCCCCTAGATTCGAAGTTTGTGTGAAGGAACCGTTAGCTATCACAGTGATGGTACCCAGCAGAATAGAGACCATTGCCCCGATGGCGGCATATTTGTGCACCTGACATGGCCTGCTATTGCACATACTACTTCTCCGATGAGTAAATATTTGCCGCCTAGAAATTATCTAAGCGGGTCAATCCCCTTCCCGGGATAGCGAGATGACAACCCTAGACTTTGATCGGTGCAGGCGCGCCATTTGATTTCTACATTTAGAAGTCTACACATGGACCGTCACAGATCGTTGGACCGGAGAACGACGCGCCGACTTCATCATAAGCGCTATTTTCACCCACGATCTGGCCGATAATGAAGTCATCAACTTTCTTTAGTGGATGGATCGTCATGCGACGCGAGGGTGGTTCATCAACGATTAGCATCGCCCATCAGATTCCCTTTTATTTTGTCCGCTGTGCGATGCGTACCATTGTTGAGTAGCTGAGAGTACGGTGATGCGCAAAGGCCCAGTCAGACTCATTTATTTCACGAGCTGCTTACGCTCCTGAGATGAATGCGGGGGATGAGATTCGAAGTGAATGCATCGCCAATTCATGAGATAGATGTTCTCATCGTCGGCGCAGGGCCAACAGGCCTGGTGTTGGCGCTATGGCTAACGCGGCGGGGCGTCCGAGTGAAGATCGTCGACAAGACGGCAGAACCGGGAACCACATCCCGCGCCCTCGCCGTGCAGGCACGAACGCTCGAGCTGTACCGCCAGCTTGGCCTGGCCGACGCGGTGGTTGAAGGTGGACGGAGAGTGTTCTCCGGAAATCTATGGGTCGCCGGCAAGCACGTAGCCCATTTCGACTTCGGTGACATGGGCGCGGGAATCAGCCAATTTTCTCAACCCGTGATCTTTCCGCAAGGTGAGCACGAGCGTTTGCTGGTCGAGCGTCTGTCCGCTTTGGGCGTTGAGGTCGAACGCAGGACGGAGCTCGTCGGCTTCGAGGATTCGGCGACGCATGTCAAGGTGCGCTTAGAGCGCTCGGATGGAACGGAAGAGACCTGGCAGGCCGCCTATCTAGCGGGATGCGATGGCGCCCATTCTGCGGTGCGCGAGACCCTGAAGATCGGATTTCCGGGAGGCTTATATAACCATCTTTTTTATGTCGCAGACGTGGAAGCGACCGGCCCTGTAATGAACGGAGAGATCCACGTCGATTTCGACCCGACCGATTTTTTAGCTGTCTTTCCATTGAAGGGTCAGGGTCATGCGCGTCTGATCGGTACCGTAAGTGCGGACGCGCAACATCGACATCAGAACCTCGCCTGGAACGATGTGAGCAGGCGCGTAGTTGAACGGATGCGGATAAACGTGGAGCGCGTGAACTGGTTTTCGACCTATCATGTGCACCATCGAGTTGCCGACCACTTCGTCAAAGGTCGCGCGTTTCTGCTCGGTGACGCCGCGCACATTCATAGCCCGGTGGGAGGGCAAGGGATGAACACCGGTATCGGAGATGCGGTAAATCTAGCCTGGAAGCTGGCCGAGGTACTGCATGGGGGCGCGAACGCCTCGCTCCTCGATAGTTATGAACCGGAACGAATCGCATTTGCTCGACGCTTGGTAGCAACCACGGATCGCGCCTTCACCGGCGTGACGAGCAGCGGTGTTATTGCGAGAAGATTGCGGATGAATATTATGCCGCGCTTGATCCCGCTCCTTTTTAAACTCCCGCCAGTTCGACGGTTTTTATTTCGCACTATTTCACAAACGGCGGTGAACTATCGGGGGAGCAGCCTGAGCGCGGGTAATGCGGGATCCGTACATGGCGGTGACCGTCTACCATGGGTAAGACCCGACGCGAAAAACGACGGTGCAGATAACTTCTGGCCGCTGACTTCGTTGGATTGGCAGGTCCACGTGTATGGTGATCCGGCGGCTGAGCTTCAGCAGCTCTGCGACGCCCGAAAACTGTCGCTGCACGTCTTTCCCTGGTGTTCGGAGATGGGTCGAACCGGTATCAAGCGCGAAGCCATTTATCTCGTGCGACCTGATGGGTATGTGGCCTTGGCGGATCAGGAAGGCCACGCCACAGCGATCACCTCTTATTTGGATGCTCGCAGGCTCACCTTGACCAGGTAAAAGTTGGACTCAGGTCATCTCCCCCACAGTCCGCCGCGATGGTACCCAGCCTGCATTCAATACCTTTTATTTGCTCGCTTCTTTATGAGAGATGAGAGCGTAGACCGGAAGTCAGGGTTCATGCTCACCGTTAAAACGAAGGCGAAGATGCTTTTGGTTAGCGTGATTCCATATAGCCGAGATGCGAGGTCGCGATGAGTCAGCACGCCTTGCACGGACGGCGCACAGCGACGCGGTAGGAAATGTGCAGATTTCGTCCGTGTGCGCTCCGAGAGCACTCATGGAATGTCTCCCTTGGCTCCGCCTGTTCATTTCATGGCGAAGGCGAAATCGTCTCTTATTTGAATCATGATGCCGCGGAGAGTGTATCGGCCGCTTTGAACGAGGCCAGCTGGTCCGCGAGCGCTTTTTGAAAGGCCGGCCGCGCCTCGCAGCGCGCCAGATACGGCCCCAGGATAGGCTCGGAGGTCACCAGATCCGTGTGCCGCAGGATGCGCAATACGGTTACCATCATCAGGTCACCAACCGTAAAACGATCTTCCAGCCAATCGCGCCCGGCCAGACGTTCCGCCAGATCGGAAAGGCGTTTTTTGACCTTGGCTTCCCAGTGAGCCCGGCTTGGCTTCGCCCAAGGCTCCTCCCGGCTGAAAAGGTCCACATCGATGAGGCCCATGATGAACGGCTCGACAGAATTCAACGCGGCGAACACCCAGGCCGTCGCGCGGGCCTGACCGGCTCGATCGGTCGGCAATAGCGCAGCGCTGCTGCGGCCGACGTGCAGCACGATTGCGCCCGATTCTAACAGCGCCAGATCGCCATCCTGATAGACTGGCACTTGAGAAAAGGGTTGCAGGGCACGGTAACCGGGGGTCAGCTTTTCGTCTTGCGTTATGAGTTTGACTTGGTACTTGAGTCCAGCCTCTTCGAGCGCCCAGCGCACGCGCAAATCACGCACGAGGCCTCGGGCAAAATCAGGCACCCAATTGTAGCCAGTAACCGTGATCATAAGTTTTCTCCATCAATCAACGATGTGGACCTTGCCAGATCTAAGTTTCAAATAATTCGAACTCATTTATGAATGGAACACGCGCAAGCAGACGCATGATATCGGCCATTTCCCTCGACGATCCCGCTGCCGGCGTACATGTTCCTGGGTCGAGCCCAATCGGTGAGAGAATGGTACGGCCCAGTCTCATTCCGTCCCTTCGGCATTACATCAAAAAACCCGTAGATGCCGAGAAACTGTTCGCCGCCGCGTCCGTAAGTCGAGTACGTGTGGAAGATCTTTCCTGAATCATCCTTGTAGAAAACGCTGTCGCCGGAAAGATCTTCGAGTCTGGCAGCCCATTCAGGCGCGCGCTCGAAATTGTAGAGGGCTTGGCCGGAAGCAACCTGCTCGGCAGTGAATGAAACGTTGAAGTCATAGTTGAAGTCGCTGTGATAGGAAGAAACCCAAGGGAAGCGCCAGCCCATGCGTTTGCGCACGACCTCGATCTCCGCGATAGGCGCACGCGCCACGGCCGCATAGGTCACGTCATGATTTTCGAGATGTTCAAGCAGACCTTCGACATGATCGACCTCGAGCGAGCAGCCGACACATTGGTGCACCGCTCGCGGCCCCATCATGAAGTGCTTGACGAAGAGCTGGCTGCGGCCGTTGAATAGTTGGGCGAGCGTCACCTTTCCGGTGGGGCTATCAAACTCATAGGGTTTGTCGATCAAAACCCACGGCTGCTCGCGACGTTGTCGGCTCAGTTCGTCACGAGCCCTGGTAAATTCTTTTTCCCGGGCAAGCAGCAGCTTGCGAGCATTTAGCCATTCTTCGCGAGAAACGATTGCATTGTGATTCACGGTTCGACCTTCCTTTAGTTCGAGCTTTAAACATTGGTGTCGCTGACCGAAGCGAGATATCGCGTGAGTTTTCCGAGCGTGCATTCCCAGCCGGGCCGCGCCCTCGAATTGGAGAGCTCCTCGATTGACGAATGCGCCTCGGCAATCGCTTCGGACTCGCTGCTGGCTGCGCCAATCGCTCCGCGGCGATTTGTAATGTCTACATTCCAGAACCAGGTCTGCTGAGCGTTCCAGAGCTCGAAGCCAATGCCCAAGTGATGCTTGGTAACCGGAATTAATCTGTCCTCGCGGTTTCGATTCAAGGAAATTTTTTCTCTACCACTATAAAGTCGTTCGACCGATCCGCGAATCGACAAATACGACACCTCTACCTGACGGTCGCCAGATATTCCGCGAGGCTATCGAGGCCGCTGCTCCATCCGCTCTTATGCATGTCGCGCGCGGTGACGGATTCGAAGATCGCGTTGTGCAAGGTAAGCTTGGTCTTGCCGCCGAGATCCTCAAACAGCACCGTAAGCGTGGTCTCGGGACGAGTCGGATTGCCTTGCGCATCCGCCCAGCTCCCGACCATCACCAGTCGCTCCGGCGGTACCACCTCGCGGTATATGCCCTGCGTCCAATGATCGTCCTTGTCAGGGCCGCGCATGTGAATTCGATAGGCGCCGCCCGGATGCAGTTCGTTTTTCAGCACCGTGCTGGTGAAACCTTTTGGGCCCCACCAGCGCGCTATATGTTCAGACTCCGTCCAGGCTTTGAAAACGAGACTGCGCGGCGCATCGAAGACGCGCTCGATTTTCAGCACGCGATCCGCGGGCTCAGTAATCAAATTAGCTGCTGCTCCCATGATTCTTCTCCTTCGCTCTCCGGTCCCCTTCTCACTATGGGGGAGTCAGGGATTAGGTCTCTGATCTCCGAATGCCGCAAGGAATTCGCCGAGATGCTCGAGCGCAACTATCTCGCGATAGACCCACTTGCCGAACATTTCGCGGCCGTCCATGGTTTTCTGGCTGTAGAAAAATATGCAACCGGGGCTAGTTCCAGTTTGAGAACGTGTGTGGTGAAGCCTTTCGGTCCCCACCAATGGGTCAGACGATCCGGCTCGGTGAACGCCTTCCAAACAAGGTCGCGTGGCGCGTCGAAAACGCGGGTGATGACGAGTTCACGATCGACGGACTCGGCGGTGCTGCTACTTCCTGCGGCCATTTTTCTTTCCCTTCTGCTGCGATTCGTGCTTCTGTAGATGACGCAGATAATCCTCGAGGCGATCGAAACTCTCGTCCCAAAACCGGCGATAGTGGTCGAGCCAGTTTGACGCGTCCCTGAGCGGAGTGGCGGCCAGACGGCATGGACGCCACTGCGCCCGGCGTCCACGTTCGATCAACCTTGCGCGCTGTAGCACCTTCAGATGCTTGGAGATGGCAGGCATGCTCATCTCAAACGGCCCCGCCAGCACCGATACTGACGTCTCGCCCGCAGCGAGCCGCGCTAGAATCGCGCGGCGGGTGGGATCGGCGAGCGCCGAGAAAGTCGCGTTGAGTTGGTCGGAGGATGTGTGTTGCTGAACCATTCAGTTAAATAACCTATGAGTTAAGTACAATGCTTGAGGCATGAGTGTCAAGCCTCTTCGTTTTTTCAGATCGGTTGAAACCAATCTGTGACCGCGGTCCAACATTGGGGACGCTTTTCTCAATTCCACCGCATCGGTCCTTAAGGGGTCGCTTCTTCCGTCACGGCGGAATCGCATGATACTCGCCCGCCTTGTTGGTGAGCGGAGCAAAGCTCCGCATCAAGGTTCTCCCATCTCGTTCTCTCAGCTTTCTGTGAAGAGAGGGGTTGGGAGGGGAATATTCGGGTTTAGGAACCGATGCGCCCTGTCGCAAGAGCGAAGAGGACAGAAAGGGACGGAGAGGAATCGCGGTCTCGCGGACAGCGATGGTCCGGGCGAGGGCAGGGATTGCCGATACTCTGGCGAATGGCCCCTGTGGCCTGGCCGAGGATGAGCTGCCAGTTGCCCTCGGTGGGTCCGGGTCGGGTGCTGGCGGACATCATAGGCTCGGCGGTCGTGCCCACTGCCCGTTTGACCAAGTCTCGCGGCGCTTGAAACCACCAATGCGTCTGGAGCACGCGTGTCGGGAGCGTCGGCAATGATTGATCGCTAGTATAAGGTTCGGAAATCAATGCAGGAAACCCCACTAGTCGAAATCAACGCTGGTCAGACCTGCAATAGGTAGGCTTTTGAACCTAACGCATCGAGGCGGCAGCACATACTGTCAGGATCTAACGCTGCTCTATTGAAAGAGTGCTGAGCACCATCCGCATAAACGACTTCATGGGCATCGGAGAGACAATTACGCTAACGAAATCGCCATAACCACCGACATTAGACAGACACACGCTGTAACCGCGGTAGCGATAAAAGAGGAGATGATCCCGCTCGATATGGATCACGGGCGGCGCTTGAAAGCCGCTGACCTGCTTGAACATGCACATCACACCCGTCCGCGTGTCGCGGAACCAGGTGTAGGTAACTGGCGTGCCATCCGGCAAATGCTCAAAACGGCCGCCCACCAGCTTGAATCCTAGCGGGCCGAAGTCCCACATATATGATGGCATTCCGTCCTCGATATACGCGGTCAGGACTGTGCCGATTGTGCTCGACGGCACGTTCGGACGGAAATTGGTTAGCGACTGCTGGTAATTCGCGATCGCGAGGTCAAAGTCTGGTACTGGTTGGCTGACGCCGCTCCCTGCTCTCAGAACCAGGAGCAACAGACCTACCGCGAGCGCGGCCGCCACTGGAAAAACAACACGTGTCCCGAACCACCCTGTTTCAGTGGGGCTAGCAGCCGAAAGGGCGCTATCTTTGCACCATACCCGTTCGCGATTCAGCCAAACAGCACCCGCGGCGGCCGATAGGGCGGTGACGATCGCTCCCGCCAGCAGCTCCCAGGTGATCGAATAGATCGGACCGCAAACGAGGCCCGCGGCGATTGCAAACGACGATGCGGCGACGCCGATAATTCCTCCGGTCAGCCGTGGCCGCAGAGGCATTGCGCGCCGCGCGGCCCAAAACAACGCGACCCACGGCAACGCCGCAAAGGCTAGCTGATGGCCTAGAGCCGAGCGGAAAGCGTCCGATGACAGGAGAGTGCCGGGCAGCGGCTCGAATTGAACTATTGCTGCCGCGGCAATAATCCCCACTACCAGCAGGATCAACTCGGAAGCATTCGTCTCGCGTCCGGGGATTGAATTTCTTAGCGCGATCGATGCTGCAGCGATGCTCGCCAGAAGAAACGCGCCGGCGTCTAAGCCATAGTTGCGGAAATAAAAGACGCCCGCGGCATCCGCGGAGCCTTTGAACAACGTGGCTACACCCAGAATCGTCGCTTCGATGAGGATCCAAACCACCAGCCTGATACTTACCGGCCATAGGCGTTTCACCGGTCCAAAATCCTCGATCAAACGATCGATAAGCACCCCGTAATCAATTTCGCTCTGCTCCGGCATCTCCCTAACGCAAGATCGACTTCTTCAATGATTCATAGGCCCGGTGTACGCGCACCTTCATCGCGCCGGTGGAGGTCCGCGCATGTATGGCCGATTCGGCGATGGAAAAACCAGACAAATTGGTCAATTTCAGTGCCTCCAATTGGTTCGCCGAAAGCTGGCTTAAGCCGTCGTGCAATTCGATCGCCAAACTCGACTGGTCCTCGACGAAGATTTCTGGAACCTCACTCATAGGCTCGTGCCACGTGATCCGCTGCCGGTGGCGCTGAAGATATCCGGAGAGGACATTGCGGATGATTGCAAACAGCCATGGTTCAAACGGGCGCGCCGGCTGATAAGTATGTCGGGACTTGAAAATTGCGAACAGCACTTCCTGGCAGACGTCATCGACGTCTGCCTGATCCAGTACTCGCCGCCGCACAAACCGGGTGATTAAAGGACCGATATCGCCAAAAAGAACCTGAAACGCTTCTTTGTCTCCACTTTGAGTGCGTTCCATGAGCAGCGCCCGGCTTGCGCTTTTCTCCGCTTCGTCTCGCGTCACCACTTAGTTAACTGAGCTCAAGGCCGGCGAAGTTACAGAATCATTTCGAAAGTCGCGCTTCCACAAGCGAAGGGCGGATGCCGAGGCAAAGGCGGGGACAGTTTTGGCAGCAGTCGAACGACTTATTGCTCTGTGTTCCTTTTTCAGAAGATCGCACAATCACGTATAATCCTTCGCGACGACCGATCCAATGCTCTCGAAACGGGCGACATGCAAAACTCAATTGCTACCGCTGCCGCGCTCCTGGTGACCGCTATCGTCTGCGTGTTCACAGCGACAGCCCAAGCGACCCAGGCACTCCCTGCGCCCGGGATATTCCCCGGTACGGTCATCACCGAGCAGAATTGGAAACAATATCGCGCGTTTATGTCGGAGGGGCTCATTGCATTATTCGAAGGCAGTCATTTCTGGCGCATGCCGCCCGGTCTTCAGATCGAAGTGGGGCCCACCATATCGATCCCGCTG
>Ga0206850_10267_pt1 | contig 13262 bp, 12 predicted proteins | sample Alteio_BWOrgCont_16_FD_152885 | JGI IMG/M metagenome (GOLD analysis project Ga0206850, IMG submission 152885) | Enriched cells from forest soil in Barre Woods Harvard Forest LTER site, Petersham, Massachusetts, United States -... | ecosystem: Environmental > Terrestrial > Soil > Temperate forest >...
GCAATTAAACCACCTTCTTCATCAGACGGGTCCTGGCCAGAGACAGCGGCCAAGATTACAGGCCAACCCCTAATAGGAAGGAAAGAAGCAACTAATGACAACCTATTTTCGATCGACGAAGCCCCTGATTTCCATAACCCCTATTCAGAACTCAGCTTATTTCTTTCTCAAAAGATCAAGCAAGAAATGCATGCGCACGGATCGATAAAGAAATGGTCTCATAAAATCCAAGAAGATCTGATTCAAAAGATCACCCCCGACTTTCAACAGAAATTCCCCCACTACCGTTTAGGAATCTCTGCACTGAAAAAAATGTGGGATAAGATCTCTTATTACCTAGCGCATATCCAAGATCAAAAAGAGGCGATCACCCAAGAGGGAAAATTAAACATCCCTTTCTTTATTAAAGAGAACCTCAAGAGCTTCTCGCCGCATAAGATTTCCCACCCTCACCATTTTGCCCATCAGCTTGCAGTCAAAATGAGCGAATGCATTGCGACAATTGACGGGATAAAGCCCAAGCTCGACCATCTCACGCGGATGATTTGGGCATTGCAACGCCATTTACTCACCGGCTCTCCTGATCAGTTAAAATCTCCCTATGACGAATATGACAAAATCGACAGGCTAATTGTAAAGCTCATTTTAGAAATTACCGCAAAAGAACCTCAAATCAGCCAAAGACAATTAGAACACAAAGTGAAAGAATCATTGCAATCGCTCCATGAGCTCCCAAGCTTTGCGTCCATTGACATGATGACGTTTACAATAGCAGCCTTATTTGCTGAAAAGACCTGTCTGCAAGCAGCGCCAAAGCACTCTGCTATGGCATTTATCCGACGGCAGATCGATCTTTGTAAAAAAGCTTATCCAACGCTAAAAGCTAGCGATCTAGTGAGACGGATTACAGCGCTATACACTTTGGCAAGCCAGCTTCCTAAAGATCTTTCCAATGAGGCGGTCCAAGACCCGCCAGAGGGACTTCCCCAGTCAGTTTATGCATTTATTGCTGCCCAAAACACCCTTGGCAATGCAAACATGATTGTAGAAACCTATCATGAAACACAACTTCTTCCTATCCTTCAAGGAGACGCTTTAGAGATGATCATCTGGAAAGTCTTAAGCGATCATGAGCTCCTTTTAGAAAAGCTCCCCTACAAAATTGGGCAGAGAATTGAAGAAGAGATCGCCAATACCCTCATTGATAACCCTAACCAAAGCTTTTCACTCATCGTCCAAATGACCGCTGCGTTTTTCCAAAGACTCAAAGAGCTGGGCATTCAAAAACAGATGCAAGAGATTGAAAGGAAGATCCACCTCTGGACAATTCAGGGAGATATGCTCTGCCGTTGGATCAAACTCGACCATGAAGCCCCCCTCTTAAAACTCATCGAAGAGAAATTCAAATCCGCCCCAGATACTAACCACTACGAATTTGTCAGTCAAATTTGCATGGAATACCTAAAACAACATCCTGAGCTAGCCCCTTACCTTCCTCAGGTCAATGTCAGGATATGGATCCTCTACAAATACATTTGGTATACCCAAACAACAGAATCCTCACTCACCCGCTTCTTAAAATGGCACCAGCAGCAAAACGGCCCCAATCTCCAAGAACTCTGCAACCGGCTCATCCCTCACGTCCCCGTAGACATAGCCAAACTCCAAGCAGGATAAAGTGTCGCCGCTATGCGGCTCTGGACGGTGTGGGTGCCATTTTCCGGGGGTTCCCGCTGGTCACCCCCGGAAAATGGCCACCTCCACATCAGAGCCGCGATCAGCGGCGACACTTATGAAGGCACAAATAGATTCCAAAAAAAATGAAGGGGATGCTCAAAACTTGACCCATGGTAAAGAGAGTTGATTCACCCGCCAAATACACACTTTGCTCTACTTTGAAGTATTCGATAAAGAAGCGGAAAGTGAAAACGGAGATTAAGAAGGCGCCAGCAACCCTCCCCGGCTTTTTAAGATACCCTTTTACAGAATAAAGGATAAAAAAGAGGAGGAAGTAAAAAACAGCTTCATACATCTGAGCCGGATGGCGAGGAAGAATCCCTCCCCCGTCTGCAGGATGGCCAAAAAGCACAGCCCAGGGAAGATCAGACGGCTTGCCTAATATCTCCTGGTTGAAAAAATTACCGATCCGAATACATGAAGCGACAATACACGTGGGTATAGCGATAAAATCAAGAAGACGGATCCACGAGATCTTCAATTTACGCGAACACAGATAAATCCCAATAATCACCCCAGCAACTCCTCCATGGCTTGCAAGACCCCCTTCCCACACTCTAAAGACTGCTAAAGGATCATGGATATAATCTGAAATATCTTGGTAAAAAAGAATATCACCAAGTCTAGCTCCAATAATCGTCCCTAAAATAATATAGAGCATCATCTTATCGACAATGTGTCTTGCCCCCTTTTTCCCAAATTCCCCTTTCAACATGTGGATCGCAATCCAGTAGGCAATAAAAAAACCTAATGCAAAGAAAAACCCATACCATAAAATAGGGCGACCCAAGATGGGGAGGTTATAGTTGAACATCTCCCGTGCCGGGTCCCAGTAAAAAAAGGCTAATATGTTTAAAGTCACAGTTTACACCATTGGAAAAGTTAAAGAGCCTTGGCTCGAAGCCGGCCTTAACGAATATACCAAAAGACTGAAAAAAGTCATGATAATTGATTGGGTACTCTTAAAAAACCTCGAAGAATTAAAAATAACCAACTACATCTGCCTCGATACCAAGGGTAAAGAGATGACAAGCGAGGAATTCTCAAGCTGGGTAATCAAACAAGGCTCCCGTCTAAACCTAGTCATAGGCGGCCCAGAAGGGATCCCCGATAAAATCAGAAAACAAGCCTCCAGCCTCATCAGCCTCTCCAAACTCACCTTCACCCACCAGATGATCAGACTCATCTTAGTGGAGCAACTTTATAGGGCTATGGAGATTGATAGGGGAAGTTCTTACCACAAATAAGAATCGCAAAACGCAAAACAAAAAACGCAAAACGGAAGAAAGAAAGAAAAATTGTTCCTGAAAAGATTTTTTTGTTACAGTGCACAAAAAGCTAGTGGAGCATGGTCATGTCAAGATATAGAAATAAACTCATCCTGTTATCGATTTTATCACTTGCTACCGGAGCATTTGCTGAGGATTTTTCTCTTAAAAAAATGGTGTTTGGAGGAGAAAAACCTAAAGAGGCTGTAGAGTCCGTGTGTTGCTATTCAAATTCCCGTCCTGAAAGAATCACTGTGCGTCATATTGAAAGTAAAGGGGTAGGATACAATCAGGGGTACACCACCCTCGAAGGGTTTTTCTCTCTCCCTAGCATGACAGATAACGTCTGGTTCCCCTTTTTAGACTTGCGCGGGCATGTGTTCAATAATGGCAAATTTGCTGCCAATGCGGGTTTAGGTTTGCGCTACTTGAGTGAGTCACGTGTATTGGGGATCAACTCCTATTACGATTATAGGCAAGCATCTCATCGCAATTTTTCCCAATACGGTTTAGGGCTAGAGTCGTTAGGTAAAGTTTGGGATGTTAGAGTCAATGGATATCTTCCTGTAGGGAAAAAAAAGAGCCATTACTACGACACAACGTTTGGAGCTTTTGAAGGACATTCCCTCATACTTTCTAGAAAGCAAAAAGTTGCATTTAAGGGGATCAACGCCGAAGTTGGCGCCCATGCCACACTTTCAGATAACATTGCCCTTTATGCAACAGCAGGACCCTATTATTTTAATCGCCATGCGGTCAATGCTTGGGGCGGCGAGGCGCGAGTTGCGTTTGATTTCACAAAATATGTGAGACTAGAGGGCAACACTTCCTATGACAACGTCTTTAAATGGATTGGACAGGGGCAACTGAGCTTAAATCTTCCCTTTGGCCCTAAGGAGAAACTCTGTGTAAGAGAATGCAACACCTGCTGCAATGAGATCACGCTGCGGGATAGAGTGACCCAAAGGGTCGATCGGGATGAAATCATCGTTGTTGACTCAAGGAAAACTAAACTAACAGCAATTGACCCCGCAACAGGACTTCCCTATTTTTTTATCTTTGTTGATAATACCAGCCACTCAAGCGGCACCTTTGAATCCCCTTATCCTACCATTGACTTGGCTGTAGCAAACTCAGCTCCAGGAAATATCATCTATGTATTCCCAGGAGACGGCACCCCCTATATTCTTGAAGATACCCTCACCTTGCAAGACAACCAAAAACTTTGGGGATCTAGCCTGCAATACGAGCTTCCCACACAAGGGGGTCTCATGACAATCCCGGCGATGAGTGCCACCCTTCCAGTAATAAGTGGACCTAGCTTAACAGTCACAGGAATAATATTAGGCAATAACAACGAAATAGCAGGTATGAATTTTGCGAACTTTCCGAATTTGACTACCGCATTTATTATAGGAGGTCCGGTTGACTTTCTCTCAGAGGGAATAACAAACACCAATTTGCATCATAACTTTTTTAGTTCGATAAGTATTTCTGCTATTACTTTATCCAACTGTTTAGGAGATTTAATAATTTCGCATAATCAATTCAGTGGGCTGCCTCAAGGCATAGGTATTGAAGACGACTTGATATCTAACGTGAATTCTAACCTCGTAATCTCAAACAATAACATCTCTGCCGCTAATACTGGAATCTTGTTGCTTGCTGAAGCCCCTTCAAGCTTTATGCAGCTCCTTATTGAAAATAACACGGTCGATCAATATTTAGGTAATGGTATTCAAGTGATTAGTGATACAGGACAGTCAGTATGCGGAACAATTCAGGGCAATATAATCAATGCTAACACCGTAGCAACGGGGGCATTCGGGATGCAACTAATTTCCGTATTCGGAGGTAACATGAGCCTAGCTGTCACTAATAATACTTGCACGGGCAATGCCACAGGTTTTCACTTATTCTCCAACCTTCCCGGAACTTTATGCGCCAACCTAACGGGGAACATCGCCTCGGATAATACCGTTGATTATAACATCGACCGACCCCTCAGTGATGCTATTGACATAGTAGGAGACTCTACAAGTCTACAAAATAACAACACAGGCACTTTCATGTTTACTGGAGGAATGCCAACCTACGTCGGAAGCTGTCCCTGCCACTAGAAGAGGGAGAAACGCAAAACAAAAATCGCAAAACGGAAGAAATTTAAGAATTCTTAACTCTTTCTTCGTTTTGCGTTTTTTGTTTTGCGTTTTGCGTTTCTTCAAATTCCTGCTCTGCGGTAGCTGAGCAACGAGCGCACATAAAGCAGCGCTCCGTTAATCAGAGCTGAGCCGATGGCTACATCGACAAAGCCTAGAACTTGTGGCGGAAGATGGAAAAACTTTAGACTGATGCCCAAAGCCACCATAGAAAGGATGAGGATAATGTATTTCCTATCATAGACATTCGCAAAAGTGACTTGCGAGAGTGAGGTGATTCGTGCAACAACTCTTTTTACTGTTTTAGCTAGTATTAAACGCCCTTTAATAAAGCCGATGAGCAATGCAATCGAAATGAGGGCAAGTGTGGTTTGCTCCCCTTTTCCCGCAGCGACTAAAAGTTTTAATCCTTTTGTTAAAAGCATGAGGCCGATCCCCATCCAAAGAACACCAGAAAGTGCTATAGCAATTTGTTTACGCATGACAAAAATCATCCTTAAGGTTAAAATTAAATATCCATAAAAAGGACTATTATGAACATTTCACTAGCTTTTACAAGAGTTTTCTTTTTCATCCTGAGCATCTTTTTCATGACTGTTTACATGGCATCAAGCCCTTTGGACTCTATGCCGCTAAAAATAGGGATTGGAGTGGGCTTGGGCATTGTGTTTGGACTTCTTTTAGTCGCTTTCGATACCGTTTTTAAACGATTTAATTTACGCGCTTTTAACATTGCCGTTGTAGGTATGTTCATAGGCTTTTTAATGGGAGAGGCCCTCCTTTTAATTTTCCAGGCAATATTAGACATCAGCTCCATTTCAATTGCGATGCAACCCCAAACCTTAGAAATCATTAAAATTGCCCTCTTCTTATTTGGCGTCTACCTGGGAACCATCATGACCCTTCGGGGCTCAGACGAGCTTTATATCAGCATCCCCTTCGTAAAACTTGCCGCAGTGGGACAACAGAAGAAAGATCTGCTCGTTGACCTTTCTCTCCTTTCCGATCCTAGGGTGATCGATATAGCAACATCTGGCCTTTTAGATGGGCAGCTTGTCCTCCCTAGGTTTTTAATAAAGGAACTTTATGCACAAAGCGAACTTGGAAAGCGCCCTTTAGAAAATATAAAAAAACTTGAGAGCTTAGAAACCTTGCACCTCCGCTACAACGACACAGATTTCCCCGATGTGAAAGAGATCAACGGAAAAATCTTTCGCCTTGCAAGACTTCTCGATGCCAATATTTTAACAGCTGAAATGACCCGCGTTTCTGCCACAGATGGAGTGCGCGTCATCAATATCAACGCTCTATCCACTGCCTTAAAACCTCAGGCTCAAACGGGCGAAGTGATTCGGATCAAAATCCAGCGCTATGGAAAAGAGCCCAGACAAGGGGTTGGATACCTCGATGATGGTACAATGGTCGTTGTCAATGGAGGGGGCAAATATCTAGGCGAGACGATCGACGCCAAAGTTCTTTCGGTGAAACACACAACTTCTGGAAGAATGATCTTCAGCAATGCTCCCGATTTTGAAGACGGAGAGGAAGATGATGAATAAGATCCTCGGCATCGGCACCGACATTGTAGAAATTGAAAGGATCCGCGATTCGCTAAAAGAATTCAAAGAAAAGTTCCTCGAGCGGATCTGCACCGAAAAAGAACGTGCTTATTGCCTCCAGCACAAGGACCCCGCCCCACAACTCGCAGCCCGCTTTGCCGCCAAAGAAGCCATTGCAAAAGCCCTCGGCACGGGGATCGGCAAAACCCTCTCCTGGCAAGATATCGAAATCCAGAGCACCAAAGAGGGCAAACCCGAAGCCGCCCTCTCTCCCCAGGCCGCCAAAGCCTTTGATCATCCCCAGATCTTGCTTTCTATGTCTCATTGTAAGGAATACGCGACAGCTGTCGCCGTCTTAATCAAAAATTAACACTTATCGTGTATAATGGCTAAAAAGCAGGTAAAAGTATGCTGTGTCCAACATTAAATGAAGTCAGAGAACCTTCCTTCTATAGTTCACTACCCACGAGCAGTCCCCAGAAATCTTTAGAGGTTGCTCTTTTGACCCTTAAAAACCGACAAGCTACAGAGCTTCAGCCAGCAGGGTTGGCGGGAAGGATCAATCATATGCCCGTCTCCCCCTTATCCAATGAGATTGGAATAGAAAAAACGCTTCAAGCCATAGAAGAATATAATAAAGTTCCAACGGACAAACCCAAATGCCACCTTGGCGTAGGGGCGCTCCCTAATTTCGATATTATGGCAGCAAGGCTCTCTGATTATGGAGTGGTCTTTCATTCTAATCCCCACAATCGGGAATTCATGAATCAAGCTTTAGAGTTTATTCAAAGCTCTAGCACGCCCGAAGAATTCGTAGACAAAATCACAGAATACATGAAATCGAACATCGACAAATACAACAAATATTCGACCGTAGACAGAATGAAAGCTGAACTCAAGCGGCCCACAAGCTGGCTATTTAGTCGGAGCAAATTCCAGCACATCAAAAAATTGGCAACAGAAGGAAAAATCATCGCTATCACCCAAGACTTCTCTGAAACCCAAGTATTTCAAGACTTAAAAGTCGATCTCGAGAAACTAGGCCTTCCTCTCGACACTCTCTACCTCGCTAATCAACACGGTTCCACTTCAGAGGCTAATTTCTACGCCACTTTCGATGTCTTAACAGAATCGCAGCCCATAACAATTCATAGCTCCCCTCCAATCAACCCTCCGACAATCTGCCCCTGCCCTAATCCACAATCCTGCGCGTGCGCAAAAGAACAAAGCATCAGCCGCACCTGGCTAAAAACAGGCACCCAAAACGGCGCCCTCAAACCAACCAACCTCGAGAGCTCCTCAGGCCTGAATGAGACAATTGCATAGGTAACAAGAAAATACTTTTGTTTCTTCTTGCTTAGAAGACCCCACGCACAGTTCTTGACGGGCTTGTCACCTAAAAGCCGAATTCCATCAGCGCAGAGTGAAGACTGAGTCGCAGAGGTCGCTGAGGAAGAGGGAAATGCTGGGGATTAAAGAGTGAAGGAGTCATCGCCTCTTTTGAGCGAAGCTCTACGCCGTAGCGAAAAAGAAAGTTTTAAGAAAGCAAGGTAATCATCGTTTCAAGGTTTTTTAACTCCTTGCTTTATTAAAACTTTTTTTTTCGCTACGGCGTACGTTCCGTAAAGAGGCGATTCATCTCTTCCTCAGCGACCTCTGCGACTCAGTCTTCACTCCGCGCAGATGAAATTCAACATTCAGCCAATAAGCTTGTTTGCATATGTTCATCGTTCAGAAAAGTGAGAACGGGAGCGTGTAAGAGAGCATGAAGAAGTTGGTGTTTGCGGGGAAGGATTGTGCGTAGACGCGGTGGGCGTAGGAGAAGCTTAAGTTGCCCCAGACTTGGGTGGCGTAGGTGTAGGCAAGGCCTAGGTCTACCGCCTGATAATGGATGTGTGCGTAGCTGTGGAAATGTTCGATGTGGATGATTTGATCTGCGCCAAAGCCAAAGAGGCTATCTACAAAAAACTCATAGCGGTGTGTTTGGTCCCAGTTGCCTTCGAATGCGCCATGGGCTTTTGCCCAAGTAGCTCCTCCGGTTCCAATGCCAATAGCGCCGAGGGCAAAAATCCTACAAGGACACCACTCTTTGCCAATGGCTAAATTCATCTCAAAATCATAGGCAGTAGCGTAAGGGCAACTGATATCTGTTAGGGAAAGATGATTGACGTTTCTGAAGTTGAAGCCGGTTGTTACTGAAAGAGGATCATCGTAATTTTCATCGAGCCACAGTCTGCGCACTTGGAGAGCAAAACTTCTGTAGCCCCAAGATTGTCTTGGAGTGTTCACAAACTCTAGATCTATGTCTGCGTCCCACTCTGAAGATGGAGAAAATTCAAGACCAAGGTAAATGAGCTGATCGTTTGAAGGGTGTTTTAGGGGTGGATGGGCGTTATCCACTTTATTATATCTGCTGTAGGTATAGTCAGCTGTGAAATAAAATTCGTAGAGATCTCCAAACCAGGGCTTCATTTCTAACGCGGAAAGGGAAATGGGGAGCAATACCAATAATAATTTACTCATGGAGGGATAACCAGCGTTCTGCGTCAAGGGCTGCCATGCAGCCGGAGCCAGCGGCGCTCACCGCTTGGCGGTAGACATGATCTTGCACATCACCTGCTGCAAAAACACCTTCCACATTTGTTCGGGTTGAAAAAGGGGCCACTTTGATGTAGCCATTGGGATGGGTCTCAATTTGTCCGCCGAGAAATGCAGTATTAGGCGTATGGCCGATGGCGAAAAAGACGCCACCAGCGGGGTGTGTTGCTTCCTTCTTTGTGTTGATATCTTGCAAAATAACGGAACGGACAACCTTGTCTCCCTCAACTTTGGAAAGAACAGTATTCCAGACGGGTTTAATCTTTGGATTTGCCAGAGCCCTTTCGGCCATGATTTTTGAAGCTCGTAGCTCATCGCGTCTGTGGACGAGATAGACCATACTGGCATATTTAGTTAAAAAGACCGCTTCTTCAACGGCTGTATCTCCCCCTCCAAAAACATACAAAGGCTGATTGCGAAAAATGGGCATCGCTCCATCGCATACGGCGCAGGCAGTCACCCCTTTTTGCCAAAATTCCCCATCGCGCGTGCCAGGAACATCAAGCCTTTTTGCGGTGGCTCCAGTAGCTATAATAATGCAATCTGCCTCTACAACTGTGTTTGTTCCCTTCACGATAAAAGGTCTTTTCTGAAGCTCTACAGAGATCACGTCTTCTGTGAGCATCTTCGTGCCAAACTTCAGGGCCTGGTTGCGAAACTTCTCCATAAGCTCAGGTCCGGTGATCCCATCGGGGAAGCCAGGATAATTCTCCACCTCGGTCGTGGTCATGAGCTGGCCCCCCGCCGTTCCAGAATAAAACCCTTCAAAAAGCAGTGGGTTTAGGTTTGCCCTGGCAGCATAAATTGCCGCTGTATGAGCCGCTGGCCCCGAGCCAATAATGACCAATTTTCTCCGTTCCATTTGCCCTTCCAAGGTAAATTCTTTTCTCTGCGTCCTCTGCGACTCAGTCTTCACTCTGCGCTGATGAAATTCAGCATTCAGACAATAAGATTCCGACTTATAGGCTGAATACCGAATTCCATCAGCGCAGAGTGAAGACTGAGCCGCAGAGGACGCAGAGAAAATTATTTTTTTTAAATTTCCTCTCTCAAATTTCGTGTCAGGTTATGTATAGCAAAATACTTAAAATTCAGCATTACAAATAAATCGGGGGGGATATAGAATTGTAGGTCATATGAGAAGTATCAAGCTAGCCAATCTCACTAAGTCAAAGCATGGGAGCCTTATCATTCCTAAGGTGAACCTGACAATCCCTGCGGGGAAGTTTTTTGCCCTTCTGGGCCCAAGCGGCTGCGGCAAGACGACACTGCTAAGACTTATTGCTGGGTTGGAAGATACTGAAGAAGGTCAAATTTATTTGGGAGATGAGGATATCACCCATATCCCGATCAATCAAAGACCTATTAACATGGTGTTCCAAAGCTACGCCCTCTTTCCCCATCTCGATGTCTTTGATAATATCGCCTACAGCTTGAAGCTTAAAAAGCTACCTAAGCTAGTCATTGAGCAAAAAGTTTTTAAAATTTTGGAGTCTTTCCATCTCGTAGATCATATTCATAAACTTCCTTCCCAGCTTTCGGGCGGGCAGCAGCAACGGGTGGCCCTCGCTAGAGCTATTGTGAGCGAACCTGACGTCCTTTTATTAGATGAGCCTTTAGCTGCCCTTGATTTTAAGCTTAGAGAAAGGATGCTGATCGAACTCATCGAGCTACAAGACAAGCTCAAAACCACCTTCGTTTACGTCACCCATGACCAGTTTGAGGCCCTTACGGTAGCCGACCAGATGGCTATCATGAACCACGATGGAACAATTGAGCAAATCGGAACGCCAAAGGAGATCTACGAATTCCCTATCTCCTCCTTTGTGGCTAAGTTCGTAGGAACAACAAATATTTTCTCTGGGCAGCTGCGCAATATCCACTCTGATCCAGAAATCACGATCCCCGATCTTGGGACCTTTAAAGTCTATTTGTCTCAAAAGAAACCCTGGGTGGTTGAAGGACACGAAGTGAGTATGAGCATACGGCCTGAGAAAATCTTTATCACAAAAAAAGAGGTTAAAAATTTCTCTAATCATATGAAGGGAACTGTCCAATCGATTGTCTATCACGGCAGATCTACTCAATATAACGTGAATTTGAAAAATGGGATGCGGATCCAGGTGTTCGAACAAAATGAAGAGCATTTCCCAGCTGAAGTTGTCGACTACGACAACGAAGTGAATCTCTATTGGCAAAAGGAAAACGTGGTGATATTGGAAAGATGAAGAATAAAAAATTAACTTCCCATCTTCCTTTTTCCTTTGGCATGCCGGCGGTGATCTGGCAGATCGTCTTCTTTTATCTCCCCCTCTTTTTTATTGTTATTTCCAGTATTTTAAAAGTGACAGAACTCGGGGTTGTTGAAGGGGTAACTCTTGAAAAGCTTTGGCTTTTTCTTAGCCCCGTCTATCTTGGAGTGATCGCATCCTCTTTTCTTCTAGCCCTAAGCAACGCGGTGTTGTGCCTTTTCATCGCCTACCCTATCGCTTACTTTTTGGCCTTCACCTCTCATAAGTTTAAAAACCTTTTTTTGTTTTTGCTCATCGTCCCCTTCTGGACCAACTTTTTGCTTCACGTGTACGCTTGGTTCTTCGTCCTTGAAAAAGAAGGGTTCTTGAACAATTTGCTCCGTTTTTTAGGGATTATCAATGAACCTATCCATTTCCTAAATTCCATATTTGCGATCATGGTCATGATGGTTTACTACTATCTCCCTTTCATGCTTATGCCTATCTTCTCATCCTTAGAAAGGCTCGATCGGCGCCTCATTGAGGCCTCAATGGACCTCGGTGCAGGCTGGTCACACACTTTTAGACGGATATTACTTCCCCTTACCCTGAGCGGCGTTCGTGGGGGCTTTTTCCTCGTTTATATCCCCTCCTTTGCAGAGTTTGCCATTCCGGAGCTTATGGGTGGAGATAAGCAGATGTTCGTAGGAAGCGTTGTCTCTCATTATATCTTAGGGGAAGAAACGGGCTCTTTAGGAGCAGCATTTACAGTGGTTAGCTGCGTGGCGCTTTTAATCAGCGTGGTACTTCTTTACCTCCTTATGAATAAATTTGTGAAGAAGGTCTATGGGTAAGTTTTATAAATTTTTCATGGTCACCTTCACCTACCTGTTCCTTTATGTGCCGATTGTAGTGCTCCTGGTTTTCTCTTTTAACACAGAAGGATTTCCCTCTCCTTGGAAGAGTTTTACCTTTAAGTGGTATATAGAGCTCTTTCATTCCACACACCTTTGGCACGCCTTTTACAATTCTCTCGTAGTGGCCATTTGCGCTACGGGATTAAGTTTAGCCATTGGCGTTTTCCTTATTTTTTATGCGGCGCAAGGGGGGTGGATGAAAAAATTCCTCTCCCTTTTTTACGGCAACCTTGTCATCCCTGAAACTGTCTTGGCGGTAAGCTTACTCGGGTTTTTCAGTTTGATCTCGATCCCCCTCGGCCTCCCCACTTTAGTGGTAGCCCACACAGTTTTGGGGCTCGGGTTTGTTGTGCCAATGGGGTATGCACGCTTTTTAGAGCTCGATTTTCGCCTTACTGAAGCTTCACTAGTGCTGGGAGCCTCCCCAATCCAAACCTTCTTTAAAGTGACCTTTCCCCTTCTCCGCCCTTCTCTCATTGCAACAGGCCTTTTAGTATTCATCATTTCGTTTGACGATTTTATCCTTTCCTATTTTTGCGCAGGAAGCTCGGCGCAAACCCTTTCCCTCTACATCTTATCGATGCTCCGCTCAGGGGTATCGCCTGTTGTAAATGCTCTGTCTGCACTCCTTTTATTTTTGAGCAGCTTTCTCGTCTTCCTTTTCTTCTCCCTTAAATCTCGTACGAGGATATTCTAATGCTGAAAAGATATATCACCCGTTCATTCATTATCTTGGCTTGGCTAGCCCTCATCTTCTTTAGCCTCTACTTGCCCAAATTCTTTTACTTCAGTG
>Ga0206850_10269_pt1 | contig 13185 bp, 12 predicted proteins | sample Alteio_BWOrgCont_16_FD_152885 | JGI IMG/M metagenome (GOLD analysis project Ga0206850, IMG submission 152885) | Enriched cells from forest soil in Barre Woods Harvard Forest LTER site, Petersham, Massachusetts, United States -... | ecosystem: Environmental > Terrestrial > Soil > Temperate forest >...
CGTTAACTATTGCTTTTGCTTGAGCTATCTTTTCTAGGTTAATCTTTGGAACTTGCCCCCGATAGGTGAGCTGTGCAACGCTGTAATGCACGTAAAGGCTATGGGAATTGTTTTGTGTATCTTGAAAAGTCGCAGGCTCTGTATCGCGATAATATTTAATAACATCATTATCATTTCGGTTTTTTAGATTGGGAGGCTCTTTTACGAGTACTTCCGTTAGCACTATCCTAGCCTCGTCGTAATTAAGCTCAAGCTTTTGAATTTCTAATTTAACATATTCCCCAACCGCAGATTTAACTTCTTTCGAAGCTTGTTCTAAGTCTTCAACAGAAACGTTATGTGTTCTTTCTAATTCAGCCTTTTTTCTTTTGCCGCTGAAGTAACTATATGCACCCAAACTAAGCCCCCACAATAAGCCTACTCCACCAACTCCAGTCATAACTGCAGAAGCAGTAGGAGTCCAACCGTTGCCTTTAACTTTTGTAAGCAGAAGAATTAAAAACACTATGAATAAGACCCCATATATAGCTGAAAGCGGAAGGGACACTTTAGTCCCTCTGCTGCATTGACGGATCCCATCCAGAGCGAGAGAGAGATTTGCATCTTTAGAAAAATCAAGGGGACTAAAACGTTTACTATTTATGACCACTTCGGTAACTTTGTTGTCCTCGCTTCGAAGAATTTGTACGTTTGTATTAGCGGGTGATGGGGGTAGACTGGGACCATCTGCTGGAGTTGAATATCGAACTGATAATTCTGCATTTGATGACATATTAAATCTCTTTGTTTATAATTAAGTATTATTAGTGTAAATAATATAACATATTATACGAAATAATTAATTATAAGTCAAAATAATAAATGCAAGTTCTTATCTATATGATTATCAAAGAGTTAGGTGAATTGAGGTTTGGCTCAGGATGTTCCGCTAAAATTTGGAAAAGTCTTTCTGGCCCCGCTGTAAAAAAACGGAAAGTTTCAGGATCGAGCAGGTCCACCCAATAAGCCTCAGGGTAACACTCTTTAAGCCAGGTGGACTTGCCGGTACCTCGAGGCCCGAAAAGAAAGTAGCTTTGCTTGGGAGGGGTGAAAAATCTCTTATGCATGTTTTTACCTATTTGCTACCCATTATGCAAAATCAGGTCTGTTTTTTGCAACTATAGTTGCATTTTTTATAAGTCTTTTAATTTCAGTCATTTGGATTTAGATTTCTGGTTCTCTCTTTATTGCGGTAGCAATTTTTGATGTGGAGCCCCGCGTGTAGGCCAACGACGGAGGAGTTGCCGGAACGTGGGAAACAGAAACGTGTGGAACAGGAATGTGGGGTTAATGAGAGATTTAATATGGGAGCCGCAGCAGCGAGCGAAAGAAGGATAGATATTTTAATTCCAATATTGGTATAATAAAGGAATGACAGAAAATGCTACCGATCGCCCAATTCATTGGGTTAGCTCATCGAAAAGAGAGTTAATGGACATGCCCTCGGATGTGATAGATGATTTTGGATTTGGACTTTATCAAGCTCAAAAGGGAAAGCTTCCTGATATAGGAAAGGTTATGAAGGGATGTATAAAGAATTAAAAAATAAAAGAGGTAAAAATGGCTAAGGAAAAAGATTATGAAGTTACCGAAGGCAATGTTTTTGCTGCTCTTGGACGCGAAAATTCTGATGAGTTACTAGCAAGAGCCAAGCTATTGGATCAAGTTAGCACCCTTATAAAAAATAGCAAATTTTCCCAACAAGAGGTAGCAAAAAAATTGGGTATTACTCAGCCAAAAGTTTCCATGCTTGTAACCGGTCGTTTGTCACAATTCAGCACAGACACCCTTTTGCATTATCTTTCCATTCTTGGCTGCGAGGTTGAAATCCGAGTGAAACGACCTCGTACCCGTTTAGATATCTTTAGACATAAAGGGTGTATAGCGGTCTGCTAACCTAATTAGACCTCAGCTTCTAATTTCAGTCGGTTACATTTTGTAGCCGACTCACTGCCTCGAAATTGATCCATATAAAAATAATATCTGATGTTATAATGTAAAAATTAAAATTGTTTTTTTAAATAAATTCAAGCTATTAGGCAAAAATTAAGTTTGTACAATTGTTTTATGCGCTTCGCCGGCAGTTTCCTCGACATAGCGGGGCACTGCGTAGCCGGGGAGGAGGGAGAGGAGGTTGTGGACGAGTTGGAGGCCGGTTTCTTTGGGGACTTCGAAATGGGAGGCTCCAGACACTTTATCGAGTTGGTGGAGGTAGTAGGGGATGATCCCGTGATCTACGAGGCTTTCGGAGAGTTCTTTGAGAGCAAGAACAGTATCGTTGACTCCCTTTAATAAAACGGATTGGTTAAGGATGGGGATGCCGAGACATTGTATTTTTTTAAGGCTGAGGAAAATGTCATTATCAAGTTCGTTTGCATGGTTGCAATGAATGACGAAGATGATTTGGGATTTGGCGTTTTTTAGGATTTCAAGAAAACCTTCATCAATTCTTTCAGGGATTCCAATGGGGAATCTGGTATGGAATCGTATTTTTTTGATGTGGGGGATAGCGTTTATAAATTCTCCGAGCTTTTCATTGCTGAGAGATAAGGGGTCTCCCCCACTAAGGATGATTTCTTTGAGAGAGGGGTCTTGTTTGATGAGCTCTATCTCTTTTTCAAAAGATTTCTCCTCGGTCTCGTAATCAAAGTTTTTTCTAAAGCAGAATCTGCAATTCATGGCGCAGGCGCCTGTAAGGGTGACGAGCGCTCTTCCATGGTATTTCTGTAAAAGCTTTCTCTCTTTGCGGAAAGTTTGATCCTGGACTGGATCTAAGGAAAAGCCTGGAGTGATTTCTAATTCTGAAGTGGTTGGTAAAAACTGTTTTAAAATGGGATCGTTGGGATTTTTCTTATCAATTTTTTGAGCAAGGCGCAGGGGGAGATTTAGGGGGAATGAGGGGTTTTTCAGGACGAGGGGAAGTTCAATCCCTAAAAATTGGGATAGCTTTTCCCATGAGGTAAAGTTTTGCCGAAGGATCTGCCGCCATAACATAGGGGTCTATTTTAAGGCGGGGGAGGTTTTAGCGCAATGGGCAACGCGCTCGACGTTAGCCCCGAGTTGGGTGAGCTTATTGACGAGGTTTTCGTAGCCTCTATCGAGATAGTGGACGCCTGAGATGGTGCTGACGTCGGGGGCCAGGAGGGCAGCCATGACGTAGGCGAAGCCGGCGCGGAGATCAGGGACGGTGATGTCGCGTGACACGAGGGGTGTAGGGCCTTTGACAATAAGGCTGTGATGAAAATTTTGAGAGGCAAAGCGGCACTGAGTGCTACCGAAGCATTGAGTGTAAAGTTCGATATCTGCCCCCATCGCTTTTAGCGCATCTGTGTATCCAAAACGATTTTCATAGACTGTTTCGTGGATGACCGAGCTTCCCTCTGCTTGCGTGAGGAGGACGACAAAAGGTTGTTGCCAGTCGGTCATAAAGCCGGGGTGGACGTCAGTTTCTATATGAAGACCACCTTTTAGAGGCCCCTTATAGAAAAATTCGATCCCGTTTGCTTTTACATTAAAACCAGCGCCCACTTCTCTTAATTTATTTAAGAAGGTGATCATGTGTTGATGTTGCGCACCTTCCACAAAAACTTTCCCCTTTGTGCTTATCCCAGCCATCCCCATCGAGGCGGCTTCTATCCGATCTGTCATCACAGTATGTTCTACTTCATAGAATACTTGAGGCTGTTGAATTCTGATGCTCCGATCGGCATCGACAGAGATGATCACTCCCATTTTTTGTAAAAATAGGATGAGATCAATCACTTCTGGTTCAATAGCGGCGTTTTTAATCAGAGTTGTCCCTTTTGCTCTACAGGCTGCCAGGATCGTGTTTTCCGTAGCACCGACTGAAGGATAGGGCAATTGAATAAGAGTTCCTTTGAGCCCGTGATGGGCGTGAGCAAAATAAGCCCCTTCTTTTTTCATCTCTCGATATTCGATGACCGCACCGAGTTTTTCTAAAGCCTGTATATGAAAATCAATCGGCCGTTTTCCAATTTTACATCCGCCAGCTGTAGGAATAATAATATCTTCGTCAGTCCTTCCTAGAAGTGCGCCGATAAGTAGAATAGGAATGCGATTTGATCCGCAAAATCTTTGAGGGACATAAAAAGATTTAAGTTCTTTTGTGATGATTTCAACCACCCCTTCGGAGCGATCCCAATGAACCTCTGCGCCAATTTCTTTGCAAAGATCGATGGTTACTTCTACATCATCAATATTAGGAACGTTGTAAAATGTGCATCTTTTATCAGCAATAAGAGAGGCGACAAGTAGCTTTGTGATGGCATTTTTAGCGCCCGCTGCTTTGACCGTTCCTTCGAGTGGGGTTCCCCCTTTAATTTTAAGTATGTCCATTAGACCTCATCTCGCCTGGGTATATCACGTTTACTCAATTGGTTCAACAATCAGTTGTTTTGTGAATACGAGTGGAGGGTTTTTTAGAGATCTTGGCAGAAGGCTTCTGAGTTCTGCATCGGCAGAGATATAATGGAGTGCTAACTTTTTATATTTGCTGAAATGGTATTTGTGCATTTGGAGTGCTGCCCATCCCATTGTTTTTCGCGCATTGATTTCGACAATAGGCTGCAGCAAAATTTTACAGGGGATAGTGTTTTGTTGGTAGAGCATCGCGTCGATTCCAACGTTTCCAAAATATCCTAATGCAGCCATTTTTTTAAGAACCTGTTTAGCAACGCTCATATGTTCATCGAAACAGGGGAAATACATTCCAAAATACGCGGGAACATCCCCAGTGCGCGTCGTTAGGTATCTTCCTTTGGTATCATTTTCACAAATAGAAACGCCAATATATTCGATTTTTCCTTTGGGTGTGATTTCCCATTGGGTGCTGAAATCTAAAAGACGGGTGACCCATGGCTCTGCAATGACAGGCCTTTTAAGCCTCCACTCTTTGTTTAAAAAATGGAAGGTTTTTTGGGGGGGTGTATGGGAATCGACGAGCATATGCCCCTTTCCAGATACCCCAAAACAGGTTTTTAAGACAGCTGGACCTTTAAGTTTGGATAGCCATTTCTTTGCCTCTTCTTCTGTATGAAGTAGTGCGGCGCCCGGAAGCCTTGGGCTATTTGTGAAAGAGAACTCTTTAGAATTGACTTTTGCAATGATATCCCACGCGGGGATTTCGTACGAAATCTTATGATGTTTTGCCCACTCTGCAGCGTTTCTAGATGCTCCCCATGTTTCGACTTGGTCGTAGGGAACCTTTTTTGATGAGAGAAGATGCAACTCGGACGGTTGGATCCCTTCCAATTCCAAAGCCTTCCAAAAATGGTCATTCGGTTCGTGAGTAACCGCTACGCCATCTTTTGGATCGGCGTAAAGAAAGGGGAGGAATTGCAATTGCAAAAAGATCTGGTGGTTTTCCAGCCCTTTTTCGACGGGATAAATTTTATTAGCCGCAATCTCCCACTCAAAATTTGTATTCGCCAAATGAAGTTTAGTCATGACTTTTTTTTGTCTTACATTATACAATCAGGCTGGAAATACCACCATGGTAAAAATCATATGGCTAAGAAATTACGCATTGGAATCCTCTTTGGAGGCAAATCGGCAGAGCATGAGATCTCCCTCCTCTCAGCTAAAAATGTTGTTGCTGCACTAGATCCAAATAAGTATGAAGTTGTCCTCGTTGGCATAGATAAAAATGGGGAATGGCATTTACGCGATGCAGAAAAGTTTTTGCTCAATGCTGAAAATCCTAGACTTGTTCAGTTAAACAAATCTATGGCAAATGTTGCGCTTGTCCCAAAAGAAAATGGGCTGCCGCTTGTTTCCCTATCTGGGAACCCTCTAAATGAACCGCTCGATGTTGTATTCCCTATTCTTCATGGGACATACGGTGAAGATGGAACGGTTCAGGGATTGCTTAAATTGAGTAATGTTCCCTTTGTAGGCGCTGGCGTTCTCGGTTCTGCAATCGGCATGGATAAAGATGTCATGAAACGCCTTCTTAGAGATGCGAAAATTAACACGGCTAAATTTTTAACCTTCCATACGGCGAAAATCGATTATGATCATGTGGTTAAAAAATTGGGGCTCCCCTTTTTTATAAAACCTGCAAATCTCGGCTCTTCTGTAGGCATTAGTAAAGTGAAAGACAGAACTCAATTTCAGGAAGCGGTAGATCTTGCTTTTTCGTATGATCGAAAAATCCTCATTGAGGAGTTTATAGAAGGAAAAGAGATCGAGTGTTCTATTTTGGGAAATGAACACCCCATTGTTTCCCTTCCTGGAGAAGCGATCCCGCTGGTTCATGAATTCTATTCTTATGAAGCAAAATATTATGAAAATGGAGTGGATTTTAAATTTCCTGCCGATCTCGATAAAAAGACCATTGGCAAGATCCAAAAAATGGCCGTCAAGGCCTACAAAGTTCTTTGCTGCGAGGGGATGGCGCGGGTCGACATGTTTCTTAAAGCTAACGGAAAAGTCTATGTGAATGAACTCAATACGATCCCCGGATTCACAAGTACAAGCGCCTTCCCCAAACTTTGGGCCGCAAGCGGTGTTTCCTACACAGAAATTCTCGATAAACTCATCGCGCTTGCACTCGAACGACACGAGAAAGAGCGCGCACTTAAGGTCCACTACACCCCTAAGATTTAGGAAATCTGCGGACAGCTAGAGCTCCGGGAAAAAAATCTTCGGAACGTTGGATATAGAGAATGCCATTGTGGCGTGTAACTTTTAACGGTTGTTCCGGCGTTAATCCTTCGCAAAAAATTGATTTGTTGCTGTCTTCTTTTTTTATAGCAAGAAAAGTAAGTGCTTCTAAAAGATTAGCCGATTGAAAGTTAGAATCATAGAATGTGACAGTCTCTCGATAAATTGCGAGGGCTTGTTGAACCTTTTCTTGATTGTTCTTGTCATAAAAAGGACTTGAGAGAGTTCCTTCGGTTTCTGGCTGGATAAGTTTTGTATTTATAACTACCCATTCAGAATTTTGTTCTTGAGAGAAAGATAGTGATGATCCACCAACAATATCCTCTACCCAGTTTAGCCCTAAACCTAAGAATTCGGTTGATTGACGATTGATCACTAGGCTTTTTGGTATGCGAGTTAGCAATTCTGTTTCTTTTAGGGCTTTTTTATTAAATCCTAGGGGCAGGACGGGATCTGCTCCCATAGCTTGGTACTCTGCCGAAGAGATATAGAGACCATTTCCCCTTGCTGTATATTCTTTCCGGCCAAAAACAACAGGGAATTCTCTAGGAGTTTGTTTTTTACACAGAATGCTCCCAGCGGCTGTAGCAAGAAGAGAAGCAATGGCAACAGCACCTAAGGCGTAGGTTGCAGCTACAGGGAAATGAAGTCCACCTGGTGCTAAGCTTGCGATGGCAAGCGTGCCGGCAATTATCGCAATGGCAACCAGAATGCTTTTACGAGGATGTTCTCTCATGAGAATGCACGGTCGACATAATAGACTTGCTTGTACTGTTCCAGATGGTTGTGCCATATAAACTCCTTGTTAGTTAGGAGGTCAATTATAATATATAGTAATAGAAAATATCAATTATTAAAATTAAAACTTTAATTTTAAAATAAAATTGTATAATATTTAAACAATTTGACAGGCGCGAGGAACGAGCGTCTGTCACACCCCACTAGTAGACGTCGAAGAGAAGGCGCCTCGATTTGCGCAGCGTTTTTAGGAGGGACTTGACCTCATCGTCATGGAGGCCGGCTTGTTCTTTGATGATCCGCTGGAGGGTGGCTTCGACGTCTTTGGCCATCGGGTCGGCGTTGCCGCAGACGTAAATGATGGCGCCTTCTTGGACCCATTTCCAGAGCTCTTTTGAGTGCTCGTAGAGTTTATGTTGGACGTAGTGCTTTTCTGCTTGATCGCGTGAAAATGCAAGGTCTAAGCGAAGGTTACCGGCATCGATGTGACCCTCCCAGAAATCTTTGTAGAAGAAATCGCTTGCCCGGTTCCTTTCCCCAAAGAAAAGCCAGTTTTTCATTCCATGTCGCTCTTGCATGAAGGCGCGGAAGGGAGCGACCCCTGTTCCTGGTCCAATCATGATGATGGGAATAGAAGCGTTTTGCGGTAGGGCAAAATGGAGGGATGGCTGAACGTAGATGGGGACAGGGGTCTCCCCGAGGATTGCTCTGTGACAAAGAAAATTGCTGGCAACTCCATTTTCAAGCAGGGCGACAATCAGATGCACTTCGTCTGGATGTTCTTTTAAAGAAGATGCTACTGAATAGAAACGGGGAAGAAGCGGTGAGAATTGGGCATAGAGATCGTCTAAAGTAGCCACATTTTCTAATCTTGTAAGGTTAACGGAGTGTGTTAAAAATTCTCGAAGGGAAAGAGTTTTTCCTGATCTTGGGTGAATAATATCGACATTGCCCCCTATTTTTTGAATGATATTTTCAACGAGGTGAGGCTCGTTTTGCGGATAAATGCCAATGGAATCCCCCACTTTAAACTGGATGCCCGAATTCTTTAAATCCAGCACGACATGCCAGGTCTGTTTAGTAGACCCGCTCGTCGTCAAAGGGTATCTTTCCTTAATTTTGGAAAGAAAAGGGTTGATTCTATCGATCTTTTCCATGTATTAAAAAATTATGTTTAGTTTCATTATTATATTGCTTTCTCTTTTGGCCGGTTGCTGTGGTACAACAGCTTACCAACCCCTCTACATCATTTCGGAAGAGAAACAATCTCCTCCTCCAGAGGTCGAGGAAAAAAGCCTACGTTAACAACTCTTTCCCATCCCGCTTAGTCCAGGCTTTGGTTAAGAGATCTAATTTTTTGTTTGAGATGCCGCCTAAAAATTCGATTGCATTGAGAAATCTAGCGCGTGTCCGGTCTTTTCCTAAAATGTCTACAGCTTCAAAGATGGGAGGGCCATGTTTTTTACCGGTGAGGGATCCATATAAAATAGGGATCACGACTTTTTTGTGATTGATGCCAAAAATCTCTGCTACATCGTGGGAAGCTTTCTCTATAGCGGCCTTTCCCCAGCTTTCTTGCTCATCTAGGCTCCAAATGATTGTTTGAAGCAAATAGGCCACTTTTTCTTTTGCGAGGCCTGCGGGGCAAAGGAGTTCTTCAGTATGGCCAATGTGGTTAATGAAGAAGAAACCACAGAGTTCCATGAACTCGCCAAATGTTTTTATTCTTGTATGGCAAAGGGGCATGAGCTTTTGCATGTAAGCATCGCTAAAGCTCCATTGTTTAATCCTTTCCCATAGCTGATTTTCAGAAATCGTATTAATCAAGTATTGTTGATTGATCCATTCGAGTTTTTGCGTATCGAAAAAAGCACCAGAAACACCAATTCTTTTAGGATCGAAATCTTTAATAATCTCATCAAGCGGATAGATCTCCTTTTCCTCCTGCATACTGTAGCCCATGAGAGTCATGAAATTCACAAACGCTTCAGGTAAAAATCCACTATCTCTGTAGTAGAAAATAGAGGTGGGATTTTTCCGTTTGGAGAGTTTTTTCCCATCTCTTCCAAGGAGAAGCGGCATATGCATAAATATGGGAGGATTCCATCCAAAAGACTCGTAAAGGAGAATATGTTTGGGAGTCGAGCTCATCCATTCATCTCCCCGGATCACATGTGTTATCTTCATTAAATAATCATCGACGACATTGGCCAAGTGATAAGTGGGAAATCCGTCAGATTTTAATAAAATCTGATCATCGATATCAGCCCAAGGCGCTGTGACCCTTCCCTTAATGCCGTCTTCGTAAACACATTCTCCGGTGAGAGGCACTTTCAAACGGATAACAAAAGGCTGCCCTTCTTTTTCCCGTTTTTCAATCTCTTGGGGGCTTAAATTGCGGTAGCGTCTGTCATAGCCTGCACGTTGTCCAAGCTTGGCGCTCATTTCGCGCATTTCAGCCAATTCTTCGGGTGTAGCAAAACACTTGTAAGCGTTGCCGTTATCTAATAATTTCTGGCAGTGTTCTTGATAAATCGCTGTTCTTTCAGATTGCCTATAAGGTCCGTAAGGGCCTCCCACGTCAGGTCCCTCATCCCATCTAATTCCAGCCCAATGGAGCGCTTTGTAAATATTTTCTTCGTATTCACGGCGTGATCGTTTCTGATCGGTGTCTTCAATTCGAATAATAAATTTTCCGCCATAATGACGTGCAAAAATTAAATTAAATAGTGCCATATAGGCTGTTCCTACATGGGGGTCCCCGGTAGGAGAAGGAGCTATGCGTACGCGAACGTTCGTGGTCATAATGGCCGAAATTATCGACGCTTATTGATTAACTGGCAAGCTTTTCTTCCACCGATTCTAGAAAGATCAAATCTTTCATAATATTATATGTTTCTTGAAGCTGCAGATCAGACTGGCCATAGACCTCAGAAGGTTCTGCGAGAGGCTCCTTTTTAGAGATTTCTTTAAGGAAATTTTGATAGTTTTGATTCATGCTTAGGCGGTTTTTTGAATTATTGCGCAGAGTTTCGATATAAGGCTTATAAGTGGTCAGTATTTTTTGCATGTTAAATTTATAAAGACGGAGTAATTGAGCGCGATGCAGAGCGGGGATATCGGCGAGATCATCATCGAAACTGGGGGGTATTTGGTCGTTTTCAACAGGGTATTTAGAGTATTTTTCACCCACTTCCATTTCAGAGAGGATGCCTGGGACAACGATATCGGCTGAAACCCCCTTCAGTTGGGGTGTTTTTCCAGATACCGTGTAGTATCTGCCCCGGGTGACTTTGAATTCTCCCATAGGGTTCACTTTGCCATAATTTGCAGACTCGAGTGTGAAGGTTTGGAAGGTTCCTTTGCCAAATGTTTCAGGATCTCCAATAATGATTGTTCTTCCGTAATCTTGCAGTGTTTGTGCGACAATTTCTGCAGCTGATGCAGACCCTCTGTTTGTCAAAACAACGAGTGGTCCCTCCCATGCAGGTTTGCCGTCTATATTGCGCAGACGCTGGATCTCCCCAGAATTGTCTTTTATAGAAACAACAACGCCTCGATTAATGAATAAGCCGGTAACAGCAACAGCCTGGGGCAGAAGTCCCCCTCCATTGTTTCTAAGATCAAGAATCATCCCCTTTACGTTGTGCTCAGCTTTAAGTTTATCAATTGCAAATGCAAGGTCTTTTGCAGAAGATGTGTTGTTATCCTGGTAAAAAGAAAACAGTTTTAGAACCCCAATCACTCCGTCGCCATAAGGCTCATAGGTAGTTTCATAACGGGTTTCTTTTAAAACAACTTCCCCGCGCGTGATTTCAACATCTACTTTTTCTTCATCACGCAGGACACTTAAGTGCACTATTGTCCCTTGTTGTCCGCGAATGAGCTCTACAGCTTCAGTGATTTCCATCCCTACAACAGGTTCTGAATCGACTGCAATGATTCTGTCTCCGACTTTTAACTTATTATCTACACTCGCAGGGCTCCCCTCCAAAACACGCATAATTGTAAAACCATTTAAATCATCTCTTAGCTGCGCGCCTATGCCAAATAACCGCTGCTGCACTTGAATCATGAATTGATTGGCTTCTGATGGGGTGAAATAAGCCGTTTGTGAATCCAGGGCAGAGCTTGTAGCTTTGAGGACAAAAGAAAGAACGAGACGTTTTTTTTCTGAAGCATTGCGTGCGATAAGTTCTTCTTCTTTATTAAAACGGCGTTTGCTCAGTCTTTGCAAAAAGTGGTTCTTTGTATCTTGGTCGATTTTTGCAGCCGCTTCTAATTGCAGAGCTTTAATGCGAATCAAACGAGTGAGGAGTTCATCTTCAGATTTTGCCCACTTAAGATCTTTAAACTCAGAGGGTTGCACATCTTTTGGCAGCTGAGTTAAATCAATTTTGGCTTCTAAGAGATTTCTCCTTTTAATAGCCTTAATCATCACGTCGTGGATCTCTTCGAAAAGGGAGAAGTCTTCATGTTCATAAGCCTGCAGACCTTTCAAAAGAAGGTCATCAGAGGGGCTTGTCCACGTAAGTATCTCATTTTCAATAAAATAGGTTTTTCCAGGGTCGAGTTCTTCCAGGTAGTTTTCAAAGGACCTCCTTACGATTTCCCTATTAAGAGACTGGTAGGTCACGTGAGCCCTTAAAATCTCTTCTATTTTGACCCTAGTGTCCCTAGGAGTTAAAGAGGGGGGCTTTGCCTCTAGACAAGCCATAAAACAAAAAAGGGCTAGAAAAAAGGCTCTAAAACGGGTCATTTATCCTCCTACCATTAGATAAAATCAGCATACGGAAACTATTATGTTAATAGCTATAAAAAACATAAGTGCCTAAGAGTAAATATTTTAGATGAATCTCCTAGAGAGAAGAGAGAAAAAGCGAAAAAAGGGGGTTGATTTCAATTACTAAAGTATGAAATAATAAATATCCTAAGAACAGATTATTTACTGTGTTAATTAAAAACAGAGGGATCAGGGGTTCTTTAAGGTGCTTTAATAAATACAGCAAATGGTTATCTAAACGATTTAGTTATTTTAATAGGAGGACATAAAAATGGATCAAGAAAATAGGGAACAAATGAGTGGCAGTTGTGCTTCGGGACAACCGAAGAAAGTTGTTTCCATAACAGAGGCAGCGCGCATTAATAATGTGACGCGCCAAGCTATTTATGTAGCGATTAAACAAAAGAAGCTTAAGGCTCATAAAGATTCCACTCGTTGGACAATCGATTTGGATGATCTTGAAGCATATCGCCGCCAGAAATATTCGAGGACAAAATCGATGTTTCAAGGCGAGCTTTTGTTTGATAACAACAAAGGTTATTACTCAGTTAACCAGGCCGCTAAAATGCTTGGAGTCCCAGCACAGAAGATTTATTATGCAACGCGCGTGGGTCTTCTAAAAGCTTCTAGGAAAGGAGCAGCATGGGTTATCCATACTAGCGACATCGAAGGTTACAAAGAAAACTATCTCAGTAAACAACAGCAGACACCAGAAGTGATGTAAGCTGTTTTTTTTTGGGGTGATGGTTCAGCTGCACTTTCAGTGCACCTGAGATGACTGCGTATATATTTAAAAACCCGGCTCAGGGATGGGCTGGGTTTTTTTTATTTTTTATTTTTTTTATTTTTTATTTTTTTTATTTTTTTTATTTTTGATTTTTTTTTATTTTTGATTTTTTTTGTCGAAAAATAGACATGTCGGGGACACAGCACTTCGTGTC